>ERZ780207.2595-NODE-2595-length-12763-cov-7.060670_pt1 | contig 12763 bp, 10 predicted proteins | sample MGYA00510977_ERZ780207 | MGnify/ENA primary metagenome ERZ780207 (study PRJEB29588, sample SAMEA2151383) | human gut metagenome | biome: human gut; feature: human-associated habitat; material: faeces | place: Denmark | collected 2008/2010 ... | reverse complement strand
GGACGGCGGGAAGCTGGATATCCACTTTAATGAAGTGGAAACGCTGAAAAGCTATGAAAAGCTGGTTGTCCGCGCTTATGACTGCGCGGGCAATTTTTCTGAAGCGGTGACGCTCAAAAACCCGTATTACGGGCAGACAACGAGCAAGCCCACAACCGTACCGACCGCCACGCCCAGACCGGCAGCCAAGCCGACACAGAAACCGGGAAATTTCGGCAGCGGCTCTGGAAACGGCACATCGGGCGGCAGTCAGGCGACGAGCCAGCCGACTGCACTGCCGACGCTCATCCCGACCGTTATGCCCACGCTTGTACCGACGCTGATGCCGACCTTCGTGCCGACCGCAGAACCGACGGCGCAGCCGACCGCCATGCCGGAATACATTCAGACCGGTCCCGGTCAGGCGTTTACGGACAGCGGCAATATGCACACGCTCGATGTGCTGTATTCTGCGCACACGAATAAGCAGTTCATCAGTCTGGAAACCAAGAGCGGGCAGACGTATTATCTGGTGATCGACTACGACAAGCCGATTGACGAAGAAGCGGACATTTACGAAACCTACTTCCTCAATCTGGTTGATGACAGGGATTTGCTGGCGCTGCTCAGCGAGGACGAGAAGCCGACTCCAACGCCGACTGCCGCGCCCACGCCGACCCCGACGAAGGAACCTGTGCAGACGGATGAAACCGAACCGAAACAGAATGGCACAGTGGTCGCCGGCACGCTGATGCTGGCGATTTTGGGCGGCAGCGCGTTCTGGTATTTAAAACAGCGCAAGAAAAAAGAAAGCAAGCCCCAGCCGTCTTATGACGAATACGAGGATGACGAGGACGATGAAACCAGGGATGACGATTTGAACGAATAAGACCATGCGGCGGGCGGCGAGAAGCTGCCCGCCTGCTTTTTTCTGAAATGGAGGATAACCGGATGCGAGTGATTCTTGCAGAAAAGCCCAGCGTGGCGCAGAGCATTGCCGCCGTATTGGGCGCAAACCAGAAGAAAAACGGATATTTGCAGGGCGAGAACGACCTTGTGAGCTGGTGTATCGGGCATCTGATCGAGCTTGCCCCGCCGGAAATCTATGATGCACGCTATGCAAAGTGGCGGCGGGAGGATCTGCCGATTGTGCCGAGCGCATGGGAGAGCGTGGTCAGCGACGGGACAAAGAAGCAGTTTGCCGTGCTGAAAGACCTGCTGAATCGAACAGATGTGGACGAAGTGGTGTGCGCGACGGATGCGGGGCGCGAGGGAGAGCTGATTTTCAGAATGGTGTATGAAAAAACGGGCTGCACCAAGCCCGTCAAGCGGCTCTGGATTTCTTCGCTTGAGGAAAGTGCCATCCGCGAGGGGTTTCGGTCGCTCAAGCCGGGCACTGCCTACGACGCGCTGTACCGTGCGGCTCTGTGCCGTGCGCAGGCGGACTGGCTGGTGGGCATCAACGGAACACGGCTGTATTCCCGGCTCTATGGAACCAAGCTCAATGTCGGGCGCGTCATGACCCCGACGCTGGCGATGGTGGCGCAGCGGGAAAAAGAGATTGCGGCGTTTCAGGTCGAGCGATTTTATACGGTGCAGCTCAGCTGCGGCTTTCCGGCGCAGAGCGGAAGGATAAAAACGCGCGAGGAAGCGGAACGGATTCGAGCCTCCTGCCATTGCAAAAAGGCGGCGGTCAAGCAGATTGAACGCAGGCAGAAGAAAGAGAAGCCGCCCAAGCTCTACGACCTGACCGCGTTGCAGCGGGACGCGAACAGAATTTACGGTTATACGGCGCAGCAGACGCTCGATTACGCGCAGACGCTTTACGAAAAGAAACTGGCGACGTATCCGAGAACGGACAGCCGATTCCTGACGCATGATCTGTGGGACAGGCTGCCCGCACTCATCGAGTGTGTGGCGCAGGTATTGCCATTTGCAAGCGGTCTGCCGCTGGCAGTTCACACACAGCAGGTTATCCGTGACGAAAAGGTGAGCGACCATCACGCGATTATACCGACGCAGAACATGACGCGGGAAGCACTGGCACAGCTTCCGATGGGCGAGCGCAGCATTTTAACCCTGCTGGCGGTGCGTCTGCTTGCGGCGACGGGCGAACCGTGCGAAACGGATGAAGTGACGGTGATGCTGGACTGCGAAGGACATGATTTTACGGCAAAGGGAAGCACTGTGCGGCAGATGGGCTACAGAATGTTTGAAGAAACATTTCGCGGGAGCTTGGGCAGCAGAGAGCGGAAAGAGCAGGAATACCCCATCCCGCCGCTTGAAATCGGACAGACGGTCGGACCTGTCGTAGCGACGATCCGCGAGGGACAGACGACCCCGCCGAAGCGTTACACCGATGTGATATTTTGTGAGCGTAAGGAGTGGATAGGAATTGAAGAAAGGAGTTCAGCATGAGAAGAAAAAAAGATAAAAGCAATGGCATTACTGCTTTGTATGAAAGACTGTCTCGTGATGATGATAATGCTGGAGAGAGTAACAGTATAGTTCATCAAAAGCAAATGCTTGAAGATTATGCTATGAAACATGGTTTTACGAATCTTGTTCATTTTACCGATGATGGTTGGAGTGGAGCGACCTTTGACAGACCTTCATGGAACAGACTTGTTGAAGGTGTTAAAAACGGAGAAATCACTGCCTGTATCTGCAAAGATATGTCCAGAATCGGCAGAGACCATTTGCAAGTAGGTTTTTTCACTGACATTCTGTTTAGAGAAAAGGAAGTTCGATTTATAGCAATCAATAATGGTATTGACAGTGACCGTCAAGAAACCAGTGAGTTTGCCCCTTTTCTGAATATCATGAATGAGTGGTTTGTCAGGGACACAAGTAAGAAAATTAAAGCTGTACTGAAATCCAGAGGTTCTTCCGGCAACGCTCATACAAGTAATATCCCACCATACGGCTATTTGAAAGACCCCGAAAACCCCGACCATTGGATTATTGATGAAGAAGCTGCTGAAGTAGTCCGCAGAATTTATCGCATGACTATTGAGGGAAAAGGACCTTATCAGATAGCAAGAGAACTTTCAGAAGAAAAAATTGAAAGACCATCTTATTATCTTGGCAAAAAGGGACTTGGAAATCATGCAAGCAACTATGACAAAGAAAATCCGTATATGTGGCGAGGAAATCAGGTTACTACTCTGATTGCCCGACCAGAGTATATCGGAAAGACTGTCAACTTCAGGACATTCAAAAATTCCTATAAGGACAAAAAGACGAAAAGGGCAGATAAGGAAGATTGGGTGGTTTTTGATGATACACAAGAGCCTATTGTCGATGAAGAAACATGGCTGCTTGCTCAAAAGTTAAGACAGAATGTAAGAAAAGCAGATCCTATGGGCGAGCCTAATGTTCTGACCGGAAAGATTTACTGTGCTGATTGTGGTGCGCCGATGTATAATCACAGGCAGCGGAAAGGGCGAGAAAGAATATACTATACTGCCAAAGGCGAAAAAAGGACAAGTTATTCCAATCCGGCAGATTGTTATGAATGTTCCACATATAATCTTGCTTATCAGAAGTATGACCGACATTGTACTTGCCACCATATTTCAACAAAAGCACTTAAAAGCATCATTCTGAAAACCATACAGGAGACTTGCCATTATGTTTCTTTGAATGAGCGGGAGTTTGTTTATTCTCTGCAAGAAGAATCGGCGATGAAAGATATTGCTGTTTCTGAAACTGTAAAAAACCGCATTGAAAGAAATCAGAAGCGAGTTCACGAACTGGATATGCTTATCAGGAAAATCTATGAAGATAATGTGATTGGAAGATTGCCGGACAGACTTTTTCAGAGTATGCTTACTGATTATGAAAATGAGCAGAACGAGCTAAACAAGATTATTGAGACTGACACCGCTGATATGCAACGGATTATAGGCGGTCAAAATAATGTGGAGCGTTTTCTAAAGCTGGTTAAAAAGTATGAGAATATTACAGAACTTACTCCTGCCATGATAAATGAATTTATCGACAAAATTCTGGTTCACGAGCCACAAGGAAAAGGTGCAGACCGCACCACAGAGGTGGAGATATATCTTAACTATGTCGGGCAATTTCAAGTACCTGTGGAGCAGCATGAACCAACAGAGGAAGAAAGGATTGCTGCTGAAAAAGAGGCGGAACGACTTCGCAGAAAACGAGAATCCAATCGTAAGTATATCTATTCGATATTTTTTGATAAAGAAGCGATAAAAAAAGAATATACTGGAAAAAATGATATAATATTTCTTCGATTGGCTAATACCATTCTTGTTATAGTAGCTATTCTTTTAATCTTATATTTGAAAGATTTTGTTTTAGATATGCCTTACATCATAAACAAACAGTATAGTTATGCAGAAGGATATGTAACTGAACAATCTCATGGTGGTGCAGATATATCTTCTGAAAGAAGAAGTGTTTTTCTATATGATAAAGTTAAAGATGATGAAATCGAAATCACAGTATTTTCAAGGTATATTGATAAAAATACTTATTTAAAGGTACAATATCTTCCGCATACGAAATATGGTGCTATTGTAGAAATTAAATAATTCATTCTAAAAAGAAAATTTCCAGTTTGTATAACTGGCAACCCAACCACAATTAAATCTTCACAGCTTTGCTAAGCAGGAAATCTGAAAAGGTCTCCTGCTTTTTTGCACCTAAAATTAAATATGGAACTCTAAGGCACTTGCTGTTTTCGTTTTGAAAATGACAGGTGCTTTTTTCGTTTCAGGAAAGGAGTCACATGAATGTATTTGAAGTTGTAAAAGAAAATGTTACTGCCCGACAAGCCGCAGAAGCCTATGAAACACATCCGGCAGACAGAAAACGACAATGTGTGTTTGGAGGTTCTTCTAATACCCTTGACTTTCTTCCCCTTGACCGAACAGGCAACCGCCGCTTCGTTCCGGTTATGGTCTATCCTGAAAGGGCTGAGGTTCATATTTTGGCGGATGAACAGGCTTCCAGAGAGTATATCAATCAGATGTGGGCAGAAGCTATGGAGATTTACAGAAGCGGCAATTTCCGTCTGAGATTCAGTCCGGCTATGAACGCTTATCTGAAAGCCCACCAAAAGGACTTTATGCCGGAGGACACAAAGGCAGGACAGATTTTAGATTATCTGGAACGCTATTCCGGCAGCATAGTCTGCTCCAAACAGCTTTACAAAGAAGCACTGGGGCATGATTATGACGAACCGAAACAATGGGAACTGCGAGAGATCAATGACATTATGAATAACGCTGTCACAGGCTGGAGGGCGTTCAGCAATCCGAGGTATTTTCCAGAGCCTTACCGCAGACAAAAAGGCTGGGAGCGTATCAGGAACGACAACGAGCCTGACAACAGCATGGATGGTTTTCAAGAAATCCCGACAGAGGAAATGGAACAGTTAGGGCTTCCGGAAGAATGGTTGAAGCAAAAATAAAAGCCAGTTGTCGCTTCGGTTGTCGAGCCGGTTGTCGGTCTGGTTGTCGGGTAAAAATCCCGAAAGCCTTGATATTGCGGCACTTTTCCCTCTCTGACAACCATGACAACCAATATTATAAAGAAAAAGGAAATAGTAAAAAGATAGTATCGCCCGATAAAGAAAAAAGGTTTTCTGATGTCCGTTGTCGGAACTTCGTTGTCAGACCTTTCCTTGTCGGGCTTTTTTCATTTAAGGAGGAATATCGTATGACAAATATTGTGAACAGTACACTACCCACCCAAAATAACCATTCGGAGAAAAACAAACCGGATGGAGTTTTTGTGATTAAGCAAGGCAAAACAAATTATAAAGTCAAAGTGTTTTTTGACCATAGTAGCGGTTTGACTGCGGAGGACAGGTTGAAACGCATTATTCAGGCAGAAGCAGAGAGAGAATCTGCGTAAGTAATATGAAAAATATCCACGCACCCCCTTGACAAAAGCTTTCAGAGGACACGCTGCTTTCCGCTATGGAAACGGCAGGCAGAGAGGAAATGCCGGAGGCTGCGGAGCGAAAGGGCTTGGGAACACCCGCCACCCGCGCCGCCATCATCGAAAAGCTGGTAGCCACGGGCTTTGTGGAGCGCAAAAGGGCAAAAAAGGCCGTCAGCCTTGTGCCTGCCCATACCGGCGTTTCCCTCATCACCGTGCTGCCGGAGCAGCTCCAGTCCCCGCTTCTCACCGCCGAATGGGAATACCGCTTGCAGCAGGTGGAGCGCGGCGAGCTGTCCCCGGACGAGTTCATGACCGGCATTGCGGATATGCTCACGGAGCTGGTAAAAACCTACAAGGTCATCTCCGGCGCGGAGGTGCTGTTCCCCTCCGGCCGGGAGATCATCGGCAAATGCCCCCGCTGCGGCAGCGACGTGACCGAGAGCAAAAAGGGCTTCTTCTGCGAGAAAAACGACTGCCGCTTCGGGCTGTGGCGGGACAACAAGTTCTTTGCCGCCAAGCGCGCCGCGCTGACAAAAAAGGTCGCCGCCGCGCTGCTTACAGACGGGCGGGTGAAACTCACCGGCCTCTACTCCGAAAAGACCGGCGGCACCTACGACGCCACCGCCGTGCTGGAGGATACCGGCGAGAGCGTCCGCTTCCGTTTGGAATTTGACAAGGGGGCGAGGACATGAAGCTCTCCAAGCTGGAGCAGGAAAGTATCATCCTCTACAACGAGGAAGAATCCACCGCCAGCATCTACACCCACGACCCGAAGCTGAAGCGCAAGCTCAAGCGCCTTGCGGAGAAATACCCGGACAAGGTGTACCCGGATAAGGCCGTCCATGCCGGAGCGGTCAGCTACGCCGTGCCGAAAAGCTGCGTCAGCGTCCGGGAGCCGTTCAGCGACGAGCGGCGCAGGGCTGCCAGCGAACGCGCCAAAAACGCCGGATATACGCCGCCCGCAAGGAGTATATACTCCGAAAACGAATAAGAACCGAGCGCCCGCACAGGAAAGCCTACCCCTGCGCGGGCGCTGCCATTTTAGGGGTAAACAGCCCATGAAATGAAAGGAAGTGCCTATGACACGAAAATCTCCGTATCCGACAAGAGCGGATTATCCGGCATTGATTGAAAACGCCAAGCCTGCGCTGCGCGAGCTGTTGGGCGCGGCCTCGTATGAACGGAGGATCGCCGTACTCAGCGCCTGCTCTCTCGATGAGATCAACACCCTCTGCACACTTATGGTGCTGGGGCGGCACAGCCTCTATCTTCGCCGCAAAAAGCCCTTCAACGCGCCGGACGCGGTATTTGTCCGGTGGGCGGCGGACCTGTGGACGCTGCGCGAGCAGGACAAGGCAGGCGACATCCGCTATCTCTGCGGAAAAACGGATTTACGGGAATATCTTTCGCAGGGGCTTCAGCTCCTGCGTATCGACCTGATGAAAGGAGGCAAAAATGCCAGAGAAGCCCGGTAAAAACAGAGAACAGCTCAAGGAGATCACCGACCGCATCGAGGCGGGCATCCGCGACATCTTTGAATCCGGCGATATGGAAAAGTACCGCAATTACCTGCGAACCATGAGCCGGTTTCACAACTATTCCCTCAACAATCAGGCGCTCATCCACTTGCAGCGCCCGGACGCCACACTTGTGGCGGGCTACAACCGCTGGCGGGACAAGTTCTCCCGCCATGTGCTGCGGGGCGAGAAGGGCATCACCATCATCGCGCCCACGCCGTATAAGAAGAAAATCGAGCAGGAAAAGCTCGACCCGGACACCAAGCTGCCCATTTTGGACGCGGACGGAAAGGTTATCACCGAGGAAAAGGAGATTGAAATCCCCATGTTCCGCCCGGTGAAGGTGTTCGACTACGCCCAGACAGACGGAAAACCCCTGCCGGAGCGTGTTGCCAGCCCCGTCGCCAACCTGACCGGCAGCGTGGAAAATTATGAGGCGTTCATGGAGGCGCTGCGCCGTTCCTCTCCCGTGCCGGTGGAGTTCAAGCCGCTGTCCGCCGATGTGGACGGCTATTTCAGCCCCAAATCCCAGAGCATCACGCTGCGGGAGGGTATGAGCGAGGTGCAGACGGTATCCGCCGCCGTCCATGAGATCGCCCACGCCAAGCTCCACAACTACGGCTTGCAGCAGGCAGCGGAGCGCAGGCATAAGAGCCGCAATACAGAAGAAGTGGAGGCCGAAAGCATCTCCTTCATGGTCTGCGCCTACTTTGGCATTGAAACCGGCGCGAACAGCTTCGGCTATGTGGCAACATGGTCAAAAAACGCCGAGCTGCCGGAGTTCCGCGCCAGTCTGGATACCATCAGCAAGACCGCAAATGGCATCATCACGGATGTGGAGAAGCACTTTGCGGAAATCTGCCGGGAGCGCGGCATCGAGCTTCCCAAGGACACGGAATACGAGCTTGTCACCATCCCGCCCTCCCGCGCCGACGCGCTGGCCTTCGCCGCCGACTACGCGGCGTTCCTGCGCCGGGGTCTGAACGTTCCTGACAGCGCAGAAGGACCCACAGCGGCTTCGGTTGCGGACAGGCTGCTTGCCGGAGAGGGCGCAGAGCTGCGGAAGGAGCTGGAGGATTTCGTCAAGCTGGCAGACGAGATCGGCATCGACGACGGCTCTCATGGGCTGCTGGAACGCTTCAACGGCCTGTTCCGTCAGGAATGGCGGGCAAAGGAGAAACCGCAGCCGGAGATTGAAACAGAAACGCCGAATGTTGTGGATGAGCTGCCGCCCCTGCCTGAGCTGGAGCAGGGCTATCCCATGCCGGATACCGGCATCGGCTTTTTGGAAATGTATCAGTACGGCTACACAGACGGCAACGCCATGCTGCCGCTGACCAAGGAGCGCGCCATGGAGCTGTTCATGCAGGACGTTCCCGTGTTCCTGCTCTATGCCGACAGCACCGAGGCCATGGCGCTGGACGCCGAGGATATTTCCTCCCACACCGGCGTGTTCGGCGTGGAGCGCGAGGAATGGGACGCGGTGCGCGGCGTTGTGACGCTGAGCGAACAGGCGGACACGGAAAAGCTGTTTCTGGAAAACCCGCAGGACGCTTTCCTCATTTACCAGATTCGGCGCGGCGGTGAATTGGACGCTTACCGCTTCATGAACTATGACTACTTGCAGAGCAAGGGCGTCACGCCGGAGCGCGGCGGCTACGACGCGATCTACACCGGCGGGCTTGCCGACTATGGGGACAACAAAACCAATCTGGATATGATTTATCAGCGGTTCAATGTGGATCACCCTGCGGATTTCAAGGGACACAGCCTGTCGGTCAGCGACATCGTTGCCCTAAAGCAGAACGGCGTAGTATCCTGTCATTACGTTGACAACATCGGCTTCCGGGAGCTTCCCAATTTCCTCAAGCCGGAGAACTACCTCAAAAACGCGGAGATGCTGCTGGAGGACGACTACGGTATGATAGACGGCATCTTGAACAACGGCCCCAAGCAGCCCACCGTGGCCGACCTGGAGGCGCAGGTCAAGGCGGGCTTTTCCATCTCCCTGACGGAGCTGGCTGCGGCCTCCCACCGTGAGCAGAAGAAGCCCTCCGTGCTGGAAAAGCTCAGGGAAAAGACGCCGGAGCAGACGAAAAACAAAACAGCGCCCAAACGGAGCGCGGAAAGAGAGCTTTGATATGAACGACAAGCATTTCACCCACGATGAAGTCAGCCTTATGAGCATCTACAACGCGGCAGGCACCCGCGAGGGCCTGATCGCAGCCCTCACAGAAATGCGGGGGTATCTGGACGCGGAGGAGGCCGAGCTGCGGGAGCTGACGGACAGCGCCCTCGCAAAGCTGCGCGACATTACCGACGCGGAGTACGCCGCCCTTGACCTGACGCCGGATTTTGACCTCTGAGCAAAGCTGACTGTTTTACGGTCAAGAGCCGGAAAAATCGCAGATTCGCCGCTGGGAGCGCGCCGGATGAGGAATGTATCATCCGGCGCGTTTCTGTTTGAAAATCGCCGTTTTTCCCAAGTCATGAGCCGGAGAAAATACCCCAAAATCGCGCCTGCTTCGCGCAGGAGGCGCAGAAAGGCCATTTATGAGAACAGGACTGACAAAAGCGCAGAAAATCACGGAGATCACCTTTGACGAGAATGATTCCCTTATCCATATCCGCACCCACAATACTGACCTCAAGAACCGCCTTGCCGCCTATGCCGCGCAGCACCCCGCAGAGTGCCGCCAACTGGACGCAGACCCCGACACAGGCGGCATGGAGTTCACCATCCGCAAGGGGCGCTTGTCCTTCCGCCTGACCGCGCCGTACAGTGAGAAGCGGAAACGGAAAGCAAGCGAGGCGGCAAAAAGAAACGGCTTCACCAGAAAACCATGAAGGAAGGATTTTGCTTATGCCAAACAAACTGCAAGCCTACGCGGAGCAGGCGGAGCGCACCGCACGGCAGATCACCGGCAGCCATTTAGCGTGGACGGCGTTTCTGACAACCGCCGCAAGGCTGTATAAGTACCCCTACAACGAGCAGCTCATGATCTATATGCAGCGCCCGGAGGCCACCGCCTGCGCGGAGTACGACTTCTGGAACGAGAAAATGGGGCGCTATGTCCGGCGCGGCAGCACGGGCATCGCTCTCATTGACGCTACCGGCTACAAGCCAAGGCTCAAATACGTCTTTGACGTTTCCGACACCGGCGGAAAGGAAAACGCCCGCCGCGTCAACTTGTGGGCGCTGAAAGACGCGCATACCGACAGCGTGAGCGCCATGCTGGAGCGTAATTACAGCGTTTCCGGCAAAAACGGCCTTGCGGAGCAGTTCGAGAGCGTCGCTTCTCAGCTTGCTGCGGAATACTGGCGCGACCATTCCCGCGACATCCTCGGCATCGTTGCGGATTCCTATCTGGAGGAGTATGATGATTACAACATCGAGGTGGCGTTCAAAAACGCCGCGGTGGTCAGCATCACCTACTCCCTCATGTCCCGCTGCGGGATGCAGCCGGAGGAGCACTTTGAACACGAGGATTTTTTCAGCATCTTTGATTTCAACACCCCGCGCACGGTGGCGGCACTCGGCACGGCGGTCAGCGAGATCAACGAACAGGTTTTGCGGCAGATCGAAGTCACCATACGAAATTATGAGCGCGAACACAGCGCGGAAAGGACGGCAGAGCATGGAGAACAACCTGACTTACACGATGAACGGAGATTACATGATTCCCGACCTGAAGATCGAGGTGCCGGAGCAGCCCCTCGGCAAGTACGGGCGGATGCGCCAGAAGTACCTGAAGGAGCATCGGCCCATTCTCTGGAACCAGATGATTCTGGAGGAAGCCCTGTTCCCGCACCTGCTGGAGATCGAGCAGGCGGCGCAGAGCCGCTTAGAGCAGATGATGCCGAAGCTGGCGTCGGAGGCCGGAGCGACGGAAGCGCTGAAAGCCCGCGACCCAATGAAATGGGTGGGCCTGATGAACACCTGCAAGGCGCAGGCCGAGGAGATCATCCTCAGCGAGCTGATCTACGCATAACAGAACACCCCGCACGGGGCGGTCAGCTATCCTTTTTCCCCACCGAAGCGGAACAGATTACAGCCATAGAAGAAGCGGAGAGCGTTGCGCAGACGCCCTTCGCTTTTTCCGTTTCTCAGGCGCAGCTTGACCATGTGCTGCGGCTGGGCGGCAACGCGGACAACACCCGCATGGTCATTGCCGCCGCGTTCCAGAAGCAGAAGTCCACGGAGGACATTGCCGCGCTGCTGCAAAACACCTTCCACGGCGGCAACGGCTTTAAGACGCCGGAGGGCGAGCTTTCCGTGTGGTACGCCGTAGACGGCATCCACATCGCCCCCGGCAGGAGCGCGGAGTATGTGCGCAGCGCGCAGGTAATCGCATGGCAGGATGCCGCCGCGCACATTTCCCAGCTTATGGACAGCGGCGCGTATGCCTCCAACGTGGAGCTTGCCGAGGCAGGGCAGCATGAGCGGATGCAGCTTGCCCAAGCCCTCTGGTATCTGAAACACGATCTCAGCGACGAGGCGCGGGAACAGGGCTATCTCTCCTGCATGGATACGCTGCGGGGCGGCGGATTCCCCGATGAAACGGCGCGGCTGGCGGAGCAACTGACAAACACAGATTTCCGTGAAACGCTCTCCGGCGAGTTCGCACAGTTTTACGCCGCCCATGAGCAGGACAGAAGCCTGCTGCGCTTCCACTATCACAAGCTCGATCAGATTTGGCAGAGCCTGCGGGACCTGTCCTTGCCCCGCAGGGAGTATTCCTCCGAAATGGCCGCAGTGCCGGAGCTGGGGCGCTTTATCACCGAGGACGAGATCGACCACGCGCTGGATCGCGGCAGCGGCGTCGAGGGCGGCAAGGGCAGAATCTACGAATACTTCACCGCCGACCATACCGGCAAGGAAAAGGCAGCTTTCCTCAAAGATGAGTACGGCATAGGCGGGCGCTCCCATGCCGTTTCCGGTGCATCCCACAGCGGCGAGAATCACGACAGCCGCGGAATTACGCTGAAAAAGGCAGACTGCGCCAATGTGGAGCTAAGCTGGACGAAGGTGGCCGCAAGGATTGACGCCCTCATTCAGAAGGACCGCCTTCTCTCTCCAAGGGAAAAGGAGCGCTACGCCCAGCTTCAGCGGGAAAAGGAAGCAGAGCGTGAACTGCCAACACAGGCACAGACCGACTACAATGCCATCAAGGAAGCCCACCCGGACGACATCGTGCTGTTTCAGGTGGGCGATTTCTTTGAGATTTACGGCGAGGACGCAAAACAGGCGGCGGAGCTGCTTGACCTCAACCTTACCACAAGAGAGATACCCGGCGCTGGCCGTGTGGAGATGTGCGGCGTACCGTCGCACAATTTAGAGATGT
>ERZ780207.2593-NODE-2593-length-12780-cov-2.945305_pt1 | contig 12780 bp, 6 predicted proteins | sample MGYA00510977_ERZ780207 | MGnify/ENA primary metagenome ERZ780207 (study PRJEB29588, sample SAMEA2151383) | human gut metagenome | biome: human gut; feature: human-associated habitat; material: faeces | place: Denmark | collected 2008/2010 ... | reverse complement strand
CCTGAAAGACTACAAAGTACCCAGTGAACTTTTGGAAGTGGAAGTGACGGAATCTGTTTTCATGTCGGATCTAAATAAACTGACCAACAATCTGGAGACTCTCCGGGATAAAGGGGTAGAGATTTCAGTAGATGATTTCGGCAGCGGTTATTCATCCCTGAATCTGTTGTCCAAGGTAGCGGTGGATACGGTGAAGCTGGACAAGCAGTTCCTGGATGACACCATGAACAGCGAACGGGAAGAAACGGCATTGACAATTATCAAATATCTGACTAAAATGTTGAAGCATCTCGGCTTCAAGGTATTGGCAGAGGGGGTGGAGACGAAGGAACAGTTAGACATGCTGCGTCTGGCGGACTGTGACATCGTACAGGGCTATTTTTATGCAAAGCCTATGCCAATCGATGATTTCCGAAAGTTTTTGCAGGAATTTAATGAAAGGGATAATGCGTAATTCATGAGTATTTATGATACCTTAAATAAAGAACAAAAAGAAGCGGTGCTTCATACGGAAGGACCGCTCCTTCTGTTGGCGGGCGCAGGAAGCGGCAAGACCCGTGTCCTGACCCACAGAGTGGCTTATCTGATCGATGAGATGGGAGTAAATCCATGGAACATTCTGGCCATCACTTTTACCAACAAAGCAGCCCAGGAGATGCGGGAGCGTGTGGATCAGATCGCAGGTTTCGGTGCGGATCAGGTATGGGTAGCGACATTCCATGCCACTTGCATGAGGATCCTCAGAAGACATATTGACCGGTTGGGCTATGATACGAATTTTACCATTTATGATACGGATGACCAGAAATCTGTGATAAAGCAGGTCTGCAAGCGCCTGAACATCGACACGAAGATGTACAAAGAGCGGACGCTGTTATCGGAAATTTCCTCCGCCAAGGACGAGCTGGTGGATGTGCGGGAATTTGAAGTAAAATCCGTGGGAGATTACAAGAAATCCGTGATCGCCAAGGTCTACAGAGAGTATCAGGAGACCTTGAAAAAGAGTAATGCACTGGATTTTGATGATATTATTGTAAAGACTGTGGAACTGTTCAAAAGCTGCCCGGAAGTACTTTATAATTATCAGGAACGTTTCAAATATATCATGGTGGATGAGTACCAGGATACCAATACAGCGCAGTTCGAACTGATCCGTCTGTTGGCGGACGGTTATCGCAATCTGTGTGTGGTAGGTGATGATGACCAGTCCATCTACAAATTCCGCGGTGCCAATATCCGTAATATTCTGGACTACGAGAAGGTATATCCCGATGCAAAGGTGATTAAGCTGGAACAGAACTACCGATCCACCCAGAACATCCTGGATGCGGCCAACGCGGTGATCCGTAACAACAGAGGCCGTAAGGAAAAAGCCCTCTGGACGGAAAAAGGATCAGGCAGCCGGGTACATTTCAGGCAGTTTGACAATGCCTATGAAGAGGCGGAATACATTGCGGACGATATTGCCGACAAGGTGAAAAATGACGGCATTGCCTATGCGGACTGTGCGGTGCTGTACCGTACCAATGCCCAGTCGCGACTTCTGGAAGAACGTATGGTAGTGGAGGGCATTCCTTATCATGTGGTAGGTGGAGTGAACTTCTATGCCAGACAGGAGATCCGCGATATTCTGGCATATCTGAAAACTATTGATAACGGCAGGGATGAAGTGGCTCTGCGCAGAATTATTAATGTGCCGAAAAGAAGCATCGGTGCGGCATCCTTGGAAAAGGTAGCAGACTATGCACAGATGAAGGATATTACTTTATTTGATGCATTGTGTGAAGCAGATCAGATCAAGGGACTGGGAAGAGCGGAGACCAAGATCCGTGGATTTGTGAATCTGATTGAGGTACTTCGCAGCGGATTGTCTTCGTATACATTGCCGGATCTGATCAAATCTCTGCTGGAACGGATCGATTATGCAGAATATCTGCGGGATCAGGATGAGGAATCCGCTGAGGATCGTCTGGGGAACGTAGATGAATTGATCACCAAGGCGGCCGCATATGAGGAGACTCACGACGAGCCTTCTCTGTCGGAATTTCTGGAAGAAATCATGCTGGTGGCAGACATTGACAATGTGGAGAACGGTGACAACCGGGTGCTGCTCATGACGCTGCACAGTGCCAAAGGCCTGGAATTCCCGGTGGTGTATCTCGCCGGCATGGAAGATGGATTATTCCCCAGCTTTATGACCATTGCTTCCGATGACCCGTTGGAGATCGAGGAAGAGAGAAGACTGGCTTATGTGGGAATCACTAGAGCCAAGGAGGATCTGACGCTGACCTGTGCAAAGAGCAGAATGCTGCGTGGGGAGACCCAGTACAATCCGGTGAGCCGTTTTGTGAGGGAGATTCCGAAGGAATTATTGGATAATACCCTGCCGCCCAGCAGAAGATACCGGGACGATGATCTGGAAGATTTTCAGGCGAGAAGAGCCAATGAAGCAGCTCTTCGTGCCATGGGACTGGAGGCGATTGCATCTCCCCGGTCTGGATCCGGCTCGGATAGTGGTTTTGGCGGCTTCGGTAATACCGGCTTTGATCCAAGACCCAAGGCGACCTTAAAACCCCGTGTTACGGCAAAGGCGGATAAACCTTATATTTCCAAGGGCATCAGCGGACTGAACCAGCTGGCCGGACTGCAGAAGGGCACGGAGTTCAAGGCACCGGAGAAACTGGACTACGAGGTAGGTGACAGAGTGCGCCATATCAAATACGGCGAGGGCACGGTACTAAATATCGTGAGAGAACCCAGAGACTATAAGGTGACCGTGGAATTCGACCAGGCAGGGCAGAAGATTATGTATGCGTCTTTTGCAAAACTAAAGCAGTTGTAAGAAATTATAAGAATATAAGAATAAGAAATGTATTTCCTCAAATATGGTTTTTCTATAGTATTTTTGATGAAAATATGGTATCATATAAAGGAATGAAAACAAAATGCTTTGCATCCATAAATACGAATAGATGCAGGAAAGGCAGGTAAATAATATGAACAGAATTGAAAATCTGGTAGATCTTGACAAATTAAATGAGCTGAAAGTCAGCGAACTGAAGAAGCTTAACAAGCTGTTGGGCAAGGAAGTAGAAGAGAAGAAGGAACGCAATGTCCTGGTATGGGTACTGGCGATCATTGGCGCCGTAGCAGCTGTTGCAGCAGTGGCTTATGCTGTATACCGTTTCTTCTTTGCACAGGATTATCTGGAAGACTTCGAGGATGACTTCGAAGATGAAGCAGATGACGTGGAAGAGGATGATGACGACTTCTTCGAGGATGAAGGAGAGAACTAACCCATGAAAAAAGGACAGGTATATGAAGGATCTGTTGTAAGGGTCGATTTTCCCAACAAAGGGATCGTCTGTGTGGGAGATGAGACTGCTGTAGTCAAGAACAGCCTGCCCGGACAGAAAGTCAAGTTCTCGGTGAATAAAGTGCGCAAAGGGAAGGCGGAAGGAAGGCTTTTGGAGGTGACGGAAAAGTCACCTCTGGAAACCGGCCGGACGTGTTCCCTTTTTGGGTTGTGCGGCGGATGTACCTATCTGTCTCTTCCTTACGAAGAACAGCTGAAAGTCAAGGAGGAACAGGTAAAACGCCTGCTGGACAGTGTGTTAAACAAGCAGGAGGAAGCCTGGGCTTTTGAGGGCATCAAGGGCAGCCCGAAGGCTTATGAATACCGTAATAAGATGGAATTTTCCTTCGGAGACGAGTACAAGGACGGACCGCTGGCGCTGGGCATGCATAAGAGAGGCAGCTTCTACGATATAGTGACCGTAGCGGACTGTGAGATCGTGGATGCGGATTACCGCCTGATCTTACAGACAGTGAGAGATTACTTTGCCCGGGCGAAGGTAAGCTTTTTCCACAGAATGAGCCATGAGGGGTACTTACGTCACCTGCTGGTACGTAAGGCATCCCGCACCGGAGAGATTCTGGTGGCACTGGTGACGACCTCCCAGGATCCCTGGCAGGGAGAGACGGCGGTGGAAGGAAGCTTGGATGTGGATGCGCTGATCACAGGATTTAAGGATCTGCTGCTTTCCCTGGAACAGGATAGGAAGCTAGCCGGAAAATTCGCAGGAATCTTACATATTACCAATGATTCCATTGCAGATGTGGTGCAGAGTGATCGTACGGAGCTGTTATACGGACAGGAGTATTTTTATGAGGAACTGCTGGGGTTGAAATTCAAGATCTCCACATTCTCCTTTTTCCAGACTAACTCCTACAGTGCGGAGGTACTGTACCAGACGGCGAGAGATTATGTGGGCGACCTGGGCGGCAGCGACAAGACTGTGTTCGACCTCTACAGCGGCACCGGCACCATCGCACAGCTCATGGCACCGGCCGCCGGGAACGTCATCGGTGTGGAGATCACCGGTACAAATACCATGATTGAAAAGGCTTTTCTGGACAGCGTGGAGCCGGGAGAGGTGAAAAATGTGACTTTTACCCAGAAGATGAACTTACAGGGTGGTGAGTATCTGCTGTCTCTGGGAGTGACCGGCTACAATCAGGATACCTTCGAGGTATATCACAGACTGTATGATGCCTTGAATATTACGGTGGTATCGGACAAGAACACCGTAGGATATTATGATATGGATTCCGAAACAAAAGTATGGGATGCGGAGGAGAAGTAAGGAATGACAGAGACCATCGGGAAGATCACACTGAATCTGGATAAATATCCCGGCGAGGATTATTATTGCGACGGCAGTGTGGAGGACGAGATCTTAGACATTGTAAAAAAATACAGTACGGTGGAATATGACAGGATCATTGCGGAGCGAAAGAGCTGGCCGATCCTGTATCATTTGTCTGCTCTCCGGGAAAATATCGTGGATTTCCTTCCTATGAAAAAAACGGATAAGGTGTTAGAGGTCGGCAGCGGCTGCGGAGCCATTACGGGAGCGTTGTCGAAAAAAGCAGGCCGGGTGACCTGTGTGGATCTCTCGAAGAAGCGCAGCCTGATCAACGCCTACCGCCACAGCGAATGTGAAAATGTGACGATCCATGTGGGCAATTTCACGGATGTGGAACCGGAACTTCCCGCAGACTATGACTATATCTGTCTGATCGGTGTTTTTGAGTACGGACAGGCTTACATAGGCGGCAAGACGCCTTACGAGGATTTCCTTAAGATCCTGCAGAAGCATCTGGCACCGGACGGCAGGATCGTGATTGCCATTGAGAACAAATACGGATTGAAATATTTTGCCGGATGCAAGGAAGATCATCTGGGCAGCTGGTTTTCCGGCATTGAAAATTATCCGGAGGGCGGTGTGGTACGCACGTTTTCCAGGAAAAAGCTGGAGCGCATTTTCGATGCCTGCGGTGTGGGAGAACGCAGTTTTTATTATCCGTATCCCGATTATAAATTTATGACCACAGTCTATTCCGATGCTTATCTTCCAGGACGTGGAGAGCTGTCCAACAATCTGCGGAATTTTGACCGGGACAGAATGCTGTTGTTCGATGAGAAGAGTGCTTTTGACGGAATTGTGGAGGAAGGATTGTTTTCCGTTTTTTCCAATTCCTATATGGCGGTGATCGGAGCACCTCTGGATCTGAAATATGCCAGATATTCCAATGACCGTGCGGAAAGCTTCCGGATCCGCACCGAGATCCTGCGGGACAAGGAAGGCTGTAAGACGGTCCGAAAATATCCGCTGACAAAAGAAGCGGAAGCCCATGTGCGTCATATGCCGGAGGCTTATGAAAAATTGAAGGAACGGTATGCGGGAAGCAGTCTGGATGTCAATGTCTGCCATCTGGGAGAAGAGAACGGCATACCTTATGCGGAATTTGAGTTCGTGCCGGGCAGACCGCTGTCGGAACTGATGGACGAATGCCTGGACAGACAGGATGTGGAGGGATTTCACAACCTGTTCGCAGAATATCTGGAGAGAGTGGGCTACAGGGAGGATGTGCCGGTGGCGGACTTTGATCTGATCTTTGCCAATATTCTGGTGGATGGTGACCACTGGACACTGATTGATTATGAATGGACTTTTGACCGCCCCATAGAGACCAGAGCTCTGGCCTTCCGGGCTGTATACTGTTATGTACTGGAAGATGAAAGACGTAATGCATTGGAACTGGATCGTATTCTGGATCGTCTGGGCATCACGGAAAACGAAGCCAGACAGTACAGAGAGCAGGAGATGGAATTTCAGAAATATGTGACCGGACAGAAATTGTCCATGGGTGAGATCCGCAATCTCTTAGGCGGCGAAATTTATAAGCCCACGGAATGGATCGGACGGTTCCGTCAGACGGAGGGAGAACTCAGGGTACAGATCTATGAGGACAAGGGACAGGGATTTTCCGAAGAAAATTCTTATTTCCCGGAGAACGTCTATGCAGAGGAAAAACAGGCGGAATTTACGGTGAATTTCGATGGAAATGTCCATTATTTACGGCTGGGATCCGGCCATGTGCGCCTGCGTGTGTAAAATCCGGGAGCTTACCATGAACGGACAGCCGGTTCCTGTGCAGGACAAAAAGATCGTTACCACCAATGGAAAAATCTTAAAGTCCGCAGACGGTGCGGAGCATCCCAGCGTGGTATTTCCCACGGAGGATCCGAATCTGACGATCCGGGTGGATGCATTGGACAGAAAGGCAGAGAACATCCTGACTGTGAAAATGGAGATCGTGCAGATTCCCCTTGCTGTGGCAAGTGACATGGCGGGGGCGGGGAAAAAATTTTTCTAAGGAGACAGGAAACTTGAGCATTCGGACGTCAGTAAAGCAGATGCTTGTCAGACAACAGGATAAAAAGTATGAAGCAGAACTGGCAAAGCTGCGGGTGACCTACGCGCAATGGGCTGCGGAGCAGGAAAAAAAGATTGCGGAAACAGTGGTCACAGAGATCGGGGAAAGAGCCGGTCTTGCGGAATTCGTGATCTACAGGCAGCAGAAAGGACAGCTGGCGGAAAATGCTGTGGAGCGGATCAATGCGTATTTTGTGAAGCATCCGGAGGCAGAGATCGTCTATGGAGATGAAGATCTGCTGTCAGAGAATGGAGAGCGTGTGATCCCCTGGTTCAAGCCTTGCTGGGCTCCGGATACCTACCGGGCTTTCTTCTATGTGGGAAGCGTCGTGGCAGTGCGGAGCAGACTGTTGCAGAAACTGGGGGAGCCCGGGGCTGTGACAGAAGGAGAGAGCACCGGCAGGGAAATAGTATTTTCGAAAGCGGAAGAGATCCGTCCCCTGATGGACCGGCTGTTTCTGGCGGCCGGTGGATTTGAGAGAGGCTGTCATACCATTGGACATCTGGAAGAAGTGCTGTTTCACGGCACTTTTGGTACTGCTGGAATCGGATTGCAGGGACCGGCAGAAACCAACCGGGAGAAAGCGGAAGATGAGCAGAACCCCTGGGAAGAGTACCGGACGGCAGCGGAATCCGCAAAACTGTCCGTGGAACTGGCGGCCAAAGCGGCAGAGGAAGCCAGAGAACTGTTCGCCAGAGAGCTTAGGGTCTCTGTGATCATTCCTTCCAAAGATAATCCTTCCGTACTGGGAAAATGTCTGCGGTCGCTGACGCAACGTCCGGAGGGCAGTGTTCCAGTGGAAATCCTGCTGATAGATAACGGAAGTAACGAGGAAAACAGGAAAAAAACAGAACAGCTGGTGGAAGAAATCCGGACAGCCGGAACACCGATCCGGTATGTATATGAGCCTGCGGAGTTCAATTTTTCCACCATGTGTAATCGTGGCGCAGAACTGGCAGATGGCAAGCTGCTGCTGTTCTTAAATGATGATATTGAATTATGTGAGAATGACTGGCTGGATAAAATGGTGTCCAGAGCCTTGCAGCCTTATGTGGGCAGTGTGGGACTGAAACTTTATTATCCGGATTCCGTGAAGATCCAGCATGACGGCATTGTCAATCTGCCGGTGGGACCGGTGCATAAGCTACAGTTTATGGAGGATGACAGAAGCTACTATTTTGGACGGAACCGTTTTACACAGGATTGTGTGGCCGTGACGGGAGCCTGTCTCCTGATCCGGACAGAGGTGTTCCGGGAGGCCGGAGGATTCCGGGAAGTGTTGCGGGTAGCCTATAATGATGTGGAACTGGGCTTTCGGCTTCTGGAAATGGGATACTACAATGTGGTGTGGAACGACCGCTTTGCATATCACCATGAATCTCTCAGCCGGGGAAGCGATGAAAGTCCTGAGAAAATGCAGCGTCTGGTACAGGAGAGAGAACTGCTCTACCAGATGCATCCACAGTTCCGGGGAGAGGATCCTTTTTACCCGAAGGGGCTGAACCGGGAGGGACTGGACAGCCGTGTGGTTCCGGCATATCTGACAGATCGGAATGTTTTACAGGAGCCTTTCTGGAAAAGGGGACTTCCTGGCGGAGAGGAATTACAGAAGATCCGCAGGGATAACTGCCTGATGGCCAGAGTAGAGACAGCGGGACCGGAGCGGATCCAGGGATACAGTGTAATTCTGGGAGACGATAATGCCTGCTATGAAAAACATCTGTTGCTGATTCCCTGTGGGGAAACAGAAGGACAGGGTGTGTGGTCCATGCAGTTGATGCCTGCCTACCGACAGGAACTGGAGGAAAATCTTCCGGATCAGAAAAATGTGGCATTGGGCGGCTTTTGTGTCCTCAGAGAAGGAGAACAACTGCCGGCGGGAAACTATACGATCGCTGTTCTTGTGGTGAATCGTGTCAGCAAGCTGAAACTTTGGAATACTACGGGAAAATATCTGACCGTAGAGCTTCCGGCAGCAAAAGAATAAAACAGATGCATGATCCGCTAAAATGCGGTGAAAGCATCACGGAGGAGACATATGTCAGAGAGCAACACCGAGATCAATTATAAGGAAGCCTACGAGAGAGAGCATGAAAAATGTGCGGATCTGGCGGACAAGATCGTAGTACTGGAATCGGAGAAGGAAGATCTGCAGTTCAAACTGGACCGAATCAAGAAAAATAAATTCTGGAAGGCTACAGGACCTGCCAGAAGTGTGATCCATTTTGCCCAGAGACAGAAGGAACGGCTGTCTCATTGCGGTGGTCCCAAAGATATTCTGCGGAAGATCCGTAACAAGAGTCACCAGAAGAGCCTGATGGAATCCTTCGGTACCGGAAGCTTTCCCGACGCGGAGCAGAGGAAGAAAGAGGAAGAAACGGTATTCCCCTATATGCCGAAGATCAGTATTCTCGTGCCGTTGTGGAATAACAAGAGAGAGTTCCAGATACAGATGCTGGACTGCGTCATGAACCAGACCTATCAGAACTGGGAACTGTGTCTGGCGGACGGTTCCGATGCGGAACATGCTTACATCGAAGAACTCTGCAAGGATTACGCGGCGAAATCAGATGGCCGTATTGTATATAAGCACCTGGACCATAACGGAGGTATTTCCTACAACACCAATGAGTGTTACAAGCTGGCCACCGGAGACTATATCGGACTGTTCGATCAGGATGACATTCTGCATCCTTCCGTATTGTATGCCTATGTCAAGGAAATCAATGAACAGGGTGCGGATTATCTGTACTGTGATGAGACCACCTTCCAGGAGGACAATATTAATAAAATGCTGACCATGCATTTTAAGCCGGATTATGCACCGGATAATCTGCGGGCCAACAATTATATCTGTCATTTCAGCGTCTTTTCCAGAAAACTTCTGGAAGGCGAGGAACTGTTCCGTACGGCTTTTGACGGTGCGCAGGACCACGATATGATCCTGCGTCTGACGGACAGAGCACAAAAGATCGTACATGTGCCCAGACTGATGTATTACTGGAGAAGCCATGCGGGCAGTACCGCCGCCAGTATTGACGCAAAGCCCTATGCCATCGAGGCGGCAAAGGGTGCCGTGGCGGATCATCTGAAAAAGCATGGATTCAAACATTTTCAGATCACCAGTACCAGAGCCTGTGCCACAATTTTCCGGATCCGCTATCAGATTCTGGGAGATCCGAAGATCTCCATCGTGATCGCCAACAAGGATCACGTGGAAGATCTGAAGAGATGTATTACTTCTATTCAGAAGAACAGCACCTGGAGCAACTACGAGATCATCGTGGTGGAGAACAACAGCACCACACCGGAAATCCGGGATTACTATTCCCAGCTGCTGGGATTGTCCGGCAATGATTCCTACGCAGAAAGATGCAAGCTGCATACCGTCTGCGCTCATGACGGCGGGATTCTGCACAGCGAGGACGGCCGGATCTCTGTGGTGACCTATCATGGTGACTTTAATTATTCTGCTGTAAATAATCTGGGAGTATCCTATGCCACCGGAGATTATATCCTTTTGCTGAACAATGATACGGAAGTGATTACTGCCAACTGGATGGAAGAGATGCTGATGTATGCACAGCGGGAAGATGTGGGTGCCGTAGGTGCAAAGCTGTATTATGCGGACAAGACGATCCAGCATGCCGGTGTAGTCATCGGACTGGGGGCACATCGCACCGCAGGACATACCCATTATCGTATTCCGGTACAGAACCTCGGCTACATGGGACGCCTGTGTTATACCCAGAATGCCACGGCAGTGACCGGAGCATGTCTGTTGGTGAAAAAGAGTCTGTATGAGCAGGTGGGAGGACTGGACGAGAGCTTTGTGATCTCTCTGAATGACGTGGATTTCTGCCTGAAACTGCGCAAACTGGGACTGCTGAATGTATGGACCCCTTTTGCGGAACTGTATCATTATGAATCTATTTCCAGAGGTCTGGATGATCAGGGAGAGAAGGCGGAGCGTTACAACAAAGAATCCGAGCATTTCCGTGAAAAATGGAAGGCAGAGCTGGAAGCAGGAGACCCCTATTACAACCCGAATTTCTCTCTGGATCGCAGTGACTACGCGCTGAGAGATCCGGTTAGCGGACGTTAAATTGCTCTTTTCAGTAAAGGTAATCTATGGTAAAATAATGGCGGAGAGCGTTTACTGAAGAAAGATAAAGATAGCGATAAAACAGGAGGATAGGAAAATGAGTTATATGGACGAACTGAATTTCTGGTTGAATGATGATTATTTTGACCAGAAGACCAAGGATGAACTTCTGGCAATCCGCAACAACGAGGCAGAAGTGGAAGATCGTTTTTACAAGGAACTGGAATTCGGTACCGGCGGTTTACGTGGCGTGATCGGTGCAGGAACCAACCGCATGAACGTATATACCGTTCGTAAGGCAACTCAGGGTCTTGCTAATTATATCATTAAGCGCGGCACCCAGAGCAAGGGTGTGGCTATCGCATTTGACTCCCGCCGCATGTCTCCCGAGTTTTCCGATGAGGCAGCAAGATGTCTGGCAGCCAATGGCATCAAGGCATACATTTTTGAATCTTTAAGACCTACCCCGGAACTGTCCTTTGCCCTTCGTACGCTGGGATGTACCGCAGGTATCGTAGTGACTGCAAGCCACAACCCTCCTGAGTACAACGGCTATAAGGTATACTGGGAGGACGGCGCACAGGTAACCGCTCCTATCGATAAGGACATCATCACCGAAGTACAGGCCATCAAGGATTATCATACCGTGAAGACCATGAGCAGAGAAGATGCGGAAAAAGCAGGCCTCTATCAGGTGATCGGTAAAGAGATCGATGACAAGTACATGGCTGAGCTGAAGAAGCAGATCATTCATCCCGATGTTATTCAGGAAATGGCTGATGACATCAAGATCGTATATACTCCGTTATGCGGTACCGGTAACAAGCCGGTAAGACGTATCCTGTCCGAGCTGGGATTTAAGCACGTCTATGTAGTTCCCGAACAGGAGAATCCGGATCCAAACTTCACCACACTGGATTACCCGAACCCTGAGGATCCCAAGGCGTTTACATACGCACTGCGTCTGGCCAAGGAGAAGGATGCGGACATCGTTCTGGCAACCGATCCCGATGCAGACCGTCTGGGTGTGTATGCCAAGGATACCAAGACCGGCGAGTATGTGGCATTTACCGGTAACATGTCCGGTATGCTGATCGCAGAATATATCCTGAGAGAGAAGACTGCTACCGGCACTATGCCCGAGAATCCCGCACTGGTAACCACCATCGTTACCACCAATATGACCAAGCCCATCACCGAAGCTTATGGTGTAAAGCTGATCGAAGTACTGACCGGCTTCAAGTTCATCGGTGAGCAGATCAAGTTCTTCGAGCAGACCGGCAGCAACAATTATGTATTCGGTCTGGAAGAGAGCTACGGCTGTCTGGCAGGTACTCATGCAAGAGATAAGGATGCAGTTGTAGCAGTTATGTGTCTGTGTGAAGTGGCGGCTTACTGCAAGAAGCACAACATGACTCTGTGGGATATGATGGTATCCATGTATGAGAAATACGGTTACTTCAAGGAGACCCAGTACACCATTACCATGAAGGGTATCGACGGTGCAAGACAGATCGCCGAGATCATGGATAAGCTTCGTAAGAATCCGCCCAAGGCATTCGGTGACCTGAAAGTGGAGAAATTCCGTGACTATCTGAACGATGTAGTCATCGACATGGAGAGCGGCGAGAAGACCACTACCGGACTTCCCAAGTCTAATGTCCTGTATTTTGAGCTTCCCGACAATGCATGGTGTTGCGCCCGTCCTTCCGGAACCGAGCCCAAGATCAAGTTCTACATGGGTGTTAAAGGTAACAGCATAGAGGATGCACAGGCCAAGGTAGAGAAGCTGACCGAGGATGTAAAGGCTGTACTGTAACCACCATGAGCAAATAGCATGATGTCGGGGTCAAAAGCCCCCGACTTTGATGCCTACGGATTGTTCCGTGCTA
>ERZ780207.2592-NODE-2592-length-12781-cov-6.477448_pt1 | contig 12781 bp, 12 predicted proteins | sample MGYA00510977_ERZ780207 | MGnify/ENA primary metagenome ERZ780207 (study PRJEB29588, sample SAMEA2151383) | human gut metagenome | biome: human gut; feature: human-associated habitat; material: faeces | place: Denmark | collected 2008/2010 ... | reverse complement strand
TGCCGCACGAGAACTTCGTGCGCCTGATGGAGATCGAAGACTACGAATTCAACCGTCTGCTCGACCATTACAACATCCATCCCGAGGTCACCTATGACACGACGAGCGACTTCGCGCTCTTGTCCATGGTCGAGGCGGGACTTGGCATCAGCATCGTGCACAGCCTGCTCATCAAGCCCGGACGCTACCGCGTCGCCACGCTGCCGCTCAACGTCAAGCAGTCGCGCGAGATCGGCATCGCCGTGAAAAAGGGCTTTCTCCCCTCCACGATCACGCAGCTTTTCCTCCAGCATGTGGTCGACTACACCAAGGATATGGGTGAGATCACCGTCATCCGGCACTGAGTTTTTCTTGAAAAATCAGGGAAAATTTCATTTTCCAACCGACGGTTGGAAAGGATTTTCCCCGATTCAACCACCGCGCCATTGTCAATCCTCCCCATGCCCCCTATACTGAGTCCATAACCGGTGATTCAAAGCCGCGGCTGCAGCACGGGGCAAGGAAGGACCAACATGTTACGATCGGCGATCAGGCGTTTGCACGCGATGTGCTGCCTGAATATGAGGGAAACGTCGGCGCCTGACTTCCCGTTCGACGCGGGACACCCGCTCATCGCGTTTCCAACGCTCACTTTACTATTATAATGCAGTGCAGGAGGATAGACAACTTGGAAGGATCGACAATGGGCGCGCGCATTCTGCGCCGCCGTAAAGAAAAAGGACTGACACAGGAGGCGCTGGCAAACAAGCTCGGTGTGAGCAATCAGGCCGTGTCAAAGTGGGAGGGCGATGTCTGCTGCCCTGACCTGCAGCTTTTGCCGCTGCTGGCCGACACGCTGGAGCTCAGCCTCGACGAGCTCTTTGGACGCGAAAGCAAAGAAAAGCCCACCCAAAAAGCGGAAGCGGACAGCCAGATTTTGCCCATCGCGGCAGAGCTGCCGTGGGAGGATGACGACTCCATCCACGCCGTGCTCTTCCAGGGGCACCGGCTGCTCCAACCGAAACAGGGGAGCCTGTTCCGCCACGACAAATACGACGAGATCCGCAAGACCGTCGAGCTGCACTTTTCCGGCACGGCGCAGGATATTTACAGCGATTTTTCCGTCGTCTGCACCGATTCGACGATTTCCGGCAGCGTCAGAGCCGGTGACAGCGTGACCTGCACCGACGTTGGCGGCGACGTGTCCGCAAACGACAGCGTCCGCTGCGGCGAGGTCAAGGGCAACGTCCGCGCAAGCGACAGCGTCACCTGCGGCGACATCAGCGGCAGCGTGAGCGCCGAGCGCGTGCGCTGCACCAAAGCCGGCGGCGAAGAGCAGGAGAGCTTTACTTTCACCAAGAAGGGCAAGAGCTTTTCCTTCCCTCTCCGATAAAACCGTAAAAGCGCGGCCTTAAGAGGTCGCGCTTTTTTCCTTGTCATCGCGGCGGGTTTGTGTTACCATAACTTTGACAAAGGAAAAGGTGGGAGAAACATGGAAAATACCTTCAAGAGCTCCGTCTTCGGCGGCTTCAACCGCGATGACGTCATCCGTTATATCGAAAAAACCTCGCTCGAGAGCAAGCAGCAGATCGAAGCGCTCGAGCAGGAGAGCGACGGCCTCTGCCGCGAGAATGCAGAGCTGCGCGACAAGCTCGCCGCCGCCGAGCGTGAGCGCGACAAGTTTGCCGAGTCCTATTCGACCGCGTCCAGCGCGCAGGACGCGCTCAAAAAGGGTCTGACCGCCGCGCAGGAGACGATCTCCGAGCTGCGCGCGCAGATCGATGAGGGCGCGCAGAAGCTCGCGAGCGCCAAGGCCGACTGCGACCGCCAGCTGAAAGCCAAAGAGGAGGCTGCCGAGCAGCGCGTCGCCGAGCTGGAAGCGCAGCACGCCGAACGCCTTTCCGCCGCCGAGCAGGAGCGCAAGCGCCTTTTAAGCGAGCTTGACGAGCTCCGCCCGCAGGTCGAGGAATACGGCCGCGTCAAGGCGCACATCGCCGACATTGAGCTCTCCGCCCGTGAGCGCGCCGACGCGCTCGACGCCGCCACGCGGGAGCGTTTGCAGGCAATGATCGCGGCATGCAGAGGGCACTGCGAGCAGGTGCTCTCGACGCTCGGCGCGACTTGCGAGAGCGTGTCGAACGAGCTCAAGCGCGCGGACGCTGCCGTCGCACAGCTGCCCGAGGCGTTCACCACGCTGGAGGGCCAGCTCGACGAGCTCAAAAAGTTAGAGCAGTGACAAGATAGCAAAAAAGAAGTGCGTTCCCGTTAGGAACGCACTTCTTTTTATGCTAATTCGCTGTACTGATCAAAGATATCTGCAAATTCGTCCAGATGCTCGCGCAGGCTGTCGGGCGCCTCGGTGCGGAAGTAAAGCACCTCTCCCCCGCGGCGCAGGATAAGAAACTGGTGGACTTCGTCCGGTTCATTTGGAAGCCGGGTATTTGGTTTGATAAATTCTGCGTAGTACGCTTCGTCAAAGCCATCAATGAAAAGCGTCTGCGCATCGCTTCCCATGAAGTAGTCGCGCAGCTCATGCGTCAGCGGAACGGCCAGCGTGGAAATGCGAGGGGCGTAGAAGTCAAGCTCCGTGCTGTACTGCATCCAAGTGTCGATCGTTCCCGCATACGGCGTTTCGCCGACAGAGTACACGTGCCCGCCGAGCAGCGTCGAGAGATCACGCACACCATACCAGTCCGATCCCCTTTCGCCGCCGAGCATCTCGGTCCCGATATACGGCAGCGGCGGCTCGTCATAGCTGTCGCCGTAGGCCGTATCGTCCACTCGCCAGAAAATCAGCGCGAGCGCCAATACACCGGCAATGATCGTAAGCGCGCGGTTCGCTTTCGCCCAGCGGTTGCGCGGCATCTTCTCCACGCGCTCGCACGCCTCCATCGCGCGCTTGAGCGTCCACATCTCTTTTCTCTCCTTTGCCTCGCTCAGGATACCGAGGATACTGCCTAAGATAATGGACACAAACTGAATGACCTCGCTCTTTTCCATCGTGAGGAACGACATCACCGGGAGACTCAAGGCACTAAAAAGGAAATAGACGAGCCAGATGTCCACCACCAGGAAGATCATCGGCAGGAAATAGCTGCGGCGCAGCTTTTTGCACAGTCTGCGGTAGCCATAGGAGTCCGTACAGTCCTTCGGCGTGGGGACGTGCGCGGTCTTTTCGCCGCGCCAGATATAGAAGATGCCGTCCTTCGTCCGGCAGACGTATTCCCAGCCCATGCTCGCGCGCTTTTCGCGCAGGCTTTCGTCGGGGTCGTCATCGTCCGCGGCGGGTTCCAGGTGATAGCGGCAGTCGCGCGGCTCGCCGATCACAAAATCGTCGTAGCGGAGCAGGAGCTTCCCCTCCGCCGCGCGCTCGGAAAGCCACTGCTCGATGCCGCGCGGGTCATAGGCGCTGGGCACAAAGCGGATGCTCTTCGTCTCGGGCTCATTCTCTTCGTTCGGCGCAGTCCCTCCGCTCTCCGGAAGCTCTGTTGCCTCGCGCAGGTTTTCGTCCATTCGCGCTCCCTCCTCTCTTCTCTCTATGGCAAAGTATAAAGAAGCGAGGGGGATTTTTCAAGCAAGTTCAGCGAGCATTGACAAAAATCGCGCGCAAGTTTATTGTTACATCGCAAAAAAGGCAGGAAATTCCTGCCTTTTTTCGTTTCACAGCAAAATCGGCTGAATTTGTCTTCCCTCCAGCGCCGCCTCGGCCGTCGGGATAATTTTGCGGAAGTCCGCGATCAGCGACGTGGGCTTCGCCTCGGCGTTGTCCTGCCCGAAGGGGACAAAATAGTAGTTCTTGCGGTTCAGCAGCGCCGCGATGTTCGGCGCGCTCGCGGATAAGCCGTCATTCGTCGCAATGGCAAGCACAACGGGCTTACCGTTGCGCAGGTGCCCCTTTGCCGCCATCGTCACCGCGCCGTCCGTGATGCCGTGGGCGAGCTTGGCAAGCGTGTTTCCCGTGCAGGGCGCAATGACGAGCACTTCCATCGCCCCCTGCGGACCGAGGGGCTCGGCTTCGACGATATTGCGCACGGCCTTCCGCCCCGCCAGCGCCTCCACGCGGGTGGCGAAGTCCTCCGCCGTGCCGAAGCGCGTGGAATACTTCGCCGCATTTTCCGACAAGATTGGCACGATCTCATGCTCGCGCGCGATGTCCTCGTAGAGTTTCAGCAGCTCGGGATGGTTGCAGAACGAGCCGCAAAAGGCAAATCCGATCTTCATGCTTCCTCCTTGATGAGTCGACATAACGTCTTTTTGATGGCGCGCGCCGCCGTCTCCGGCGCGACGCGCCCGGGCAGTCCCCCTGCCTTGAGATACGAAAGGCGCAGCGTTTCGACCGCGTCCATGTCAAAGCCGCTCGCGCTCGCAAGCTCGATGAGCAGGCAGTCCGGCGGCAGCTCGGCAAGGAGCGTTTCGTCCAATACCTGATGCGGCACGGTGTTGAACACCACGCGGAATTCCCCCAGCGTGCCGGAGAGGCGGTTCGTGTGCAGCGGCGCGTAGCCGAACGCGTCGATCCACGCAAGGTCCGACCGCTTGCGCGCGCTGACGCTGACCTTCGCTCCCAGCGCGCTCAGATCGTGCGCGAGCACCTTTCCGATGCGGCCAAAGCCGAGCACGAGGCACGGCGTGCCGTGCAGCGTGACACTCGTGTGCTTCATCGCCGCCTCGATGGCCCCCTCCGCCGTCGGGATCGCGTTGCGCACGCTCAGTTCTTCCGAGGCAAAGTAGTCCGTGATCGTAAGCCCCAACGACTGCGCGAGCGTTGACGCGTCGTTTCCCACATTGCCCGCGAAAATGCGGTGCTCGCGCCGCAGCGAGCGCAGCAGGCTCTCCATCGTGAGCTCTGTGCCGTTCAAATAGCCGTTTTTCTCCGCCGGCAGCGGCAGGACGATGATGTCTGCTTGCAGCGCGTCGCACAACGCCAGCGGCTTTGGCGCACCGGAAAGCTCCCACGAGCAGACGTCGTACCCCTCCGCAGCCATCATCTGGGCAAGCAGGCGCATGCGTGCGTCGCCGCCCAGGAATGCTATCGTCTGGTCCATCTCATTCCCCCTTTTCCATAAAGGGTATGCCGCAGCGCGTGCGCGCATGACGCAAACTATTTTTGATTCTTTGCTTGACAACTCTATTTTTATCGCTATAATAAGAATTATTCTAATTCTTATTTAGGAGAAACACATGACCAAGTACGCCCAGCAGATTCTCGATCTCGTCCTGTGCTCCACCGAGCACCCGACCGCCGAGCAAATTTTTCTGCAAATGAAGCAGAAAAATTCCAAAATCGCGCAAGCTACGGTGTATAACAACCTCAACGCGCTTGTAGCGGACGGCAAACTCATCCGCCTGTCGCAGCCCGGCGCGCCCGACCGCTACGACAACACCACGCGCCACGATCACCTGATCTGCACCCGCTGCGGCGCGCTCGCAGACTTCAAGTTCACCGACCTGACGCACGACATCGAAGCCGCGCTCGGCGCGCGCATCCAGTCCTACGACCTTCGCATTCACTATCTCTGCCCCGCCTGCCGCAAAGCGCAGGAAGCGCATTAAATTTTGAGAGAAAAAGGAGAATTTCACCATGAAGACCAATAAGTATTCCGGCACCAAAACCGAGCAGAACCTGCGCACCGCCTTCTCGGGCGAATCCGAGGCGCGCAACAAGTACACCTTCTTCGCCTCCACGGCCAAGAAAGAGGGCTATGAGCAGATCGCCGCGCTCTTCCAGAAGACCGCGGACAACGAAAAGGAGCACGCCAAGATGTGGTTCAAAGAGCTCCAGGGCATCGGCTCCACCGCCGACAATCTGCTCTCCGCCGCTGAGGGCGAAAACTACGAGTGGACCGACATGTACGATTCTTTCGCCAAGACCGCAGAGGAAGAGGGCTTTCCCGAGCTGGCGCAGAAGTTCCGCCTCGTCGGCGAGATCGAGCGCCATCATGAGGAGCGCTACCGCGCGCTGCTGCGCAACGTCGAGACCGCCAAGGTCTTTGAAAAGAGCGAGGTCAAGATTTGGGAGTGCCGCAACTGCGGCCACATCGTCGTCGGCACCAAGGCCCCCGACGTCTGCCCCACCTGCAACCACCCGCAGAGCTACTTCGAAATCCACGCGGAGAATTATTGAGAATCGGCAAACTAACAAGAGAGCCGCAGGCTGTGCCTGCGGCTCTCTTACTATTCACTTACTCCTTCGGCAGCAGGATGCAGATCATCGTGCCCTTGCCCTCTTCGCTATAAAGCTCGACTGTACCGTGATGGTACTGCACGGCGTGCTTGACGATGGAAAGGCCGAGGCCCGTGCCGCCGCTTGCCTTCGAGTGGCTCTTGTCCACGCGGTAGAAGCGCTCGAAGATGCGGCTCTGGTGCTCCGGCGCGATGCCGATGCCCGTATCGGCCACGGAGACGAACGCCTTGCCGTCCCGCTCGCCGACGCTTACCTTCACGCTGCCACCCTCGACGTTGTACTTGATGGCGTTGTCGCAGAGGTTATAGATGACCTCGTACAAAAGCCGCCGTACGCCTCCGATGGTCTCGCTCCCGCCCTCGACGGCAATCGCGATGTGCTTCTCCGCCGCCGCGGTCTTGAGATCGTCTGCCGCCTCCTGCGAAAGCGTGAGCAAGTCGACCGTCTCGCGCGGCATTTCGTCGCCCTCGTCGAGCTGGGACAGGCGGATGATGTCGCCGATCAGCGTGACAAGGCGCTGCGCTTCTTTTCGGATGTGGCCGACGAAGCGGGGGACGTCCTCCTGCTTCACCATGCCGTTTTCCAGCAGCTCCGCGCTGCCGATGATGCCTTGCAGCGGCGTTTTGAGCTCGTGCGACACGTTCGCCGTGAATTCACGGCGCGTCTGCTCCGCTGTCTCGCGCTCGGTGATGTCGAAAGCCAGCAACACAGCGCCGACCGCCGCGCCGCTTGCGCCGATGCGGCTGACGTCAAACTGCCAGATACGGCCGCCGCGCTCCACGCGCGCCTCACTGTGCCCCTCGTCCATGGCGCGCTCGATGGCAAGGCTCATGTCGTGGCTGCGGTCGATGGTCAAAAAGTCCTGCCCGACGCAGCTCTCGTCCGTGCCGAAGAGCTTTTCCGCCGCGGGGTTGATACTCAGCACACGCTCTTTTTCATCGAGCAGCACAAGCCCTTCGCGCATGCTGCTTGTGATCTGCGAAAATTCCGTCTGCTGGCGCTGAAGTTCGTCCATCTGCTCGTCGATCTGCAAGTGCTGGCGGTTGATGCGCCCGAGCAGCGGGGCGAGCTCTTCATAGGCGTCATTTTCAAGCGGATGCTCAAGGTCCAGCTTGTTGAGCGGCTGGACGATGCGGTGCGACAGGCTCTTGGCTAAAACAGAGGACAGGATCAGCGCCACGATCAGCACCACTAAAATGGGCTGCCCCATGCCGACGAGCAGCACACCCGCCGTCGCGCGGCTCATCGAAATGCGCAGCACGCTCCCGTCCGCGAGCCTTTCCGCGCAGTACATCGTCTTTTGCAGCAGCGTCGAGGAATAGCGCGTGCTCTCGCCCTCGCCGTATTCCAGCGCTTGCTTGACCTCCACGCGGTCGGCGTGATTCTCAAGGCTTTCGGCATCGGTCACGGTGTCGTAGAGCACCGTACCGTCGTTTTCGATCCACGTCAGGCGGTAGCGCTCGGAGGAGAGCTGAGAGAGATACTCCGTCCCGTTTTCCTCCACGGCGACGGCGGCAAGCTCCAGCTCGTCGCGCAGCTGCTTTTTTTCGACGCTCCCGAAGTATTCGTACAGGCAGCCCATGATGACGAGCAGGCTCGCCAGCAGCACCGTGCCCGCCACAAGCAGAATGGAGTGAAAGATCTTTTTTGTCATGCCTTGCTCTCCATCCGGTAGCCCACGCCGCGCACGGTCTCGATCTTCTCGCCGTACGCGCCGAGCTTCTGCCGCAGCGTGCGGATGTGCATGTCCACCGTGCGCGTCTCGCCGCAGTAGTCCGTGCCCCACACGTCCGCCATGAGCTGGTCGCGCGAAAACGCCGTGCCGGGATGCGAGAGGAACAGGCGCAGCAGTTCGAATTCCTTGTATGTCAGCGCGACGCTCTCTCCATCCGCCGTGACGGTGTGGCTCTCTTCGTCGAGCACCAGACCGCCGCAGCGCAGCTGGGCTGCCGTCTTCGTGGCACAGCGGCGCAGCACCGCCTTGACGCAGGAGACGAGCTCCATCACGCCGAACGGCTTTGTCAGATAGTAGTCTGCACCGAGGTCGAGACCGCGGATCTTGTCGTATTCCGCGCCCTTGGCCGTCGCCATGACGACAGGGATATCGGAAAGCGCCGCGTCCGCGCGCATGCGGCGCAGCAGCTCCATCCCGTCGATGCCGGGGAGCATCACATCGAGCACGACAAGCTCGGGTCTTCCCGTGCGCAGCGCCTCCCAGAACGAGGTACCGTCCTCAAAGCCCTTGGCCTCAAAGCCGGTCGATTGCAGGGCATATACCTCGATATCACGGATACTGGCATCGTCTTCCACGCACCAGATCATACTTTACCCCTCCTTATGCTCTCCTGTCACAGAGAAAATGACCCATTCGGCGATGTTCGTCGCATGGTCGCCGATGCGCTCAAAATACTTGGCGATCATCAGCAGGTCGAGTGCGAATTCACCATCATCAGGGTCCTGCGCGATGCGCTTGATGAGATCCTTCTTCACGCGCGCGAAATAGTCGTCCACGGTGTCGTCCTCGGCGATGACCTGGTCGGCAAGCGCCGTGTCGTGCTTGACATAGGCGTCCACGCTCTCGGTCACCATCTTGATGGTCGAGCGCGCCATCTCGCGCAGGAGATTACTGTTTTCCGCACCGCGCCCGCCGAGGAACGTGATGATCTCGGCAATATCCTCGGCCTGGTCGCCAATGCGCTCCATGTCCGTGATCATCTTGAGCGCCGCCGAGATCTGGCGCAGGTCCTTTGCCACGGGCTGCTGCTGCAAAAGAAGCTTTAGGCACAGCGACTCGATCTCGCGCTCCTTGCGGTCGATCTCCTGATCGAGCGGTGCGACGCGCGCGGCCAGCTCCGCGTTGCCCTCCGTCAACGCCTGTGCCGAAAGGGCGATGACCTCCTCGCACAGCGCGCCCATCTCAATGAGCTCGCGGTTCAAAAGCGCAAGCTGTTCATCAAACCGGCTTCTCATTTAACCGAACCTCCCCGTGATGTAATCTTCTGTCCGCTTGTCCTGCGGCTGGGAGAAGAGCTTCTCCGTCTCGCCGTACTCTACGAGCTCGCCGAGCAGGAAGAACGCCGTGTGGTCGGAAATACGCACCGCCTGCTGCATGTTGTGCGTGACGATGACGATGGTGTACTTCTCCTTGAGCTCCATCGCGAGCTCTTCGATCTTCGACGTCGAAATGGGGTCGAGCGCACTTGTCGGCTCGTCCATCAGCAACACCTCGGGCTCGACCGCGAGCGCGCGGGCGATGCAAAGGCGCTGCTGCTGGCCGCCGGAGAGGCCGAGCGCGTTTTTCTTCAGGCGGTCCTTGACCTCGTCCCAAATCGCCGCGCCGCGCAGGGATTTTTCAACGATCTCATCGAGCTTTGCCTTGTTCTTCACGCCGTGCGTGCGCGGACCGTAGGCAATGTTGTCGTAAATGCTCATTGGGAAGGGGTTCGGCTTCTGGAACACCATACCCACCTGACGCCTAAGCTCGCTCACATCGACGGACGAGTCAAAAATGTCCTCGCCCTTATAGAGGACGCTGCCCGTGATCTTCACATCGGGGAGCAAATCGTTCATGCGGTCGAGCGTCTTTAAAAACGTCGACTTGCCGCAGCCACTCGGGCCGATGAGCGCCGTAATGCTTTTTTCGGGAATTTCAATGTTGATATCCTTGAGCGCCTGATGGCTCCCGTACCACAGACACAGGTTCTCAACGGAAAGGATGTTGTTCATAGCCCTCTCCCCTCTTTCAATTTGTCTTCAAAGGCGAGGCCGTACCAGTGGCTCTCGCCGCGTTTTGCCGTTTTCTGCACGCAGTCGTCGCAGAATTCCGCCGCGTCTTTCAGGGCTTGCGGCATGCCTTTACCGTTCATCAGCTCGCCGCACAGGGCGGAGACGAACACATCACCCGTGCCATGCAGCGTCTGCGGAAGGCAGGGCTTGAAAATTTCCATATACTGCCCGTTCAGCCGCGCGCAGTAGCCGATCTCCTCCCCGCGGTGGACGCCGGTGATGATGACATTTTCCACCGTGAGCGCTTTAAGAAGTGTTTCTATCGGTGCGTCCATCCCGCAGCCCGCGAGAAGCGCCGCCTCCGTGCGGTTGGGCGTGATAAGCTGTGCGCTCTCGCACAGCGCGCGCATCGCCTGCACGTACTCTTCGGTAAAGCAGCCGTACAGCGCGCCGTTGTCGCCGAGCACGGGGTCGACCACAACGATGGTATCCTCCCCCGCAAAGTCGCGGAGGAAATCTTTTGCAAAATGCATCTGCTCCACCGAGCCGAAAAAGCCCATGCAGATGCCGTCGAATTTGATTTGAAGCTGTCTCCAGTGCGCGGCAAAGGCTTTCATCTCGTCCGTCATATCGCGCATGACGTAGCTGCCGAAGCCGTCCGCCGTGTGCGTCGATAAAATGGCCGTCGGCAGCGGTACCGTCTCCACCCCGTAGGAAGAGAGGATGGGCATGGCCACGCTCAGCGAACACTTGCCGAAGCAGGAAAGGTCATTTAAGAGCGCCATGCGCTTCATGCCGCTTCCGTTGACAGGTCGTATCATTGCTGTTTCCTCCTGAAGTATCGGCCGACCAGATCGGCGATGAGGTTAATGAGCATCGTCAGCAGCATCAAAATGGCCGCGATGGCGAACACCACCCCCGTATCGCTCGACTCCTTGGCGTAGAAGTACAGTGCCACCGTCAGCGTCGCGCCCGCGTTGTGCATGCCCTCAAAGAAGTTGTAGAGCATGTGCGCCGAGCCCGCCGTGAATAAGAGCGCCGCCGACTCGCCGAGGATGCGTCCGATCGACAGGATACAGCCCGTCACGATACCGTCCACGCAGCTTGGCAGCACCACCGTGCGGATGGTGCGCCATTTGCCCGCGCCCAGGCCGAACGCGCCCTCGCGGTAGCTCTGCGGTACGGTCTTGAGGCTCTCCTGCGTCGTACGCATGATGGTCGGCAGGTTCATGATCGTCAGCGTCAGCGCACCCGCAAGAAGCGACGTGCCGTTTTTGCAGAAGATCAGCATGCCGACAAGGCCGTAGATGATCGACGGGATACCGGAGAGCGTTTCCGACGCGTATTCGATGACGGAGACGAGCTTTTTGTTCGCGGCGTATTCATTTAAGTAGATGGCCGCGCCCACGCCGAGCGGCAGCACGATTAAAAGCGTCGCGATGACGATGTAGAGCGTGCTCAGGATGTCCGGCAGGATGCCGACGCGGCTGGCAAGATAGCTCGGCGCGGTGGAGAGCATCTCCCAGGTGACGTTCGGAATGCCGTTGCCCAATATATAACCAATCATACCGACTACGAGCGCACAAGTCAATACTGCGGCGACGCCCATCAGGAGCTTCATCGCCGTGATATAGGCCTTGCGGCGGGCCGAGGACTGCATTTTCAGCATCAGTTACCCTCCTTGTCGCGCTTTAAGAAGAAGTTGAGCGCCGCATTGATGAGCAGGATGAAAAGATACAGCACGAGCGCAATGGAAAACAGCGCCTGATGCTGCAAGCCGCTCGAATACGACATCTCGCTTGCGACCGCCGTGGTGAGAAAGCGGACGCTCTCAAAGATCGACGTTGGCATATTCGACACGTTGCCCGAGACCATCATGACTGCCATCGCCTCGCCGATGGCGCGCCCCACGCCGAGCACGACCGCCGCAGCAATGCCGCTCTTCGCCGCCGGGACGGAGACGCGGAAATACGTCTCGATGGGTGTCGCGCCCAGCGCGAGCGAGGCATCCTCATATTCATGCGGAACGGCCTCGAGCGCCGTGACGCTCACCTTGATGATCGACGGCAGGATCATGACGGCCAGCACGATGATGGCCGCAAACAGGCTTGCGCCATCCGGCAGGTGGAACGTCTTGCGGATGGCAGGCACGAGCACCAGCATACCGACAAGGCCGTACACGACCGACGGGATCCCCGCGAGCAGGCTGACGGCGGCCTCCAGCACGGTGCGGACCTTCTTGGGCGCGACCTTGGAGAGGTACACCGCCGTCAAAAAACCGATGGGCACGCCGAGGACGATCGCGCCTGCCGTGCCGTAAACACTCGTTAAAATAAAGGGCAGAATGCCGTACTTCGGCTCCGCCGACGTCGACGACCACACCTTGCCCGTGAGAAACGGCACAAGGCCGATCTTCTGAATGGCCGGGATGCCGGAGATGATGAGATACACCGTGATCAGCAGCACGCATCCGACCGTAATGAGGCCGAGAAGCAGAAAAATACCGTGGACGACGGCTTCAAACATTTTTTTCCTCTGCGCCATAATTGTTTCCTCTTTTTGCTGTCAGCGGGAGACGGCTCACGCCGCCTCCCGTGATGGTTCCTGTGTTCTGTTAGTTGGCTGCGACCGCACCGGCAGCGGCGATGATGCTTGCCGCGTCAGCGGACAGCGCGTATTCGAAGAAGGCCTGTGCCGCGGGGGAAAGCTCGGTGCCCTCCTTCGTGACGAGCACGAACGGACGCTGGACCACATAGCTGCCGTCCTTGACGGTCGCCTCCGTTGCTTCCACACCGCCGACTGTCAGCGCCTTGACGCTGTCGCCGACCGCGGAGAGGGAGGCATAGCCGATGGCGTCGGGGTTCTGGGACACGGTGTTGATGACGTCGCCCG
>ERZ780207.2583-NODE-2583-length-12822-cov-4.029921_pt1 | contig 12822 bp, 10 predicted proteins | sample MGYA00510977_ERZ780207 | MGnify/ENA primary metagenome ERZ780207 (study PRJEB29588, sample SAMEA2151383) | human gut metagenome | biome: human gut; feature: human-associated habitat; material: faeces | place: Denmark | collected 2008/2010 ... | reverse complement strand
AGGTCTTTTTTGCTTATTTCTGGCTTCCTGAAACTGTAGATTCGGTATTGCTGTCCGACTCTGTTCCCGTAACGGTTTCTTCCACAGCAGGATCTTTGTATGTGTACGTGTTGGATTCACGGAAAATCGTATTGTTAGAACCCATCTGGCACACCTTAATGGTATCACCGTCTTTGACACTGTCTTTTGGAATAATCAGACAACCGGAATTGCTGAAGGTTGTATTGACTTTCTCATCATTTACAAATACTTTACTCCACTTGGTGAAGTTGTTTCCATAGACAAACACTTCCGATCCGCCGATGGAATCCGACGTCTCCGATACCGTTACATCGTCAATTCCCATTACAATGTCGGTTGCAGGGTATTTGTCTTTGCCATCATAGCAGTAACGGTTTCCGTAAAGAATGTCATACTGCAGATTATCCAGTCCGTCCAGATATGCAGTGTGGTCTGTGTTGTTCATCTGGGTCTGATGGTAATTTAAGATAGTTCCCTCATGAATACCTGTGGAATCCGTAATGCTTGCCATTAGCTGATATGCATACAGATCTGCATCCTGCTTCTTTAATCCCATGTTATTCCATGTGACATATTTTGTCTTGTAGATATCACCGGATTTCATATCGGAGTCGTCCAGACCCATGGTTGGAAGATGATCGCCGAACGCTACCACGATGGTATCTTCATCTCTCTTGGAGAGCTCTGTAATCAGATCATTCAGGAATGTATCTACTTCATTTAACTGGTTGATGTAATATGTCCACTGGTTTTTCTTTTCTTCATCATCCACACCGCTGACGGTATATACCGGATTTGCGATAACCGGAGTCTTTGGATAATCACCATGTGTACCTACGGTAATGGTGTAGGTAAAGTCCGGCTGATTCGGAGTGGAATCTAAGGTTTTGATTGTTTCAGGAACAAGAATATCATCGGTAGCCCAGCTTCCGTTTGGCGTATAACTCTGAATGTTCATCAGTTCCTTGCTGGTGAAAGTATCAAATCCCATCATGGAAAAGGCATTGACACGGCTGTAAAAGTTACCGCCATTGTTATGTACGGCATGGGTTCCATATCCGATGGAAGCCAGATCAGCAGCAGTGCTCTCGCAGTCTGTCTTTTTCAGGATTGTTTTATACGGATACTCGCCGGTTCCGAAGTACTGCATACTCATACCGGAGAGAACTTCAAACTCAGTGTTTGCGGTTCCTGCGCCAACAACCGGAACTGTCAGGTAACCACTCGTGTAGTTCTTCTCGAGATTGTGGAAGGTAGGAATCGGATCCTGATTATAATTCAGAAACTTGATCTCATCCGGATCACAGAATGATTCAAGAAGAATACAGATAATATTTGGTGCATTCTTTTTGGTGACAGTTGTTTCTTTTTTTGTGTCATTTACATTTTTTTCAATCGAAGCAATTTTCTGCTCGGAGTAGTCATCCGGCTTGCTCATTCCACGGTCTACCACACTCGAAGAGAATCCATAGATAAAACCGTAGTTTTCATATCCCTGTGCAATGTTGGAGAAGTAACTTGCAACAACATTGGCATTCTGTGCAGCAGAGGTTGTAACAGGAAGACCGACAAACAGTACCGATACAATGGCACCTACTACAACAATTTTATGGGTCTTGCCCTGATAGCGCGGTCCTTTAATGAAGAGCGCAACACAAAACAGAAGGAACAGACCGAGCCCGATGACTACGATAGTGGCCTCTTCTGCCGTGAAATAGTTGGTATTGTTCATGGCAAACAGATCATTGATACATTTAAGGTCTGTAAAGCCAAACGGTGTTACACGGTTTGAAAGGATGCATCCGTTAATGATTCCAAGGAGCACCCAGAAACCGCTGATAATGATCCGCCAGAATGCACGTCTGCGGAACAGATAAACAAAGCTTAAAGATGCAAATACAATAAAGGCATTATAAAAAAATGCACCGGTATGCATCCCAACGAAGGAACATGCCGAGAGAAAACTCCTTCGGGAAAGAACCTCCACCATAAATACGATCCCACAGGATATCAACATGTGGAACAGCAGGGAATATTTATTCAGAAATGAGATCCGACGCAGGTAAGCTTCGGAATGTTGTTTTTCAACTCTGGTGAATAGTTTTTCTTTGATAATACTAAAAAATTTCTTCATCTTTACCTCTCCTTTACTCGAACTATAGATTACTAAAAAAGGATAGTAAAGACAAGAGGTAAAATTTATAAAAAAACCCCGTTAAAAACGAGGTTTTTTTGCAATATGAATAAATTGTGAACAAACGGTGTTCTTATCGGTTGGAACGTCTCCAGATGTGCATCTGGTCTGCCTCTTTGATCAGATCATCACGGAAGTCCGGATGTGCAATGGAAATCAGAGCCTCTGCCTTCTGCCAGGTAGATAATCCCTTTACATTGACCATGCCATATTCGGTAACGACATAGTGGGTATTTGCACGGGTGTCTGTGACAATAGAACCTTCTGCCAGGGTCGGGCGGATGCGGGAATGCATAACACCTTTCTTATCCGTGAATGTGGAAGAACAGCAGATAAAGCTCTTTCCACCTTTGGACATATAAGCACCGAGAACGAAGTCAAGCTGTCCGCCGGCACCACTGATGTGTTTGGTTCCGGAAGACTCGGCACTGATCTGTCCGAACAGGTCGATATCTACACAGTTGTTGATGGAGATGAAGTTGTCCAGTGCTGCGATGGAGCGGATATCGTTGGTGTAACTGACAGGTGCGCTCATCAGTTCTGGATTTTCATCCAGATAATCATACATCTTCTTGGTTCCGGCACCGAAACCATATACCTGACGGTAGCGGTCAATGTTTTTGCAGGCACCGGTAATCTTTCCGGCTTTGGCAATGTCTACGAATGCATCTACATACATTTCTGTGTGAACACCAAGATCCTTTAAGTCGGACTGTGCGATCAGGGAACCGACTGCGTTTGGCATACCACCGATACCAAGCTGCAAGCAGGCACCGTTTGGAATCTGGTCTACGATCAGCTGTGCAACTTTCTGGTCTACTTCGGTAGCAGGACCGCCGGCACCGAGTTCTCCGATTGGAGGATTGGAGCCTTCTACGATTGCATTGACTTTGGAAATATGTATACCGTTTTCTGTTCCGCCAAGGCAGCGCGGCATATTTTCGTTGACTTCTACGATGATATGTCTGGCTGTCTCACACATCGCACCAAGATGGGAAGCACTTGGCCCGAAGTTGAAGTATCCATGCTTGTCCATTGGAGCAACCTGGAACATTGCCACATCATCCGGACAATCCAGCTCACGGTAATAACGAGGGAGCTCGGAATAACGGATCGGGCTGTAGAATGCACAGCCACGTGCGATCATATGACGTTCGATTCCGGACATATGCCAGGAATTCCATGTAAAATGCTCGCCGGCGTCTTCGCGCTCAAATACGGCAAGCGGTTTTAAGAGGATTCCGCCACGCAGGTTGATATCCTTCAGTTCATCGGTACGCTTGGCAAGTGCTTTGTCCAGTGTATCTACGGTGTTGGTACACCAGCCATAGTCTACCCAGTCACCGGATTTGATTACTTTTACGGCTTCGTCTGCTGAAACGAGCTTCTGTCTGTATTCTTCTGAAAAATCCATTCGTATAAGACCTCCTTGTATGTCTTAGCGTGAAGTTGTGAACAGAAATGCAACAACTTCGTTAATTTATTAACAACATTATAACATTTATGGATTTCAAAAACAATGGGGAGTGCTGGAAAACGTAATTATTCTGTGGTACACTTTAAGGGAAAAAGTCCTGAGGTAGACAGGGAGAGGGCATATAGAAGATATTTGAGAGAAAAAATTCTAAGATAGACAGGGCAGGGATATATGGAAGATTTTTAAGTTGAAAAGTCCCGAAGAAGAGTCAGAGTGGGATATATAGAAAAAGTTTCCACTGATATGTCCCGGAAAGCGTTAAAAATGGGATATAGAAGTGCAGATATTATGTATATGTCCCGAACGAAAATAAAAGTGGGACATAAAAGAAGAAATATTGTGCATATGTCCCAAACGAAAACGAAGCCGGGACATAAAAGAAGAAATATTGTGTATATGTCCCAAACGAAAACGAAGCTGGGACAGCGAAAAGAAGATATTGTGTATATGTCCTCAAATGTTCGACATCGCACATGGTATCTCTATGAAGAAAATATTTACAGGAAGGAAAAGAAGATGGAGAATCATACAATTGTTACTTTAAAAAAGGGAGAAGGCCGCACGATCAAGGCGGGTGGCGCATGGATTTTTGATAATGAGATTGATACGATTGTGGGGACATTTACCAATGGAGATGTGGTGACGGTACATGATTTTGATGGATATCCGATGGGAAAGGGATTTATCAATCAGAATTCGAAGATCCGCATCCGGATGCTGACCCGTCATGCGGATCAGGAGATTAACGAGAATTTTCTTCGTATGCGTGTAAAGAATGCCTGGGAATACCGGAAGACAACGGTGGATACATCTTCCTGTCGTGTGATTTTCGGGGAAGCGGATTTTTTGCCGGGACTGGTGGTTGACAAGTATGAGGATGTGCTGGTGGTGGAATGTCTGGCACTCGGTATGGAGCAGTTCAAGGAAACAATCGTTTCATTATTAAAAGGGGTACTGAAAGAGGAAGGTATTTCTATCCGTGGAGTCTATGAGAGAAGTGACGCCAATGAGCGCAGGAAAGAAGGACTTCCGAAGGTGAAAGGATTTATTGGGGAAACATTTGATACAGAGGTGGAGATTACGGAAAATGGCGTGCACTATCTGGTCGATGTGGTAAATGGTCAGAAGACGGGCTTTTTCCTGGACCAGAAGTATAACCGGCTGGCAATGCAGCGGATCTGTAAAGGAAAGAGAGTTTTGGACTGTTTTACACATATGGGAACGTTTGCACTGAATGCAGGAATCGCAGGTGCTTCCGATGTGACGGGACTTGATATTTCGGAATATGCGGTGCAGCAGGCAAATGCCAATGCCGTGCGTAATCATCTGGAAGATACGGTACATTTTCGCTGTGCAAATGTACTGGACGAGCTTCCGAAACTGGCAGAAGCCGGAGAAAAGTATGATGTAGTCATTCTCGACCCGCCGGCATTTACGAAATCCCGTGAGGCCACGAAGAATGCCATCAAAGGTTATCGGGAGATCAATATGAAAGGGTTAAAGCTGGTAAAAGACGGCGGATACCTGGCAACCTGTTCCTGTTCCCATTTTATGACACAGGAACTGCTGGCAAAGACGGTGAAGGAAGCTGCAAAGGCGGCACACAAACGGCTGCGTCAGGTGGAATTCCGTACGCAGGCGCCGGATCATCCGATTTTGTGGGCAAATTCTGCGAATGTGCCGGAGAGCTATTATCTTAAATTTTTTATTTTTCAGGTGGTGGATGAGAAATAATCCGAAGAATGCTTATTTATAGGGGTTCCGGAACAATTCTCTGATATGAAATAAAAGACTGACACACCTTTTGACACACTTTTATAGAAAAATATCTCGAAATAAGCAAATCCTCTTAGTTCATTTGCACCCTTGTTGGATTGTGCTACACGATTTTCAAGGGAAAACGAAAATAGCCGCCATTACTGCGAATAATGACGGCTGTTGATAAAACAGTTACTTAATATATTCGGGTAAGCCGCTTCTCTGGCTTTCCCTTTTTCTACGCATAATATAACATATCTTAAAGGGAAAAACTGGAACAAATGAACAGTTTTTCAGATCAGTGATGACTTATTTCGGTTATAATAAAAGGAGAAAGCTCTCGATTGACTAACCGGGTATAAACTCCATATAATAGTGGTAACCGAATGGAGAAGCTATAGAAGGAGGGAGCATTATGCAGGCATTATCAAAAGCAGAAGTTGGTGGAAATTATACCATTCAGTGGTTATTCGGATTACCGGAAGTTGTAGAATTCCTGCACCGCCATCATGTAGAAGAAGGTGGCAGCGTACAGGTGATTCAGAAATTATCCAATGGACTGATCATCGGTGCCAATGGAGAACGGTTTGCCATGGGAAATGAGATTGCAGATCGTATTCAGGTATAAGTACACCCGGCTATAGAAAACAGACACCCCGGTATCCGTTATAAAAACGGCTGCCGGGGTGTTTTGGGTAAAAAAATGAAAAGGGCAGTATACTTGCATTTTAGAGAGCATTATGGCATAGTTGAAAAAGAAAATCGAAAGCGAAGGATGAAAAGAAGAAAAATGAAGTTTCGAAAAGCTAAGCAGGACGATAAGGAAGAAATTCTTGCGCTGTATCAGTCACTGATCGGTACTCCATACTGCGCATGGGGCAACGGGTATCCGGGAGAACAGGAATTTGATTATGATATGAAAAGAAATGCTCTTTTTTGTATGGAAAATGAAGATGGAGAAATCATTGGCACGATCACAGTGGATGAAGATCCGCAGGTGGAAGCACTCACCTGCTGGTCCAAAACACTGCAGCCGTCTGCGGAGCTTTCCAGACTCGGGGTGCGCACCGATATGCAGAATCAGGGAATTGCCCGGCGGCTTCTGCAGCATGGCATGGAAGAATTGAAAAAACAGGGAAAAAAGAGTGTGCATTTTCTCGTGTGTAAAACAAATAAAAAAGCGCTCCGTTCTTATGAAAAACTGCATTTTGACGTAGTGGGAGAGAGCGATTTATTTGACGAGGACTGGTGGTGCTACGAGAAAGAACTTTAAAAATCAAGTACAGGAAGTTGGAAAATATGCAAATAGGACAGAAAAAAACAACGGGACAGAAGATGAAAAAAGAGAGGAACAGGGGAAGAGAAACGGATAGAAAACCGAACATAAGCCAGATACAAAAAACAGGCGAACACTGCATTTACGCAAAAAGATGCGGAGGATGTGACTATCAGGGAATTTTGTACAGTCAGCAGCTTTCCAAAAAGCAGAGTTACATGCGCAAACTCATGGAACCGTTTGGAAAGATCAATCCAATCATCGGGATGGACGATCCATACCACTATCGGCATAAAGTACAGGCGGCTTTTTCCTGCAATAAACGCGGACATATTGTGGCAGGCGTATATGAGAAACATTCGCATGACATCGTGGATGTAGAGCAGTGCCAGATCGAGGATGCACAGGCAGATGCCATTATCCGTGAAATCAAAAATATGATGCGTTCTTTCCGGATTCGTGCATATGATGAGGATACCGGATATGGGCTGCTGCGTCATGTGCTGGTGCGAAAGGGCTATCACAGCGGACAGATTATGGTGGTGCTTGTACTGGTATCTCCGATCCTTCCATCCAAAAATAATTTTGTCAAGGCACTGCGGAAGAAGTTCCCGGAGATCAGTACAGTAGTGATCAATGTCAATGACCGCAAGACCAGCATGGTGCTCGGGGAGCGCAATATTACGGTTTATGGAAAAGGATTTATTGAGGATGAACTGTGCGGATGCACATTTCGTATTTCACCGACTTCATTTTATCAGGTAAATCCGCAGCAGACAGAAAAACTCTACCGGAAAGCCATTTCCTGTGCCAAACTGACGGGAAAAGAAACTGTGATCGATGCGTACTGCGGTACGGGCACGATCGGGCTGATTGCCAGCAGCCGCGCAAAGCATGTGATCGGAGTGGAGTTAAACCGTGATGCGATAAAGGATGCTATCTCCAATGCAAAGCGCAATCATATTCACAATGTTACTTTTTATAATGAAGATGCCGGACAATTTATGGTAGAGATGGCAGAAAAAGGGAAACGCGCGGATGTGGTCATTATGGACCCACCGCGTACGGGAAGCGACGAGGCGTTTCTTTCCTCTGTGGTGCGACTGGCTCCGGACAAAGTCGTGTATGTATCCTGTGGTCCGGAAACGCTGGCGCGGGATCTGAAGTATCTGACAAAGCATGGATACCGGATGAAAGAGTGTACACCGTTTGATCTTTTTCCGTTTACGAAACATGTGGAAACGGTATGCTTATTGTCCAAACTTCATGAAGCGAAGCATCATGTGAATGTGAAACTTGATATGGATGAGATGGATATTACTTCTGCTGAGAGTAAGGCTACGTATGAGGAAATTAAGAAATATGTGTTGGAGGAGACAGGACTTAAGGTATCTAATCTGTATATTGCGCAGGTAAAAGATAAGCATGGATTGGAGAAGAGGGAGAATTATAATCTTTCAAAATCGGAGGATGCAAGACAGCCAAAATGCCCAAAGGAGAAGGAAAAGGCGATTGAGGATGCGTTGAGGCATTTTCAGATGATATTATTGCATTAGCAAATTTCTAGTAAATATTACGTAAGGAGAAAATGATGGATATAAAAAAGACAGATGTTTTTAGCGGCATAGGTGTCTTCACAATCCAAATGATTGCGAATGGAATATGGTATGCTTTTCAAAAAAATAAAATATTTTTAACTATTGGAATAATATTTGCAGTAATTATATCTATTTTTATTGTAATTATTATTGGTCTAAGAAGAAAACTAAGGGTTCAAGAAGAGTATTTCGATAAACAGATTGAAAATTTAGGAATTGATAGTCTGAAAAAAGAAAAAGATGAACTACTAGAATCAATAGCTTCTTTAAATAATAGAATAAATGATGTGGAACGTGAAAGAGATGATATAAATCAAGAAATTGATAGCTTAGAGCAAGAAATAGAATTACTAAAGAATAAGTGCGAATATTACATAAATACAGCTTCAGTTAATAGAAAAATACTTTATTCTTTAAAAAATAGAAAGAAATATGAAAATATAGAACTACAAGCTCTAATCGCAGAGATAGAATATATTTTTCGGGATGATGTTTTTTCAAAGAATGCAAAAATGAATACAAGTATCTTTTTACAAGATGATAAAGGACAGTGTAAAATTTTAGTATCAACTAAACATTCACCTGGAACAATAGATAAATTGCGTTTAGATAAGGGTTCTTTGGTTGGGACTGCTTTTAAGGAAAAAAGAATAATCTATTGTGGGGATATTGATAATAGAAAGGCCGATGTACCATTTTTAGATTTAGATGATGATAGACAGTATCAATCTATATTGGCTATACCATTGAGTGTAGACGATACGACAGAGTTTGTATTAGTAATAACATGTACAAAAATAAATTGTTTACAAGAAACATTCAATAAGTATCAAGATGTTATTCAGAGATACTTAGAATTATTATGTATTTTATTATTTATATCTTTCAATCAGGAGGAATTATAATGATAAGAAAAGAGAATTATTTAGATATTTTGGAGAGAGAAACACCTATAAACATAATACAATATGAAGAAGAGGATATGTTTTTATTACAGAAATTATATTCTGATTGGATGAACTTGAATGAAAAAATAAAGCAAATCGGCGGAAGACCTAGTAGTTTGCCATCAGAGTTTGTAGAAGCTTTAGTTGCGTATAAAATGGGATATTGGAGAATTGATAATATGAGTGTCGGTTTTGACTGTTTTGACCCAAACGCACCAAAAGGAAAAAATCGTATTGAAATAAAATATGCAACAGGACGAATGGATTTTTCTAGCTTTTCACCGGAAATCAAATGGGATAGATTGAATTTCGTGAAATTTTATAATGAATCACCTGAAGACTGCTATTTTGAGGTTTATGATATTGATATTCAAATGATATTTGAGGAATCGGAGCGCTTTGGAAGGTACATATATGATAGACGGGGATGCAGACCACGCATTAGTGTTATTAGGGAGTTGATTGAAAGAGGAATATATAATGAAAAAAGAGAGTTTTCTTTGTTTTAGATCTAAAAAATGAAATATGTTTATAGCAGGAGCTGATGTGCTAAGCTGTTACAAAAGCAATAGGCTCAGGTTTCTGTATAAGAAATCTGAGCCTTTGCGCATATATCTATTAACATATGTAGAAAAATGGATTTAAAGAGATGTGCTGTATACAGATAAGGAAGGACAAGAATGCCAAGAATACTATACACAGAATATCAAAAGTTCTGCAGTGCAATAAGTGCATAAGAACTATCAATGATAGTGATTAAGAAAAGGAATAGTACATGAAAATCTCAAGATTAATCATGTCTACTATGAAGTTTCAATGCGAAAGGGAGTGATATCAGTGCTACATGTTGCTATATGTGATGACGAAGAGAATGAAATAGAGTATTTGAAATATGCTGTAGAGGATTGGGCTAAGAAGGAAGACATCATAACAAATATAGAAACATATGCATCTGCTGAAAGTTTCCTGTTTCAATACGAAGAATGCAAAAATTATCAGATTTTGTTATTAGATGTGGAAATGAGTGGAATGTCAGGAATCGATTTGGCAAAGAAAATACGGCAGAATCAGGATAATGTTGAGATTATTTTTATAACATCACATTTTGAGTTTATTGGCGTAGGGTATGAAGTAGATGCCCTCCATTATCTGGTCAAACCTGTGAAAGCAGGTAAAATGGAGGAAGTTCTTTCGAAAGCAAAATGCAAGATAGAAGCAGGAGAACCGTCGATTATCATTCATTACGAAGGTGAAGTTGTTAAGTTATATGAGAAGGAAATCCTTTATTTGGAATCACTTTCCCATTATGTAACAATATATACAAAGGGTAAGGAATATAAGATAAAAGCAAATATTTCAACATTTGCACAGAAACTTAGTGAAGATTTTTATCAGACACATCGTTCGTACCTTGTATCATTAAAGCATATTATGCGTATTTCGCGCGACAGTGTTACACTGGATAATGGGGGACAAGTGCCACTTGCAAGAGGAAAATATGATCAGATCAATCGGGCATATATTGAGCGTAATTAGGAGTTATTATGAGAAAGAAAACATATTTGAAACTTGTCCAGTATCAGACAGAGCAGGCAAAACAGCATCTAAATGAAGTGCGAAGTATCCATTCGGAAATGAGAGGATATAAACATGATTTTCACCATCATCTCCAAGCCTTAAAGGGACAATTAGAAGCAGGAGAGGTAGAACGTGCAATTGCCTATATAGAGGAATTAGATCATCAATTGATGAATGTTGATACACTTCTAAAAACAGGGAATGTATCCCTTGATGCGATATTGTCAGCTAAGATTGCGCAGGCAAAAGCAGAGAATATAGCAGTCGATGTGAAAGCAAGTGTACCGGATTCATTGACTATCACAGATGTGGAACTTAGTATTTTGGTTGGAAATTTATTGGACAATGCAATTGAATCCTGCAGGCTTTCTTCTGGTAAGCGTTTTATTCGTATATATATGTCAATGAAAGGAAAGATGCTGTATTTTTCCATGCTCAATTCTGCCGGGATGAAGAAAAAGAAAATAGGAACATTATTTTCCTCTAATAAAGAGGGAACGCATGGATTTGGCCTTCATCGGGCAGAGACGATTATAGAAGAACATGGTGGCTGGTGCAAATATAATAGCGAGGATGGAGCATTTAGCTCCGAATTTTTAGTTCCTGCAATGGAATAACTGCAATTCGTGTACTGACAGATACAGTTGGTGCACGAATTTTACGTTGTAGGGTTAAGGAGATGTAGAATAGCAGAGAAGGAGGTGCATTATGCTAAAAAATATTTGGTACTGTATTAAGAAAACATCTGAATGGTACTTTGCCTTATTAGTGCTGTACATAATACTGACCCTTGTAAATGCTACAATCCCAATTCTGTCTGCATTTTTACCGAAGCTGGTAATTGAAAAGCTTACTTTAGGTAGTGATATTAAGGGATTGATAGGCACTATTATGGTATTTATGGGAAGTATTGCTGTGTTGACCGGAGTCAGCAAGTTTCTTACAAAATATCTATATTTTGAGAAGTTTAGTATTAACGTTCATTATCTGAAGCTTGTAGCAAACAAAGGGTTAACTACGGACTACATAAATCAGGAAAACGGAATATTTCGAAAGCTGCAAGAGGAAAGTTTCCTGTGCTGTAACGGACATTCACCCTTAACGCAAGTGTATGATGTACTACAAAGTCTCGGTACCAGTGTTTTGGGGATAGCTGTCTTTTCTGCAGTTCTTTATAAACTAAATGTAGCTGTAATACTATTTATTGTTGTGACCACTGCGGTTAGTTTCTATTTAAACAAAAGAGTTGTGAAATGGACAGACGAGCATAGCAAAGAAAGAATGAGTTATGTACAACGGCTTAATTACATTAATGCGATTTCCGGCGACGCGCGTTCTGCAAAGGATATCCGGCTTTATCCTATGGCAAAGTGGTTCTCCGATATTTATACGGATAATATGAAGGGGATTGCGGCATGGTATCACAAATTGACAAAAAAACTTTTTTCTGTGACAGCGTGTGACGGAGCATTAGGTTTATTGAGAGAAGGTATCATCTATCTGTATTTGATCTATCTTTTTATGAATAGTCAGATTTCGGTGGCAGATTTTGTACTTTATTTTGGAGTTGTCAATGGTTTTTCTGCCTGGTTAAGTGAAATATTTGCCGAAGTCTCTGTGTTGAATCAGTTAAGTACAAAGATTAATCGATTTCGGGAATATCTTGACTTCCCGGAAGAGTATCTGAGAGAAGGTGGATTGCATCCAAATCAGGATAAGTTGCCAAAGGTAATTGAGCTAAAGAATGTAAGTTTTAGATATGAAGAAAACCAGCCATATGTACTGGAAAATTTTAATCTCGCAATTAATCCGGGTGAACACCTTGCTGTAGTTGGTTTAAACGGAGCAGGAAAAACGACTTTGCTTCGGCTGATTTGCCGGGAAGAATCTGCGGACAACGGTATCATTGCAGTTTCCAACCGGAAAACGATCGGTATTTTACACCAAAACAGCGGATTGAGCAAAAGCAGTAC
>ERZ780207.2564-NODE-2564-length-12935-cov-3.707764_pt1 | contig 12935 bp, 10 predicted proteins | sample MGYA00510977_ERZ780207 | MGnify/ENA primary metagenome ERZ780207 (study PRJEB29588, sample SAMEA2151383) | human gut metagenome | biome: human gut; feature: human-associated habitat; material: faeces | place: Denmark | collected 2008/2010 ... | reverse complement strand
TCTGATGAAGAAGATTTAATCCAAAAAATTCTTTTGATTTCCAGTTATTCAAATGATCAAGAAATTGCCGTTTGCCATTTATTGGAAGGACAAGCATTTGAAAAAATAGCGTATAGAAAAAAGGAAATTTTGGGGAGGCTGAAATCACATGAATGATTCTTATTTACAAATACTGAATTCAATTTTACAGGGCGAATCCTTAAGCCATGAAGATTTGATTGCCAAAATTAAAAATACAGTTTGTCTCCTTTATCATCTTTCCGAAAAAGAAATTGAAGAATTAGCTTTTGATTATGAAAAAGTATATGGTGGGAAGACGTTTGTTCCCGGAACTACACTTACTGGGCCAGAAGCAAACAATACTTGGTTTTACAAAAAGAAAAAAGAGTTAGATGCTTGCAAAGGCCATAATTTTCAAGAAAGATATGAAAGATATCTAGGCTTTGCCCATTTTGGGAAAAATGCGATTTTATCAATAATTTCCGAATCTGAAAAAATACTCTCATTTTGTGCTGATCCAGAGTCATACGAGAGAAAAAAAGGTTTGGTTATGGGTGATGTGCAATCGGGCAAAACATCTAACTACTTAGCTTTGGCATCATTGGCGTGCGATTATGGTTACAAATTAATTCTTATTCTTGCTGGTATGACAGATTCCTTACGTATCCAAACTCAAGAAAGAACTGATGAGGGTTTTGTCGGAGCGGTAAGTTCATCTATCGGCGAAGACACTATCAAATATATTGGAGTTGGGACGTATGGGGAACAAGGCGAATATTTTGCCTTACCTTTAACGACTGATGAAAGTGATTTTGTGAAAATCTCTGCAACTTCTGGAGATTTTAATAAGCCATTGGTTTTGGTCGTTAAGAAAAACAAATCCGTTCTAACGAATGTTAAAAAGTGGCTGAAACCAGGCCAATATGGTGTTTCTAGTAAAAATATCATGATTATTGATGACGAGTGCGACAATGCCAGTGTCAATACAAAGCGTGATGAAGATCCTTCGACAATCAACGGACTTATCAGAGATATTTACAATAATTTTAATTGTTCGACTTATGTTGGATATAGTGCCACGCCATTTGCTAACATTTTCATTAATCCTAATGATGATCAGCTTGGATATGATGACTTATTTCCTAGTGACTATATCCATCGTTTACATGCATCTCCAGAATCGTATTTTGGCGCCGATAAAGTTTTTGGTAATTTAGAAAATCAATCAGAGCATCTAGTTACCTTAGATGAAGAGGAACCTTTATTTCTTCCAGCAAAGCACAAAAAAGATTATGTATATGAAGGGCTCACGCAATCGTTAAGAACGGCCATTTGCAATTTCTTGATTTGCAATTGTATAAGGACACATCGTGGAGATGGAAAAAAGCATAGATCCATGATGGTGAATATCTCTGCTTATAACGTAATTCACGAAGATATCAAAAATTGCATTGAAGATTATGTCGAAACATTGAGAAACACAATCTCTCAATATGATAAATATCCTCTCGAAAGATTCTTAAAGAATTCTGAAATGAGGAGGATTTATGATATTTATACAAAGGATCCTTTCTACACAAAGAAGAGTGATAAATATCCCTATAAATCTTTGAACGAAGAAGTGCCGTTTTTGGAAATCAAAAACCTTTTATTTGATGAAATTTCAAAGTTTACTGTTGCTGTAATCAATAACAAATATAAAGGCGACCAACGCTTCAAATATAAGGAATATAAGGATACTGGTGCTAGAGTTATTGCTATTGGCGGCTACGTCCTTGCTCGTGGCTTAACTTTGGAAGGGTTGATGACTAGTTACTATAGCCGCAACGCCAGTGCTTATGACACTTTGTTGCAAATGTGCCGTTGGTTTGGATACAGACCTAATTACGAAGATCTTTGCCGTGTTTATATGAGCCAAATAAACATTGATTCTTTTGATGCGGTAATTGATGCTGTAAACAATTTGGATGAGCAAATTACTATTATGAAAGCCGAAGGAAAGGCTCCTAAGGATTTTGGTTTAATGGTGAAAGAATGCCCTGATACATTAGAGACAAAGCTTTTAATTACAGCCAGAAACAAAATGAAAAATACGACCTCCGTAACAAGAGGTTTGAATTATTCAGGCGTCGCGATTGATACATCTAAGCTTTTTAAGGACGTTGAGAAAAATAAAAAGAATATAAAAGCTTTTAGAAAATTTTATTCCGATGTTCTCTCATCTGGTGTCGCTTTGGAAAATGTAAAAAGTAGAAAGATGCTTCGGAATGTAAAACCGGAACTCATAGCTGATTTTATCAAGAATTTATATATTCCTTTGGAAAATAAGAAATTTGATAAAGAGAATCTTTCCGACTTTATTCGTGAGAAAAAATATTACGACAAATGGGATGTTGTTTTCGCAACTGGTAATGAAAGTTCCGATGATCAAGAATTCGAGATTGAGCCTGGAGTGAAGATAAAATCTGTTCTTCGTAAATTTGAGTATCGTGATGACGAGGACTTTTTAAGAATTTCTGATCATAACAATAGATTATTGGAACCTGGTATTTTTAATGCTGGATTAAGTGATGAACAGCTAGAAGAAGCTAAAACGTTAATGAAAAAACGTATAGCGAATAGTGACAATCCGAACGCAAAAGAAAATATGATTTCCAAAGATTACTTGGGTGTCAGTAATAGGAAACCCTTGCTCGTTATTTTGCCGATTTATTTGAATTGCGAAGAAGATGCAGAAAAAAATGATGAGAAGCTGAAACATAAGAAGAAAATTCGTGATTCCTTTACAGATGCCTGCTTATTAGGCTTTGGTATTGGTTTTGCTGGGAAAAATGACGAGAAGAAATTGATGAATTTCAGGATGAATAAAGTCAAAGCAGATGAATATCTTAAAGGCTTTTCCAATGAAGAGGAGGAAATTAACGATGATTAATTTATATGAAAAATTCAACTCTCTAAATCGTTCTATCAAGGATTCTCAAAAACCGATTGCGACAAACGGAGCTATTAAAGCTTATTACGGGATTTCAAAGGATGGATTTTATAGAATCTCATTTTTGTCTTCGTCGTCTATTGGCATTAAAGGTATTACTAAAGCAATAGGAATCGTTGATGGTTCAACCTCTAATGGAAATTATTGGACGTGTTTTGATTTAAAGAATGATGATTTGCTTTCGGTCTTTGGTTCCTTTGGCGAAGATATGATTTCCTGTGTGGAAACAGAAACAAACGAAAATAGTGCTGCTTCCAAATTGAGATTTAGATATCACACATGGATTGCATTATTTAAAAAGACAAGGATGCCATTGTCTGAAGAGAAGGCAAAAGGCCTTTTTGGTGAACTGTATTTCATGAAGACTTTCTTAATTAAGCAATATGGATATTCTCAAACCATTGCTTCCTGGAGTGGGCCAGAACAATATAGCAAGGATTTTGCTATTGATAATACTTGGTATGAAATCAAAACGGTTTCTATTGGCTCTGCGGTGGCAAAAATTTCTTCGCTCCAACAACTTTCTTCGGATGTAGAAGGCCATTTAATTGTTACTAGAGTTGAAGAGATGGCAGATACTTTTAAAGGGGCCGATTCCTCAATAAATAATTTACTGCAAAGCATTCTTACTTCTATTGAAGATAATGAGACCAAAGATTTGTTCTTAGATAAAGTGAATAAGTATGGTTACGATTTTTCGGATGATATTGGAAATAAACGCTATTCTGTTAAAAGGGTTGAAAAGTATTTGGTTAACAATACTTTTCCAGTCTTAAGAGAAAGTGATATTAAGTCTGATGCTGTGAATAATGTGAGTTATGAGTTGGTTTTAAAACTGATAAAAGAATGGGTGGAGGAATAAATTATGGAGGAGTATTCATTAGAAGATTTTAGAGCGGATTTCATTAATGATATCAAAGCACAAGCTATCACCGATTCTGATTATCCAGAAGACGTCTTTGTGGATGAGTGCAAAGATATTTTGATTAATGATTTCGGACTACTCAGCGACTTAACGCATACGTATGTTGATTGGAAAACAAACAACAACAAGTTTAGGAACATGAGGCTTGATGCTTCTTATTTAGAGACATCAATCAACACCCTTCATTTGCTATATGCCGATTTTAATGATGGTGATGTCCAACCGATTAATTTTGAATTCATTAGAGAGAAAGCGCAACTTCTAGAAAATTTCTTTACTAATGTTTTGGCAGGATATTTTGATGGCGCATCTGAATCGGATCCTACGACAGAGTTGGCTAAATCTATTAAGAAACACCTTGATTCCATTAAAAAGCTTCAGGTTATTATCGTATCAACAAATTTAAAAAGCTCACGTTTGAAGACGACCATTGAAATGAAGCCGTTAGAAATAGGTAATAAAACCTTTGATGTGGATTTAACTCTTTTAGATGTTGAAGGCATTTATCATACAAAAATGGCTGGGGCTCAAAAGGATGATATTTTCATCAATACAGCGGATTTTGGTGTAGATGGAATTCCTTGCATTAAGGCTCAAATTGAATCAAAAGATTATGAGTCTTATCTTGCCGTTGTTCCTGGAAAATTTTTAAGCAATATTTATTTGAAATATAACGCCCGTTTGCTTGAAAGCAACGTTCGTTCATTTTTGAATACTAGAGGCGAAATCAACAAAGGTATTCTCAATACTATTTTGAACGACAAGGAAAAATTCTTCGCCTTTAACAATGGTATTGCGACAACTGCGGATTCGATTGAAGTAAAAAGCACTACAAATGGGCCTGTGATTACTTCATTTAAAAATTTACAGATAATCAATGGTGGTCAGACTACGGCTTCTTTGGCGTCTGCCGTTTTGAAAAATAACGCCGATTTAAGTGGCATTTACGTTCAGATGAAACTATCCATCATTAACGAAAGCGCAGATAAGGCTGAATTGATTAGGCTGATTTCAAAATATGCCAATAAACAAAATAAAGTAACAAATGCCGATTTGAATTCAAACCACCCATTCTATACAAGAATTGAAGAATTCTCTCGTAAAATTAAGGCACCATTGGCTCCTAACTCTACTGTTCAATTCATTTGGTTTTTTGAACGTGCTCGCGGTCAATACGACCAATCTAAGATGAAACTTAAGACTAAAAAGGAAAGAGATGTTTATGAACTTCAAAATCCTAAAGCTCAAAAATTTACGAAAACCGATTTGGCAAAATACATAAATGCTGATGCCATGAGACCATATGATGTTTCATGGGGTGCTGAAGTCAATATGACTAAATTTCAATTGTTGATGGAAAAAGAGTGGGATAAAAGCAAAGACCAATTTAATGAGGTTTATTACAAAGACCTGATTTCAAAAGCGATTATCTTCAAAAAAATCGAACAACTTATCAGCGATCAGGAATGGTATATAAATAATAAAGGGTATCGTGCTCAACTTGTTCCATACACTTTTTCTAAATTCATGTACGAGATAAGCAAAACTGGAAAAGTGTTTAATTATAAGAAGGTTTGGGAACAGCAGGCGCTTCCTCAAGAATATTTTGATGATTTAAAGAAAATTGCAAAAATTTGTTACGATGTTTTTAATGATCCTCATAGACCATACCTCAATATTGGTGAATATGCTAAGAGACTGGTTTGCTGGGAAACTATTAAAGCAAAACCTTGTTCATTAAGTGAAGCGGCAATTGGCTTGCTAATTGATAAAGAAGATAAAGATGTTGAAAACAGATTGGCTTCCAAGGAACAAAGGTTCAATAGCGCTGTTTCTTCTGAAATTGATATTTATAATCGTGGAATTGATTATTGGAAAAAAGTCAAAGAGGTTGGCATGCAGCTGAAAGAGCTTAATCCATATGAATGCCAACTTTGCGATTATGCCATTAAGTTTATTCAACAAATTTATAGAAGTCTTTCAAAGAAGCAAGTGAAGGATTTGTCCACTATTATTAACAAGATGAGTCAATATGTTAATTGAAGAATATTAGATAGCAAAAGACAAAAAAAGAATCACGACATCTCAAAGAAGTTATTTTTTACTGGCACTAATGATTGTCTAGGGGAGAATAACCATATTGTTGCTAGATTCAATAATCAAAGAGCAAGATGTGATGACTAGAAAGGTATTTTTAGAGCAAAGAAAGCGTGTCTTCTTGTCGCATCAAGATTGATTCTATGGATTGCTTCAATTGTTTTTGAGATTGTTAAATTTATTAAGAAGTAATAAATAACGCCTTAATTTATTTTGGGAAGGGCTAATTTCGACGCTTCAACTTACCTATTAGGTGAGGAAGCGTCTTTTTATTTTGCTACGGAGCTTGTGATGGCCATGTTCTCGCGACGCAGAAACGACGCTACGCCCTTATTCTTTATTTACATACACAGTCTAAGAAGTGACCAGGAATGAGAAAGGAGAAAAAGAGTGAATTTCATTAGACCCCAAATTTATTTCACGAAGAAAGACGAGATTGAGAAGCTGGAAGAAGATTTCAGGAAAGACGATGAGAAAAGCGTATCGGAGTATCTAAGGAAACTCGTCATGCTTGGATACCAGTCTAAAAGAAAAGAGGATTCTGCGTCCATAAATGCTGAGCTGAGAAGACTACAAAGGCAGATGGAGTCTTTGAAGCAGGATCTAAGCCTTGTAAAGCAATGCGTGTTCGAAATGTATAAGTTCTTGGAGAAGAAAGAGGGTGAATGATTTTGGTGTGTCCATTTCCGTTTCGTATTTCCCAAGGAATATGAGGAGGAAAACGCTCTTTTCTTTGATAACCATTTCTTCCCTTGTGTCCGTCAAATCTTCCTTCAAGCGCGTCGGCTTCTTCCGAAAAGGAATCTACGACGCGCTTGGAAACGTTTGGCTTATACGGATTGAAGTCAAGAAGAATGGCTTTCCGTTTCGTTTCTCTCAATCGAAATCTCTCTTTCAGATCATCAGGGAAAGGATGAAGGTATTGCTCGATAAAATGGAACTAAGCTATTCAAACGTTTTATGGCTTATCGGTGTGAATCATGCCGATGAGATATTGATCGCATTCTATGAGAAGGAGCCTACGTTCTACAGCTTGAGGAAGAAGGAGTACGAATACAGGAAAGGGAAGATAGCTTTGAATCTCATCTTTGATTTCAAGGAGAAGGTGACGAAATCGTTGAGAAGATTGGCGGAAGCGGAGGAGCTTTTGAGCTAAGGGAAACACATATTTTTGTAAACAAGATAAGGCGGGCCACAATCTGCCACAGCAGCCTGTCTATTGCCCGTCAGGGTCTTGTGACTGGGATACCCAGCTCACGTTAAAAGGAGGAAGGATTTTATAACGGACAAGGAAAACGAATTGGTCATGAAGATGTATGCCTCTTTGAAAAGAGGGGATTTGAAGGAATATAGAAAGCTGAAAGAAGAGAAAAATCTATCAAGAAGGCAAAGGAAAAAGATAAAGGACGAAGCGATAGACAGAATAGTTTTTTCTCCATTGTCAAATAAGATGATTGAACCCTTATCCATCGATGGGAGCGCCTTGGATTGCATCCTTGAAATGGGGATGCTTTCGAAGATATTCCATCTTGGCCTGATCGACGAAGCTGTGTTTCTGAAAACGAAGGATGACATCTTAAGGAGATGCCACGTTCCTTCTTTCATCGTTTCGCTAACAAACGGAAACATGATTGCTGATACGGGAAACCCTTGAATTTGCTCCATGTGGGATGAGTAGCAGCGTCCCCATGGTATAATGGGTTTGGAGCACGGCTTCAAACTCTATATCTCGGCAAAACAAGGAGGAAAAAGAAATGCCTGATATCAAAGTTATTAAAGCCAATGCCATCCCCGGCAAGAAAAGCCAAGGGAAGAATAGGAGATTGAGAGTGGCGGCCTATTGCCGCGTCTCCACGGATGGTGAGGAGCAAATTAGCTCCTACAATTCGCAGCTCTCATACTACAGGGAATACATCTCTAAGAACCCAGATTGGGTCATGGCCGGAATCTACGCTGATAAGGCGATTACCGGGACCAAGGCCGACAAAAGGCCTGACTTCATGAGGATGATTAACGATTGCCTTAACGACGAGATAGATATGGTCGTCACCAAATCCATCTCAAGGTTCGCAAGAAATACCGTAGACACCCTCCATTACGTCAGGATGTTAAAGGAAAGGGGGATTGCAATCTTCTTCGAGGAGGAGCACATCAACACGCTCTCCATGGATGGAGAACTCATGTTGACGGTTCTCTCTTCCGTCGCTCAACAAGAGGTCCACAACACATCCGAGCACGTGAAGAAAGGCCTCAAGATGAAGATGGAAAGGGGCGAGCTTGTCGGCTTCCAAGGATGCCTTGGATACGATTATCACCCCGAAGACAAAAGCGTCACTATCAACGAAGAGGAGGCCGAGACCATCCGCTACATTTATCGAAGGTATCTCGAAGGTATGGGATGTACGGTCATCGCCAGGGAATGTACCCAGCTAGGCTTCAAGACCAAAGCGGGGAACACGGCTTGGCACGATTCAGGGATAAGGGGAATCCTCAGAAACGAGAAGTACTGTGGTGACATCTTGATGGGGAAGACTTTCACCGTCGACCCAATCACAAAAAGAAGGCTCAGGAACTTCGGAGAAGAGGACAAGTATTACCTTGAAAACCATCATGCGGCAATTATCTCTAAAGAGGATTTCATGGCGGCTCAAACAATTCTTGACAATCGTGGCACGCCAAGGAGGATCGTGGACGGGAAGAGGCAGGAAAAGCTCTCAAGGCAATATGCCTTCTCATGCATGGTCAAATGCGGCTATTGCGGCGCGACCTTTACCAGAAGAAACTGGCATAAGGGGAAAGGCTATGACAAAGTCGTTTGGCAATGCGTGAACAACACCAAAGGCGGAAAGAAGTGCTGCGTGTGTTCCAAGGCCATTCCTGAAGAGGTGCTCGAAGGCGCGTTTATCGATGCCTACAACTATCTGTCTAAGAACAAGAAAGTGTGCTTCGACAAACTCTATGAGAGTATCAAATCTAATCTCAAGGATGAAGATCTCGCTTCTCTCATCGGGAAGAACGAGAGGAAGCTATCTTCTCTCGAATTGAAGAAAAAGAACTTGGTCGATTTGAAACTTTCCGACGGGATAGACGAAAAGACCTACAAGGATGCCTTTGATGACGTTGTTGGCAGGATCAACGCCGTGAATGCCGATTTGGAAATGCTCAAAGCCGATAAGGAAGCTTTCGATTCCAAGGTGGAAAAAATCAAGCAAATTGAAGCTGTCATCAAGGAAGGGAACGAGATTACCACATTCGACCGCTACCTATTTGAAGTTACAGTTGAGCGTGTCGTCGTCGGCGAGGAAAACGACCCATACAAGATCAAATTCTTCCTAAAGACGAAGCAGGTTTACGAGGTCAATGCCATGGAATACATCCTCAAGAAGAAAAGGGGTACCCTGATCAATGGAATTTCGTATCAACACAAAGCAGACGACGTTGGTCATCAGCCGTTAGTCAAATCTGCCGATACATGTGGAGACTGTGGTGTTGCTTAGTCGCAAAAATGGCTAAAAAAGGTCAAAAATCATAAAAAGCTGAAGGATTTCCTACTTCTTAAAAAAGCGGGAAGTCCTCTTTTTTGTTGCAAAAATCACTCTAATGCCGGTAAAGCGGTAAAAATAGGGCCTTTACTAGATGGTGGAAACAAATCGACACTCAAAATGAACGCCCATCCTACCTCGTATCGACACAGGAACAGGTGACTAGCATCTATACACGATGGAAGGAACAGGTCAAAAAGCCCATAATCATCGGCATTTTCGAAAATTCGTGATTTCCTCATTTTTTACGCTTTCAGGATACAGTGCAACTACACATTCAACCTGGAAAACCGATTTTTGGCCTAAAAAGAGGCAAAAACAGGGGTATAGTTTGATTGAAAGGGCAAAAAACTCGAAAATCGTTATCACATCAATAAAAAATAGGTTTAGAAAATTTCGATATTTGTTAGGAATTAAAGGGAGATAACACATAAATAGACATGAATCATTAATAATTTCTGATACATCTGTTACACTAATAATGAAATTAGGTGATACGAATGAACCAAAATTACAAAATACTAGAAAAGATGATAGAGAGCGGAGATGGAAGCCTATCCAGAAAAGATGCAATCGCAAATGGTGTTCCACCTGCGTCTTTCGCAAGATACGTAAGTTCCAATCGTCTCGTCAGAATAAGGCGTGGCGTTTACGCGAAAGACGGAGCCGTCGATGACCTCTTCCAACTTCAAAGAAGATATCAGAGGATTGTCTATTCCGGCATAACTGCGCTTTATCTCCTTAGGCTGACCGACAGGATTCCGGATTCGATTGAGTTCACAATCCCTAAGGAGTGCCGCGTGAGAAAAGAAAGCATAGGGTGTAATGCTATTTGTCACATCGAAAACAACGAGGAGCTGTTTCATTTGGGAAATGTCAGTACCGGAACCATGTTCGGGAACAACGTCACTTGCTATTCAAAGGAAAAGATGGTTGTGGAGATGATACGGAAAAGGGACGATTATGATTCCGAACTTTTCCTCAAGGCAGTGAAGACGTTTTTGAATGGAAAGGACAAGGACATGGACTTCCTCTTCCAATACGCGAGGATGAGGAAAGTGGAAGAGAAGGCATATCGAATTCTGGAGGCAATGGATTATGAGGATTAACAGGGATTCGCTTTTTATGCGACACGGAAGGTTTGTTTTCAACAATTGATTTCTTAATTTGCTTGTTATAGTTGCAAATATTTAGAAAACATAAAAAAATGCCACAATAACTATGAAATAACAATGACGCAGTGTATAATAATAGTAAAGGAGGCAGGCTATGAGACTATACAAACGGGAGAGGTATCTGTCCAAAATGCGCGCTTTTTTCCACGACGATGACCTCATCAAAGTGATAACTGGGATACGCAGATGCGGGAAATCCAGCCTCATGCAGACCATAGCGGAAGAACTCAAAGAAGGTGGCGTTGCGGAAAACAACATTATTTACATCGATCTCGATAAACGTGGGTACAAAAGCATTCGGAACGCCGAACAGTTAGATGCATTAATCGAATCCGCCACGCAAGCGAAAGGGATGAAATACCTTTTCATAGACGAGATTCAGAACGTCGAAGGCTTCGAAAATGTAATCAACGGGTTCAGGTCGGAAGGCGACTATTCGATTTTCATAACGGGCTCAAATTCCTATTTGCTCAGTGGGGAGCTCGTGACGAAACTGACCGGTAGATACCTTGAGTTCGAAATGTTTCCACTGACATTCGACGAATACGAGGACATGAAGAGGTTTTATGGGTGGGAGATAAACCCCAATGCCGAAATAGAATTGAATAGCTATATTTTGGAAGGCGGATTCCCACGAGCTATTCAAATTGACAGCCCTTCGGATAAGCGCACCTACGTGAAGGGAATCATCGATGAGATCTTCGAAAAAGACATAAAACGAAGAGTGAAAATCAAGGACGTTCAGTCCTTTGAATTGGTTCGGAATTACATCATCAACAATTTCGGCGCGACGACAAGCATCAACAGCCTGCACGAAGCACTTCTCAAAAATGGCATGGCCATCAGCCGCGCGACGGTGACTCGGTATATAAAGACGTTGGTTGACGCAAAGATTCTGTACGAATGCAAAAGGTTCGATATGAAATCGAAAAAAACGCTTTCCGGAGAGCAAAAGTATTACGTTGCCGACCTAAGTTTTTACTACGCGATGAACACGGACAACCGGATCAATTACGGGCCGACGCTGGAGAATATCGTGTATCTATACGCCAGAAGCCTCGATTACGCGGTAAGCGTGGGACGCATCGGAAAGCTGGAATGTGATTTCATCCTCAGGGATGTCAACATGGATTATTCATATGTGCAGGTGGCTTATAAGATATTGCAGAGCAAAGATACGGAAGATCGAGAATACAGGCCGTTAGAGAGCATACGGGATAACTATAAAAAATATGTGATGACAACGGACTATATCCTGCAAAAGAGAAATGGAATCCTCCATGTTAATCTGATGGATTTCATAGGCGGGGGAAAACAATTTTAAGCGTAGGACTTGCCCATTAAAAACATGCCAAAAGCGGATGCTACGATTAAAAAAATGGTTTTTAAAGAAGACACCGATTCAGGAAAAATCGCAATCGGCATGGGATGGGGTAGAAAAAATCATTCCCACGCAGAGAATAAATTACTGGTTTTTTGCTCGAAGAAGACGACTTATGCAGGGGGCTGTGGAAATCCTATACGAGGAAAGCGGGCTATGCCTACTTTGAAATGAACTTCAACAAACCAATTTATTCGGTGCTATATAGTGTAGGCTTTTGGAGCAATTCTGAAAATTTAGATGGTACTGCTGCGCTTAAAATAAAAGACAGCAATGGTAATTGGACTCAAATGACCAATTTGCTTTCTCTTCAATTAAACGCTAGAGGACAAGGGCTAAAACGATATTCTAATTATTTTCCTAACGGAATTTATGGGCTCAAATTTGAATGCACTGCCACAGCAACCGGCAGTAGAAACATGGGAAGACTGTCAATTGATGATATTGTTTTTGGTATGAAAGCCGGAAGCAACGATAATAATTATTACATTACAAATTATAGAAAGACTGTAGCATAAGGATAGGAGATGATTGGCACGATGAAAACAAATTTGAAGAAAATATTTGCATTATCCCTCATTTCTTTTGCCTTGTGTGGCTGCAACGAAGGAGCGAATGTCGCCATTCTCAAAGTCGGATTTGATAAATGCATAGGTACCTCTTCTCCTACTCCTCAGGTGGGCCTTGCATTCACTTCTAAAAGTAAGCAATCACTAAATGCTGCTTTTGATGTATATGTAGGCGCTAGAAAAGGTTTTTCCGAAGATTGGGAAAACGATCTATGGGGTTGCAATCCGGGATATGGGAAGTTCGCCATTAATAG
>ERZ780207.2560-NODE-2560-length-12953-cov-2.747093_pt1 | contig 12953 bp, 10 predicted proteins | sample MGYA00510977_ERZ780207 | MGnify/ENA primary metagenome ERZ780207 (study PRJEB29588, sample SAMEA2151383) | human gut metagenome | biome: human gut; feature: human-associated habitat; material: faeces | place: Denmark | collected 2008/2010 ... | reverse complement strand
GGATGGGTTCCGGTCAGGCCGGTGAGCGTGTGCCATTGGGTGCGTATGGGCTGCAGAAGCACCTCGGCGCTGTTGTTGTAAGAGCGTACGGTGAAAGAGAAAGTGCGCGTGAGGGAAGTGCCGCGACAGGAGGCGGTGAGAGTGCCTAAGCCCGTGTGCAGCGGCTTGTAGATGCCCGGGCTGTAAAACCCGAAGCAGCGGTTGGCGTGCCAGTCGATGCCCGGGCGCACGCCGACGAAGACAGCCCCGTTGACGTTCGAGGCATTGTCGCCCGGCAGGTCATAGCTCACGCACAGAGAGGCCATGAGAGCCTCAGGCAGCGGCGCCGGGTCGGTGAGCAACGGATAGCACAGCCGCACACTGTCGAACCGCTCAGACGGCGGATTCTGACACATTTCGGCAGTGGCGTAACCCACGGCATATTCGCGGTCGAAGGCCGAGAGACGCAGACACACATCAGCGTCATAAAACACCTTGGTGGTAACCGGCAGCGTGGCAGCCTCCGAAGAGAGATTCGCCACAGCCCCCACATTAGCCGTTCCGGCAGCCTGCACAGCCGCCGCGTTGTATGAATAGCGCAGCGCACAATTGTTGTGAATCATGCCGCAGAGCCCCGCAGCATTGTCGTAGGCGCTCACCATACCCAAGTTATAAGAGTTTGACAGAACCGTCTCCCGGACATCTCCTGCCAAGCCGCCTGCCACACCCCATTCCACATCAAGCGCCGTGGCCGAGGCCGACACAGCCCCCACATTATAAGAGCAGTTGATGCTACAGTTCTGCTGCGCCGCACCCACCAGTCCACCCACCGCATAGGAGTGGGGAGCGCTGACCACACCCGCGTTGGCGCAGTGAGAGATATTGCCGAACGACATACCGCATAATCCCCCTATGTAAGCCGCCCCGCTGCCCGAGTGCGTTACCGCGCCCGTGTTGACACAGTGCGAGAGCGTAACATTGCCTGTGGTAAAGGCCGCGATGCCGCCTAAGTAATCTGCCGGCGAGATTATGGCGCCGCTGTTGCTGCAGGCCGTGAGCTGCACATTGCGCACCGGGTTGCCCGTGATTTGCGCCACTATGCCCGCGCCGTAACGGCCGCTGACAGCCACCGTGCCGCTGTTGACGCACGAGTCGAGCGACAGCCCCGACTCAGCCCTGCTGCTGATGCCGCCTGCCGATTCGCGCCCCCTGAGAGCCCCCGTGTTGACACAACGCAGCAACCGCGCCGAAGAGGCGTTCACCGTGGTGTAAGAGATGATGCCCCCTATGTTAGAAGCCTCAGGCAGAAGAATGTCTGCCTCGTTGCGACAGTTGGCCAGCAGACCCCCCGCCGCCATTTTGCAGGCAATACCGCCGACGTAGGCATCAGCCCTCAGCACACCCCCGTTGACGCAGTTCGTCAGCGAACCCGACAACACCGCAGCAACGCCCCCCACATTCTCCTTGGCGCTGACAGCCATCCGGTTGGTGATGCTGTCGGCAAGACCCTGACACTCCGCCGCCAAAGCCCCCGCATACCTGTTGGCCGAGAGCGAGCCGGCGAGCACAAGATTCCTCACCACCCCCTGCCGACCGATGACACGGAACAGCCCGAGCGAGTCGGCCTCCGCCGCGTAATTATACGTCAGCGTATGCCCTGCGCCCTCGAAAGAACCATTGAAGAGCGCCACAGGGCGGAAAGTGGAGTCGGCGCAGACGTCGGCGCCGAGCCGGAACGAGTGCCCCTTGCACCCGGCGGTTGAGTCGGCCATAGCCGCCAAAGCACGCAGATGCGCGGCAGAAGTTATCACAAACGGGTCGGCGGCCGTGCCCGAGCCGGGCAGCTGAGAGAGCGTGTCGGGCTGTGAGGCTGACGCCGAAGCCATATATCCTGCGGCTGCAACAACCGCCATGAGGCGCGCCGTTGCAACTTTTATTGTCCAGATGATGTTCATTTTGTGCAAAGGTAATGAAAAATTGGAGGAAAAGCCTTAACTTTGCAGGGAAAATAACCGCCGTTTCAAAAACACACGTCAATGAACAAAAAAGTTCTCTTCATAATCATCTCCGGCGCCGTTCTTGTGGCCGGATTCGTAACGCTGATAATCCTGTTGCTGACGGGTCAGAACCAGAGCCAGCGGGAGGCTCAGCAGGCGCGTCTGGAGGCCGACAGCCTGAAGTTGGCCATACAGCAGGATGACCTCGACCGCCAGTATTCCGACCTTCAGGCCGACTTCATGCAATATGAGGACCAGGCGGTGTATCTGAAGAACGACTCGCTGGTGATTCAGTATAACGAGAGCAAGGCACGCATCGAGGAGCTGATGCGGCAGCTGCAGCAGGAGCGCAAGAGTCATAAGAGCGACAATGCGGCCAGTCAGCGCAAGATAGCGCAGCTTGAGGCCGAGATAGGCACGTTGCGCGGCATCGTGAAGCATTATCTGGAAGAGATTCAGCGCCTTGGCAAAGAGAACGAGGGGCTGCGCAATGAGCTGGCCAGCAGTCAGCAGCAGAACCAGCAGCTGACGCAGACAGTGCAGTTGGCGCGCAAGCTCACCATCACCAACCTGCGCATGACAGCCTACAACAAGAAGGACAAGGTGGAGAAGAAAATTAACAAGGCAGTGCGCCTGGGAGTTAGCTTCACTGTAACGCCCAACAACACGGCGGCAGCAGGCCGCAAGACCTTCTATGTGCGCATTCTCAGCCCCGAGGGCGTGCTGCTTGGCCACGGCGGCAACTTCACCATCGACGGCAAGAGCGTGCCCTGCACGCAGACCAAGACCGAGGAGTATGACAACGGCGAGTTGCCGGTGAGCATCTACTGGAACGCCGGCGGCTACACCCTGACGCCCGGCAACTACACCGTGGAGGTGTTTGCCGACGGCTACCGCCTGGGCACACGCTCCGTGCCGATGAAGAAATAACCCGCCGCGCCCTCCGAAGCCTGATTTTGGTATGGCGCTGGGTATTTACGGCCTGAAGCACGGGCAAATGAGGCTTTTTTGCCTGAGCCTCTTGACAAAGGGACTAAAATTTTGTAATTTTGCAGAGTTAAGGGCCGCAGCCGGTCAGGCGGCGGTTCTTGCAGTGTATAAAGAGCAGTAAAAAGAGTTAGCCGGAGAGCTTACCGCACAGAGCGCCATGAAGGGAATCACCACTTACCGGGCGGGCAAAGGAGCCGAGAGCCTTACCACGCTAATCAGCGTGAGTCTGCTGCTACTCATCGCCGGCATCGCCGGAGCGCTTGCCATGGCGGGCCGCAACGAGACGCAGCGTCTGCGCGAGAGCCTTGAGATGACCCTTGTGATGGCCGACTCGGTGAGCGACGCTCAGGCCGCACAGCTTGCCGCCATGCTGCGGCAGAAGCCATACGTGGCGGCTGTTAAGGCCAGTACGCGCGACGAGGCCCTGGCAGCCTGGCAGAAAGCCACCGGCGAGGACCTGAAAGCCGTGTATGGCGTCAACCCGCTGAGCCCCGAGATTACGCTGCGCCTCAGAGCCGAGTATGCGTCGCCGCAGCAGATGCAGACGCTGGCCGGAGCGCTGGAGCAGCTGCCGGAGGTGGAAGGCGTGGCGATGCCGCAGACGGAGTTCGTGGAAGGGATGAACCGGACGCTCACGCGCATAATATGGGGCTTGGCGGCCTTATGCGCGGGCCTGGTGGCTATCTCCATGGTGCTCATCAACAACATGGTGCATCTGGGCATCTACTCGCGCCGGTTTGCCATACGCACCATGCAGCTTGTGGGTGCCACCGACGCTTTTGTGCGGCGACCCTTTATCCGCCGGCACGCCCTCACGGGTCTCGTGGCGGGTGTGATAGCCTCGCTGCTGCTTGTGGCGCTCACCGCCGGCGCAGGAAGCATGACGGGTATAGACATGAGTCGTCTGCTGCCCCCGGCCGACTTGGCGTTGCTTGCCGTAGCCCTGATGGCCGCCGGAGTACTTATCTGCACAGCCGCCGCCTGGTATGCCACACGCCGTCATCTGCGCGCCGCCACCGACACCCTTTTTGCCTGACCAAAACGTTGAAGTCAACAAACTTATTGAAGATATATTATGGCCAAAGCCACCAACGCCAACAAAGCCGGAACCACAACCACCCGGCCCGCATATAACCGACCGCTCGGACGCGCTGCCGCCAAGCAGACGCCCGAGATAATCGCTGTGAGCGAAGAACACCGGCCCTTCCGCCGCATCAACTTCATACAGATGGGCATCTGCGCCGGTCTTATCCTGATAGGCTTTCTGCTGATGTTAGGCGGCGGCTCGAGCGTGGAAGGGGGCTTCAACCCCGACATCTTCTCCACGCGCCGCATCGTCATCGGCCCGGCCATCACCTTCATAGGCTTCCTGCTTATGGCCTTCGCCATTATCAACGACCGTCCGCTGCATCGGCGCAAGAAGACCGAACACGCAGCCACGGAAGAGGAGAAAAGCGCCGACAGCGTGCAGTAATACGTGCGATAAACGCTTAATGACAGACCTTGGGGAAAACACACCTCAGTCCTGTTACGTTTAACTTTAATAAACCCAAAGAAAAACGGCACTCGCGCAGTGCCGCCGCCATCACCGCCTTATGGAATGGTTCAAAGCTCTCATCTTAGGTCTCGTGCAGGGTCTTACCGAGTATCTGCCGGTAAGCTCCAGCGGACACCTTGAAATTTTCAAACAGATATTAGGCATAGACTTGCCCGACGGCCAGAACCTCATGTTCTCGGTCATGCTTCACGTGGCCACGGTGCTGAGCACCATAGTGGTGTTGCGGAAGCTCTTCTTCCGTCTGTGCCGCAGCTTCTTCACCTTTAGTCGCGACGAGGATTTCTACACCGTGTGCAAGATATTAGTGTCGTGCATCCCGGTGGGCATCGTGGGCGTCTTTCTCAAAGACGAGGTGGAGAAGATATTCGGTTCAGGCCTGCTTGTGGTGGGCATCTGCCTGTGCGTAACGGCGCTTCTGCTCACCTTTGCCTTCTACAGCGACTTCCGCGGAGGCCAACTGCGCAAAGCCGACAGCGGCCGGCGCATCGGCTGGGCCGACGCTTTCATCATCGGCATAGCGCAGGCCGTGGCCGTGCTGCCGGGACTGAGCCGCAGCGGCACCACCATAGCCACCGGCATACTGCTGCGCGACAAACGCGGCGAGGTGGCCACCTTCAGCTTCCTGATGGTGATTCTGCCCATCCTCGGCGAGGGTCTTCTCGACACGGTGAAGCTCCTTGGCTCACCCGCTTCCGAGGCCGGCGCCCAGATGGGTCTTATGCCCATACTCATAGGCTTCGCGGCCGCGTTCCTGTCGGGCTGCGCCGCCTGCTCATGGATGATTAACCTGGTGAAGAAGGGCAAGTTGCTCTGGTTTGCCATTTACTGCGCCGTAATGGGCGTGATTTGCATACTGTGGTGACCATGGACTTCATATCGGGCGAGATTATAGGCATCGACAAGCCGTTGGGCTGGACGTCGTTCGACGTGGTGAAACGTCTGCGCGGCGCCATACAGCGCCGCTTGGGTCTGAGCCGCTTCAAAGTGGGTCACGCCGGCACGCTCGACCCGCTGGCCACCGGCGTACTGCTGATCTGCACCGGAAGGGCCACGCGCCGCATCGACGAGCTGCAGAACGGCACCAAGGAGTATGAGGCCACGCTGCGCCTGGGCGCCACTACCCCCAGCTTCGACCTGGAAACGGAAATCGACGCCACCTATCCCTACGACCATGTAACGCGCCAAATGGCCGAGAGCATCCTGCCGCAGTTTCGCGGACACATCATGCAGGTGCCTCCGGTGTATTCGGCGGTGAAGGTTGACGGCAAACGGGCCTACAAATTCGCCCGCAAGGGCCGCGAGGTTGAGCTGAAGGCCAAGCCTCTCTACATAGACGAGATTGAGATTATGGATATGCACGCCGACGAGCTGCGTCTGCGCATTGTATGCTCAAAAGGCACCTACATACGCGCTCTGGCCCGCGACATCGGCAAGGCGCTCAACACGGGCGCTCACCTGGTGGCTCTGCGCCGTACTCGCGTGGGCAGCGTGCGTGTGGCTGACTGCCTCAGTGTGGACGACGCCATAAAGGCCATTGCCGACTGCAAGCTATCCTTCCCGCCCGATTTCATCCTGCCCGACAGCGACAAATAACATCTATTTTCGACATAAGCAAACACCCTGTAATTAATAAATGAAGCTATCACAGTTCAGATTTGAATTGCCCGACGAGCGCATAGCTCAGCATCCGGCGCCGGTTCGCGACGAAAGCCGGCTCATGATAGTTGATTCCCGCAAGGGAAAGATTGACCACGGCACCTTCAAGGATATTCTCGATTTCTTCGACGAAGGCGACGTGATGGTTTTCAACGACACAAAGGTGTTTCCGGCGCATCTCTACGGGCGCAAGGAAAAGACCGGCGCAGTGATTGAGGTCTTCCTGCTGCGCGAACTCAACGGTGATCAGAAATTCTGGGACGTGCTGGTGGAACCGGCACGCAAGATACGCATCGGCAACAAGCTCTATTTCGGCGACGACAACTCTATGGTGGCCGAGGTAATAGACAATACCACCTCGCGCGGCCGTACGCTGCGTTTTCTCTACGACGGCGACCACGACGAGTTCAAGCAGGCTCTCTACGCCATGGGCAGCACGCCGTTACCCGACTACATCACGCGCAAGGCCGAGCCTGAGGACGCCGAGCGCTATCAGACCATCTTTGCCCGCAAGGAGGGCGCTGTGGTGGCTCCGGCAGCCGGCTTGCATTTCAGTCGCACGCTGCTGAAACGCCTCGAGATAAAGGGCGTGGAACAGGCCTTCGTAACGCTCCATTCGGGCCGCGGCAATTTCCGCGACATCGACGTGGAAGACCTCTCAAAGCACCACATGGACTCGGAGTGCATGGAGGTGGGCGACGACCTTGTGAACGTGGTCAATCACGCTCACGACAATCAGAAACGCATCTGCGCCGTGGGCACCTCGGTGATGCGCGCCCTGGCCAGCGCCGTGTGCATGAACGGCCATCTGATGCCCTACGAGGGCTGGACAAACAAGTTCATCTTCCCGCCCTACGACTTCCAGGTCTGCACTGCCATGGTGAGCAACTTCCACATGCCGCTGTCGACCATGCTGATGATGGTGAGCGCCTTCGGCGGCTACGACCTGATAATGGAGGCTTACCGCGTTGCGGTGGAGGAGAAATACCGCTTCGGCGCTTACGGCGACGCAATGCTGATTCTGCGCTGAAAGCCTGAACCTTTTACCGACCGGGGCTGAGCGGAAAAAACTCATAGCCCCGCTCATTTGTTAAAATAATCAACCACTAAGGCTCCCCGCGAGCCGCATAAAATTGCATTTTTAGAATATGGCAACATATCTTACCCAAGAGGGATTCGACAAAAAGATGGAGGAGCTGAGCGCTCTGGAAGCCCAGCGTCCGGCCATCAAACAGGCTATTGCAGAAGCCCGCGACAAGGGCGACCTGAGCGAAAACGCCGAATATGACGCCGCCAAAGAGGCACAGGGAATGCTCGAGATGAAAATATCGAAGCTCAAAGACCTGATTGCCACAGCACGCATCATCGACGAGTCAAAACTCAACACCGACACCGTGCAGCTGCTCAACAAGGTTACCATACGCAACACCGCCAACGGCATGACCATGACCTACTGGATTGTAACCGAAAGCGAAGCCAATCTGCGCGAGAAGAAGATTGCCTCAAACACCCCCATAGCAGCTGCTCTGCTCGGCCACAAGGTGGGCGACAAGGTGCAGGTTACCATCCCGGCCGGCACGGTGAATTTCGAAATTATGAAAATTGAAATATGACAAGGCCATGACCATTTTCTCAAAGATTATCAACGGCGAGATTCCCTGCTACAAGATAGCCGAGAACGACGAGTTCTTCGCCTTTCTCGACATCAACCCGGTGAACTGGGGCCACACCCTTGTGGTGCCCAAACGCGAAACGGATTACATCTTCGACATTGCCGACGGTGAGTTGGCCTCTATGATAGTTTTCGCCAAACGCGTGGCCGAAGCCATCAAGAACACCTTTCCCTGCCGCAAGGTGGGTATGGCAGTGCTCGGCCTCGAGGTGCCTCACGCCCACATCCATCTGGTGCCCCTGAAAACGGAGGGCGACATGGACTTCAGCAAGAAAATCAAAGACCCCGACCCGGAGAAGATGAAGCAGATTTCGCGCGCCATCGCCGACGAATACACCCGCCTAAACCCCTAACCTCCTTAACCTCCTTAAACTCCCTTAACCCCCTCCCGCTAATGGAAGACTTCACCCTTTGTCTCACCACCAATTACGTCTTCGGCCGCGGCGTAGAAGAGCAGGTCGGCAAGCTCACGTCGGCCCTTGGCAGCCGCGCGTTGGTATGCTGCGGCCATTCGTCGGCGCGCAAATCGGGCGTATGGCAGAAAGTGCTCGGCAGCCTGGAGCAGGCCGGCGTACACACCGTAACGCTCGAAGGCATCGACCCCAATCCCACCGACGACCGCGTGTATGAAGGCATAGAAATTTGCCGCAAAGCCGGCGTAGACGTCATAGTGGCCGTGGGCGGCGGCTCGGTAATAGACACCGCCAAAGCCATTGCCTTGGGCGTGCCCTACGAGGGTGATTTCTGGGACTTTTACAGCGGCAAGGCCTTTCCGCAGCAGGCTCTCCCCGTGGGCGTGGTGCTCACCATCCCCGCCGCCGGCAGCGAAGGCAGCGGCAACTCGGTGATTACGCGCCTCGACGGCATGCACAAGATTTCCGTGCGCTATCCCCACATCCTGCGCCCCCGTTTCGCGCTCATGAACCCCGAGCTGACTCTCAGTCTGCCCTGGTATCAGACAGCCTGCGGCATCACCGATATGATGGTGCATATTTTTGAGCGTTATTTCTCCAACACCTTGGGCTGCGAGGTTACCGACGGCATCAGCGCCTCCCTTCTGCGCACCATAATGCGCCGCGCCGCCGACCTGCAGCGCGACCCGCACAACTACAACGCGCGCGCCGACATTATGTGGGCCGGCAGCCTGGCTCACAACGGCCTGTGCGGCTGCGGCAAGGTGGAAGACTGGGCCAGCCACCGCCTGGAGCATGAGGTGTCGGCCATTTACAATGTGGCTCACGGCGCCGGACTGGCTGTGATTGTGCCGGCGTGGATGACGTTTGTGGCTCGCCGCCAACCGGCTCTGATGCGCCGCTTTGCCGTCGACGTCATGGGCATCCACCCGCAAGGCCGCACCGACGCCGAGACAGCCCGCGCCGGCATTGAGGCCCTCAGGGACTTCTTCCAAAGCCTCGGCCTCACCACGTCGCTGAGGGAGCTGGTTCGCAAGGAGCCCGACATAGAGGCCCTGGTGCGCTCGCTGCACGCCAACATGGGCGACTCGGTGGGAAACTTCGTGAAGCTCTCTATGGCCGACGCTCAAGAAATCTACAAACTTAGTTTATAACAATAATACCCACACCGCACTATGTTACAGAAAAGCCTGGTGAAGCTGTTTGAAGAGAGCTTCAGAGAAAACTGGGATTTGCCGGCCCTTACCGATTATCCCACCGGCAAAACAATCACCTACGGTGAACTGGCCGAACGCATTGCCATGACGCATCAGTTCTTCCGCGAGCTGAAGGTGAAACCCGGCTCCAAGGTGGCCATCTGCGGCCGCGACAGCTCCGACTGGGTGGTAACATACATGGCGGTAATCACTTACGGTGCGGTGATAGTGCCCATCCTGCCTGATTTCAATCCGGTGGACATCACCCACATCGTCAACCACTCGGAGGCCGAGCTGCTCTTCGTCACCGAGAATATCTGGGAGCACATACAGCCCGAGAATCTGCTCAACATCAAGGCCGTCATCTCGCTCAAACGCCGCAGCGAGAGCCTCTATCAGCGTCCCGACATCAACGTGCAGCGCAGCATAGGCATCCTGCGCCGCCACTTCAACAAACGCTATCCCGAGGGCTTCGGTCCCGACGACGTAATCTATGAGGCTTGGCCCAACAGCAACCTCATGGAAATCAACTATACCTCGGGCACCACGGGCTTCTCGAAGGGCGTGATGCTGCTGGGCAACAACCTGGCCGGCAACGTGCTGTTCGGCATCAGCCAGAGGCTCCATTACCGTGGCTCGCACGTATTGAGCTTCCTGCCCCTGGCGCACGCTTACGGCTGTGCCTTCGACATGCTCGTGCCGCTGGCTGTGGGCAGCCACATCACCATCCTGGGCAAGACGCCTTCGCCGCGCGTGCTCATAAAGGCATTGGCTGAGGTGAAGCCCTCGCTGGTAATCTGCGTGCCTCTGATTCTGGAGAAGATTTACAAGAACTCCATCCTGCCCATGATTTCCAAGGGTGCCGTGCGCTGGACCCTGGCAGTGCCCTTCCTCGACTCGGTCATCTACGCCAAGATTCGCAAACGCCTTGTCGACATCTTCGGCGGCAACTTCGAGGAGGTGATTGTGGGCGGTGCGGCTCTCAACGCCGAGGTAGAGGAGTTCCTGCACAAGATAAAATTCCCCTTCACGGTGGGCTACGGCATGACCGAGTGCGGCCCCTTGGTGAGCTACACCCCCTGGCGCGACTTCATCCCCGGCTCAAGCGGATGCACCATTCCCGGCATGGAGACCAAGGTGCTCAGCGACGACCCGGAGAACATTCCCGGCGAGCTCTGTGTGCGCGGCGAGAATGTGATGGTAGGGTATTACAAGAACCCCGATTCCACCAAGATGGTGATGTATGAAGACGGCTGGCTGCACACCGGCGACATGGGCACACGCAGCGCCGACGGCACCATCTTCCTGCGCGGCCGCTCAAAAACGATGATTCTCGGTCCCAGCGGTCAGAACATCTATCCCGAAGAAATAGAGTCGAAGCTCAACAATATGCCGTTTGTGGCCGAGAGCCTTGTGGTGGAACGCGACGGCAAGCTCGTGGCGCTCATCTATCCCGACTATCCCGCTCTCGACGCCATGGGCATTGGCAACAACGAGCTCGAATCTACGTTTGAAAACACGCGCAAGGAAATCAACTCCCTGGTGGCGCCTTACGAACGCATCAGCCGCATACAGCTCCTTCCCACAGAGTTTGAGAAAACGCCCAAGAAGAGCATCAAGCGGTTCCTCTATACGCAGTAAGTCATCAAGAGCCGCTGACCTGCCCCGGAAGCATCTCAGCGGCTTTTTCACCTCCTCTCTTCCACCTCTTGTCAACCTCTCCTCCTCCTCTTGTATAGGTTGTACACCTCTCCTCCTCCTCTCCTCCTCTCATCATGAACGGTTTTTATGGCAAAGAACGAAAACGGCAAATATCATAACTCCCTGCCGCCCGGCACGTTGCTCCGCGGCGTAACATACAGCTACAAGATTATAAAGGTGCTTGGCCAGGGCACTTTCGGCATCACCTATCTGGCCACGGTGCGCTCCGACGGCGGCTCTGACCTCGACGGCACGCAGGTGGCCATAAAGGAGTTTTTTATGTCGGACATCAACGGCCGCGACACCTTTACCGTAACCTCCAGCAACCGCGACGGCCTCTTCGACAAATACAAGCGCAAATTCGTGAAAGAGGCCCAGAACCTGGAGCGCCTCAAACACAAGAACATCATCCACGTGCTCGAGGAGTTCGAGGCCAACAACACGGTCTATTACGCCATGACCTTCATGGAGGGTGGCAGCCTCGACGAGTATATCTCGCGCAAAGGGCGCCTCACCGAGCAGGAGACGCTGAAAATCACCGGCCATATCATCGACGCGCTCACCTATATGCACTCCATGCGCATGTTGCATCTCGACCTCAAGCCCCTCAACATCATGATGCAGTATGGCGAGCCGGTACTCATCGACTTCGGCCTGTCGAAGCAATACGACAATGAGGGACGCCCCGAATCGAGCACCACCGTGGGCGGCGGCACCCCGGGTTACTCGCCCATTGAGCAGACCAATTACACCGGCGAGCTGAAGGAGAACAAACAGCTGCCTGTGCAGATGGATATGTATGCTCTGGGCGCCACCATGTATGCCATGCTCACCGGCAAACATCCCCCTCTTGCGGCCGACATCCTCAACTACGGCTTCCCCGACGCCGACCTCCGTCAGCTCGGCATCTCCGTGCATACCCACAATGTGGTGAAGCAGCTCATGAGTCCCGTGTGGCAGGATCGTCCCGCCAACGACCGCGCCCTCAAGCAGATGATTAGCTCCCCGCAGACGCCGCAGCAACCCGTGAGGCGCACCGTGCCCCATGCATCTGCGCCCCATGCAACGGTGCAAAAGGTAACTCCGCAGTTTCCTCAGAGCAACAACAATTCAAACTCAAAGCTGAAACAGTATTTGGTGTATGCTGTGGTGGCTCTGTTAGCCATAGGGGCTGCAATAGGCGGCGTGGCGCTTTACCGTCATAACAAGGACTCCAAACCCGCGGAGAAGTCGCAGCCGGCGCCGGTGGCAGTGGCCGACGGACCCGCAATTGAGTATAAGGTTACGGGCGATGACCCCAACACGCAGCTCGTAGCTGTGGTCAACGGCGAGGAGATGGTCATCGGCTCCATCAACTACATCTTCGGAAACGACAACTTCGGCAAAATGGAGGTGTTTGCGCAGGAGGATTTCAACGGCGACGGTGTGAAAGAGGCGCTGGTCAGCGACTCCAACATCGGTAACGCCGGCGGCACTACATGGGTCTTCATCACCTACAAAGGCGACGGCTCGTTTGAAAAGAGCAACCTCTTCTCCGAGGCATCCTATTATGAGCCGGAAATCACCACTGTCGACGGCCAAAAGGTGCTCGATTTCATCTCCACCGACATGGGGCAGCGCATAGTGCGCGAGCGCCACGGATTACGCAACGGCAATGCGGTGTCGCTCGACTTGCCCAAAACGAGCTCGCAGGCTTACACGCCGCTGAAAACGGTCAACATGGACGACTTGGGCGAAGACGGCGAGTTCTCCTTCGACATCAACGATGACGGCTCTTCCGAGCGCATCAAA
>ERZ780207.2550-NODE-2550-length-13001-cov-3.861811_pt1 | contig 13001 bp, 9 predicted proteins | sample MGYA00510977_ERZ780207 | MGnify/ENA primary metagenome ERZ780207 (study PRJEB29588, sample SAMEA2151383) | human gut metagenome | biome: human gut; feature: human-associated habitat; material: faeces | place: Denmark | collected 2008/2010 ... | reverse complement strand
GCGCCCGCAGATGGCGCAGGCCGCCGCCGAACGCTCCGAACGCCTCGTCCTCACCTCCGACAATCCCCGCTTCGAGGACCCCGCCGCCATCATCGAAGACATGAAGGCCGGCCTCGACCCCTACCAGCTGGAACGCACCGAGGTGATAGCGGACCGCCGCGAGGCCATACGCCACGCTCTCCGCTCCGGAAAGCCCGGCGACGTGGTGCTCATAGCCGGCAAGGGACACGAGACATACCAGGAAGTGGAAGGTGTGCGTCACCACTTCGACGACCGCGAAGAGGTGCGCGACACTTTCAAAGAACAGTAACCGTACCAAAGACCGCACCTCATGCTTTACTCACTTTTCAAATACTTGGAGGACTTCAACTTCCCGGGCCACCGGCTGATGGACTACATCACGTTCCGCGCGGGCATTAGCTTCGCGCTCGCGCTCCTGCTGGGACTCACGCTGGGCAACGTCATCATCCGCAAGCTGCAGAAAATGCAGATCGGCGAGGTGGTGCGCAACCTCGGGCTTGAAGGACAGATGCAGAAGAAAGGCACCCCCACCATGGGTGGCGTCATCATCATTATGGCCATCCTGGTGCCCTGCCTGCTGCTCGGAAACCTCGGAAACATCTACATGATACTGATGCTGGTGGCCACAGTGTGGATGGGAGCAATCGGCTTCCTCGACGACTACCGCAAGCTCAAATACCACAACAAGGACGGCCTCAAAGGGAAATACAAGATAACGGGCCAGGTGGGCCTCGGCCTGCTCGTGGGAATCACCATGTGGCTCTCCCCCGCCATCGTGATGCGTGAAAACACCGAGGTAATGAACGAGACCACCCACGAGGTGGAAGTGGTCATGGGAAGCAATGACATCAAGTCGCCGCAGACCACCATACCCTTCGTCAAGAACAACAACTTCAACTATGAATGGCTGACGTCGTGGGTCGACAACCCCGATGCGGCCAATACGCTCGGGTGGCTCGTGTTCGTGCTTGTGGTAATCCTGGTGGTTACGGCCGTGAGCAACGGCGCCAACCTCACCGACGGCCTCGACGGACTCTGCGCGGGGACGTCCGCGGTGATAGGCCTGGCGCTGGCCATCATGGGCTATCTGGGCGGCAACATCATCTACTCGGGATACCTCAACATAATGTATATCCCCGGCAGCGAGGAGCTCGTGGTATATGCCGGGGCCTTCATCGGCGCACTGGTGGGATTCCTGTGGTACAACGCCTACCCGGCGCAGGTATTCATGGGCGACACCGGCTCGCTGACGCTCGGCGGTATCCTGGCGGTCTTCGCCATCCTCATACGCAAGGAGCTCCTCATACCCCTGCTGTGCCTCACCTTCTTCCTCGAAGACCTCTCGGTACTCATGCAGGTGGTTTACTTCAAGGTTACGAAACGGCGCTATGGCGAAGGGCGGCGCATCTTCAAGATGACACCGCTGCACCACCACTTCCAGAAGGAGGCGGAACCCGGCGCGGCCGTGCTCTGGCCTTATCCCAAGCACGCCATCCCCGAGCCTAAAATCGTAATCCGTTTCTGGATCGTGGGCATCCTGCTGGCGGCCCTCACCTTCGTGACACTTAAAATCAGATAACACCTCAAGCGCCCCCGGGCGCCACGACATAACAACTTTTTTACGACATAATGAAGAAATTAGTGATACTGGGAGGCGGCGAGAGCGGCTGCGGCGCCGCCGTGCTGGGCAAAGCCCGCGGCTGGGAAGTGTTCCTCAGCGACTCCGGACGCCTCGCCCCCAAATATAAGGAAATGCTGGAGAGCCGCGGAATCCCCTTCGAAGAGGGAGGCCACACCCCGGAACGCCTGCTGGACGCCGACACCGTGGTGAAAAGCCCCGGCATCCCCCCCACGGCACCGCTCGTCCGCCGGTTCGCCGAAAAAGGGACTCCCATCATCTCCGAAATTGAGTTCGCCGGCCGATACACCGACGCCAGGACCGTCTGCATAACAGGTTCCAACGGCAAGACCACTACCACCATGCTCATCTACCATATACTGAAGAAAGCCGGCCTCGACGTGGGACTGGCCGGAAACGTGGGCAAGAGCATGGCCCTGCAGGTGGCCGAAGACCCGCATGACATATACGTCATAGAGCTTTCCAGCTTCCAGCTCGAAAATATGTACGACTTCAAGGCGCACATAGCCGTAATCATGAACATCACCCCCGACCACATGGACCGCTACGACCACAAGATGGAAAACTACGTGGCCGCCAAGTTCCGCATCCTCCGGAACCAGACCAAGGAGGACTACTTCATCTACTGGCAGGACGACCCCATAGTCACGGCTCAGATACGCGCCATGCAGATAGAGGCCCTTATGCTCCCCTTCGGCGAGCATAAGCTCGAAGACAACGCCGCATGGGTGGACGAGCGCGGAATCATTCACTTCCAGTTGCCCGAAGATGTCTTCGAGATACCACGCGACCGACTCGCCCTCCAGGGACTCCACAACCTCTACAACTCGATGGCGGCCGGCCTCAGCGCATCCCTCTTCCACGTGCGCAACGATGTGGTGAAGGCCGCGCTCGAAGACTTCGAGGCCGTGGAACACCGACTCGAGTTCGTGGCCGAAATAGACGGCGTCCGCTACATCAACGACTCCAAGGCCACCAACGTCAACTCCACATGGTATGCGCTGGAATCGATGGTGAAGCCAACAGTGCTCATCCTCGGCGGAAAGGACAAAGGGAACGACTACAACGAGATTCTCCCCTTCGTCAAGGAGAAGGTGAAGGCCATAGTCTGCATGGGTGCCGACAACCGGAAATTGCTCGACTTCTTCTCGGGCCAAGTGCCGGCGATAGTGGACACCCACAGCATCGGGGATGCCGTGGCCGCCTGCCGACGTCTGGCCGAGAAGGGGGACACCGTGCTGCTCTCGCCCTGCTGCGCCAGCTTCGACCTCTTCAAGAGCTACGAAGACCGCGGAGAGCAGTTCAAGCAGCAAGTACGCGCACTCGAAAAATAAACCGTCTTCCCGGCCGTTAGAAATAAGTGACCTTTTTTTGACGGCCGGAAAGACGGCAGCTCCCGATTATTCACCGAATCAAATCTCCAACCTCAAACCTCATAAATGGACAACGTAACGACAGCGGAAAAAATCCGGATAAAAGAGACAGTAGACGGGGAGCCTGTGGCCACTACGGCCGACGGCTCCGGAAAGGCGCCCGGGAAGAAACGGCAGGCGTCCGGGCCCGGTGTCTCCAAACCCGACAAATACATCTGGGGCGTGTACATCGTGCTGATGATAGTGTCTTGCATCGAGGTCTTCAGCGCCTCCGCCACGCGCGTCACCTCCGAGAACATCTACAAGCCCCTCATCGAGCAGGCCATCTTCCTGCTCGGCGGCCTCGCCATTGTCATCGGCCTGCAGAAGCTACACTACAAGTGGTTCAAGAAATACGCCACGCCCGTGATGATGCTGACGCTCGGAATGCTCATCTACACCACCGTCGCCGGCACCAGCATCAACGGCGCCAACCGGTGGATTCACATCTACGGCCCCATCAACATACAGCCGCCGGAACTCATGAAGCTCGCCATGGTGCTCTTCCTGGCAAAAGTGTTGGGCACCAACCAGAAACCGGGCGGCGTCAACAACCGCGGCATCATCATCTCCACCGTAATGGTGCTGGTGGTTTCCGGGCTGCTGTGGATCAACGGCCTCACCAACGCGCTTATGCTTATGTTCGTCTCCATAGCCATGATGCTCATCGGCGGCATCGAATGGAAGAAATTCGGAATAGTGGTAGCCGTCTTCGCCATGATAGCGGGAGTAGTTTTCGTGCACAAATACAGCAAAGATTCCGACACCACCGGCACACGCGTAGAAGTACACGAAAACCGCATGGCCAATTACCTGAAAGGCGTGTCGCCGGGCGACACCATCAACGATGAGAACCGCCAGACCATGTACTCGCGCTTTGCGCTGGCACACGGCAACGTCATAGGCAACGGCCCCGGCAACTCGCGCGAAAGCGTGCGCCTGCCGCTCGCCAACTCCGACTATATCTACTCCATCATAGTGGAGGACACCGGCTTTGTGGGCGGCGTGATATTGCTGCTCCTATACCTGTGCCTGGTGGCGCGGGCCGGAAGGGTGGCCTCCAAGTGCCGCCGCGCATTCCCCGCAATCCTCATCATGGGGTGCGCGGTGATGATAGTGCTCCAGGCGCTGGTACACATGGTCATTGTGGTGGGCATCGGCCCGGTCTCCGGCCAGCCTTTGCCCCTCATCTCAAAGGGTGGAACCTCAATACTCACCATGTCGATGGCCATCGGCATGATGCTCAGCGTCAGCCGGTTCGCCGTAACCAACAACAACAAGAAGGACATAAAGGCAGAGCTCAACACACTGCCTGAAGACCTGCAGGCAGACAACCCCGCCATGCTGCCGCAGAAACAAAACTGAAGGACATGAAAAAAGACGACAAACAACTCCGAGTGATAGTATCGGGCGGCGGCACGGGAGGGCACATCTTCCCCGCCGTCTCCATTGCCAACGCGCTTAAAGCCCGCACGGGCGCCGAAATCCTCTTCGTAGGGGCGGAAGACCGCATGGAGATGGAACGCGTCCCCGCAGCCGGATACAAGATCGTAGGCCTCCCCGTGGCAGGCTTCAACCGCAAGAACCTCTTCAAGAACTTCGCGGTGTTGCTGAAACTGGCCAAGAGCGTCCGCATGGCCAAGAAGGTAGTGCGCGACTTCAAGCCGGACATAGCCATCGGCGTGGGGGGCTATGCCTCCGGCCCCACGCTCAAGAGCGCGCAGAAACTCGGCGTCCCCACACTGCTCCAGGAACAGAACTCCTACGCCGGGGTCACCAACAAGATGCTGGCCAAGGGGGCAGACTGCATCTGCGTGGCCTACGAGGGGATGGAGCGCTTCTTCCCCGCCGACAAGATAGTGCTCACCGGCAACCCCGTACGCAAGGACCTGCTCAGCAAGCATCTCAGCCCGGTAGAGGCACGCCGCGCCTTCGGCCTCAACGGCGAAAAGTCCACCCTGCTCGTCGTGGGAGGAAGCCTCGGCGCCCGCACCCTCAACGAAGCCATGGAGAAGGACGTGCAGCGCCTGGCCGACGCCGGGCTCCAAGTAATCTGGCAGACCGGAAAATACTTCGGCGACCGCGGCGAGAAAGCCGCAGCCGGACGAAAGGGGATAGTCGTCACCAAGTTCATCTCCGACATGGCCTCGGCCTACGCCGCCGCCGACCTCGTGGTGTCGCGCGCCGGTGCCGGTTCCATCTCCGAGCTCCAGCTCCTGGGCAAAGCCGCCATCCTGGTCCCCTCCCCCAACGTGGCCGAAGACCACCAGACCAAGAACGCCCGGGCACTCTCCGACCGTGGCGCCGCAATACTGGTGACCGATGCCGAAGCCCGCGATAAACTAGCCGACACAGCCCTCGAGACCCTTGCAGACGAGAAGAAACTCTCCTCCATGCGCTCCGGAATTGCAAAAATGGCCCTCCGAAACGCCGACGAGAAAATCGTGGACCATATCCTCGAAATTATCAACAAGAAGTGATCAAACTAAACCGGAAATCTTGATACCGCTATGTTCAGCGACCCCAAATCACTCTACTTCGTAGGCGCCGGCGGCATAGGCATGGCCAACCTGGTGCGCTACTTCCTGGCGCGCGGCGCCCGCGTGGCCGGTTATGACCTCACTCCTTCCGACCTCACACGCGCCCTCGAAAAAGAAGGCGCACAGATAACATACGCCGACGACGCGGCCACCATCCCCGAGGAGTTCCGCAACCAGACGGAGACGCTCGTCGTATACACTCCCGCGGTGCCCGCCGACAACCATATCCTCACCTATTTCCGCAACGGCGGTTTCGAGGTGGTGAAGCGTGCCGCACTTTTGGGACGCATCACCCGCCACTCGCAGTCCATCTGCGTGGCCGGCTCTCACGGCAAGACTACCGTCTCAACCATGATAGCGCATATCCTGGAAGGCTCGGAGGTGAAGTGCAACGCCTTCCTGGGAGGAATAGCCCGCAACTACAACTCCAACCTTCTGCTCAACCTCCGCTCCCCGTGGTCGGTGATAGAGGCCGACGAGTATGACCGCTCGTTCCACCAACTGCTGCCGCGCATCGCCGTGGTGACATCCACCGACCCGGACCACCTGGACATCTATGGCGACGAGGAGGGGTATCTGGAAGGGTTCGCACACTTCACGTCGCTCATACAGCCGGGCGGCTGCCTCATAGCCCACACGGGCCTGAAGCTGCGTCCGCGCCTGGCCGAGGGAGTCAGACTCATCACCTATTCCGGGCCGGAAGCGGAAGGGGAGTGGCACGCCGAAAACGTGCGCTACGACGACGGCCACCTCTTCTTCGACATCGTTCATCCCGAGGGACGCATCGCCGATGTGGAACTGGGTGTCCCCATTGAAATCAACATCACCAATGCCGTGGCGGCCGCATGCGCCTCACGCATTGCTGGCGCCAACGACGACGACATACGGCTGGGCCTGAAGACCTTCCTCGGCGCCAAACGCCGCTTCGAGATATGGGAACTCCCGGACCAGAACCCGCGCGGCGTGGCCCTCATCGACGACTACGCCCATTCACCCCACGAGGTGGAGGCCTCCATCCGCTCGGTGAAGAAGCTCTTCCCGGGACGCGAACTCACCGTCGTTTTCCAGCCGCACCTCTATACCCGCACGCGCGATTTCGCCCCGGAGTTTGCCGAAGCGCTCTCCGCCGCAGACCGCGTGGTGCTGCTCCAAATCTACCCGGCACGCGAAAAACCCATCGAGGGAGTGACCTCGAAAATCATCTACGACCGCCTGAAATGTAAAAAAAGGGTGTTAATAGAGCGTGAAGATTTGGTAAATTACATAAAAAATAGTAACTTTGAAATCTTAATGACCTTAGGGGCGGCGAACCTCGATGTGCTGCTGCCCGAAATACACGCCGCGCTCACCGGGTGCGACAGTGAGAAATGTGACTGACCAAGATGCGCAACAAGATATTTAAGTGGGTGATACTCATAGCGTTATTGGCCTACCTCGCCGTCATGGCGGTGTGGGCTACCCGCCGTGTCGCCGACTCACGTTGCACCGGTATAGAGGTCTCCATAGAGGGGCAGCGTTTCCTCGGCGACTCAATTACGCGCGTGGGCATCATCTCCGAACTGGCACGCTTCGACAAAAACATCATGAACAAGCGGCTCGACGAAATCAACACGCGCAGCATAGAGAATTTCCTGGGACGTTTCTCCAACTTCGAGAGCGTGCAGTGTGCCATCACCTCCACGGGGCGGCTGCGCATCAGCGTAGTCCCCATGGTGCCGGAGTTGCGCGTCTTCGACGGCGGTTCCAGCTACTACATCAACAAAGACGGCAAGCGCATAGAGGCCAACGCCAAGTTCTTCACCGATGTCCCCATCGTGGCGGGACACTTCACCGAGAAGTTCCCCGCCTCGCGCCTCGTGCCGCTGGTCCATTACATACAGAACGACCCGACGCTGCGTTCCCTGGTGATGATGATAAAAGTGGATTCCCCCCACGACATAATACTAATCCCGCGTATCACGGGACATGTCATCAACATAGGCGACACAGGGAACCTTCCCCGCAAGTTCAGCAACCTGCTGCTGGCCTACCGCGGAATCATGCCCTATAAAGGCTGGCAGACCTACGATACCATCTCGGTGAAGTTCCTGAGCCGAATCGTGGCCACGCGCCGCGACAAGACCATCCTCAGCCATACACCGGAGTTCGAGGAGAGCATCGACTTCGATGAAGACGCCAATTCGGCCTACGGAGGCGAGAACTCCACCCCCGAAAGCGGAGTGGCAAAACAGAGCCGCGGCGACATCCCGCGCAACTTCCGACGAGCCGACGAGCCCGGAAGCAAGCCCGAAGCCAAACCCGACGAAAAGAAACCGGAAGCCCCGAAAGAGCAATCCCGAAAGGAGGAACCGAAGAAAAAAGAAACCAAACAGGCCACCTGATCACCGGGTGCCCGTCCCCATAACATAAGACAAAATTATGACAAACCCACGATATGTAGCCGCCATAGAGGTCAGCAGCTCCAAAGTGATAGGAGCCGTCGGCAAGATATTCCCCGACGGCAAGCTCAACGTCATCGCCACCGCCGAGGAGAAGTGTGTGGAATGCGTGCGCTTCGGCATAGTGCAGAACGTAGAAGAGACCGCCACGCGCATCGCGCGCATCATCAGCCAACTGGAACGCAACCACGAGGTGGAGCCGCGCCGGATTACCGGCGTATTCATAGGCCTTTCCGGACGCTCCATGCGCTCCATCTCGGCCGAAGTCTCCCTCACGCTCCCCGAGGAAACAGTCATTGACGCACGCATCGTGGAGGAACTCCGCGACAAGGCCGTCAGCAAAGCCATAGACTCCTCGCTGGAGGTCATCGACGCCGTGCCCCGTTCCTACACCATAGGAAAGAACGTCACCAAAGAGCCGACCGGCAACGTGGGAAGCTCCATCAAGGCCACATACGACCTCATAGCCTGCCGGCCGCAACTGAAGCGCAACCTCGGCCGCGCGGGCATCACCGACCGCTTCGGAATACACATCAAGGGCTACATAGTGACCGCCCTGGCCACAGGTGCCCTCATCCCCAACGACTCGGAGAAACGGCTCGGCTGCATGCTCGTGGATATGGGGGCCGAAACCACAACGGTAACCATCTACAAGGACGGCAACCTGCAATACTTCGCCACCCTCCCGCTGGGTTCGCGCAACATCACGCGAGACATCACCTCGCTCAACCTCCTGGAAGAGAGTGCCGAAGACATCAAGATACAGAGCGGCAACGCCATTGCCGGCAACTCGAACGCTGCCCTCAACATCCACGGCGTGGACCTGCAGGAAATCTCCAACATCATCGTTGCACGCGCCGAAGAGATAGTGGTCAACATCATGGAGCAGGTCGCCTACGCCGGCTTCAAGGACAGCGACCTCCCCGGCGGCATAATCCTGATAGGCGGCGGCGCCCAGCTCAATAACATGGCCGAACTCATGCGCCGCACATGCAAACTCCCCGTGCATCCCGGCCAGCTCCCCTCCAACTACATCTCCTTCAGCGGCAAGACACCGTCGCCCGAAGCCTACGAGGTGATCTCGGTGCTCTACGCCGGCGCCACGCACTCCGACGCCGAGTGCCTCTCCATGCCGCGCGCCGAGATGGTACCACCTACCGGTACAATCCCCGACAACCCCGGGGAGGAGCCACAGACACCCGGGGAGAAGGGGAAGGAGAAGAAACCCAAACAACCCTCCAAACTCTCCATCTTCATGAAGCGGCTCTCCAAAGCCCTCACCCCCGAGCCGGAAGACGAGGAAAGCTCCGACCTCATGGAATAACACTCTCTCAAAAACTTTAAGAAATGGCAGAAGACTACAACATACAAGAGGATATTCAGGACGCCTCCGACTTCAATCCTACCGACGACGAGCGCTTCGCGGAGCGTTCTATCATCAAGGTCATAGGCGTGGGCGGCGGCGGCGGCAACGCCGTAAACTACATGTTCAAGCAGGAAATCCCGCTCATCAACTATGTGGTGTGCAACACCGACAAGCAGCACCTCAAGGAGATGTCGGTACCGGAACGCGTCATCCTGGGATACGAGGTGACCCACGGCCGGGGCGCCGGCAACAACCCCGAGGTGGGTCGCAAGTGCGCCGAAGCCTCGGTGGACGAGATACGCGCCCTCTTCGACGAAGACACCGAAATGGTGTTCATCACAGCCGGAATGGGCGGCGGTACCGGCACCGGAGCCGCCCCGGTGGTGGCACGCCTCGCCAAGGAAGCCGGCGTGCTCACTATCGGCATAGTAACCGTCCCCTTCCTCTTCGAAGGCGAGAAGAAAATCCTCAAGGCCCTGGAAGGCGCACGTGAAATGCAGAAGCATGTGGACGCCCTGCTGGTTATCAACAACGAGAACCTGCTGGAAATCTACCCGGACACCGACTTTTTCCAGTGCTTCGCGCGCGCCGACGAGACGCTGGCCAACGCCGCGCGCTCCATCTCGGAGATTATCTCCGAGCGTTGCTACATCAACGTGGACTTCCAGGACGTGAAGACTACGCTGAAAGACTCCGGCACGGCCATCATCTCCACCGCCACGGGCGAGGGTGAGCACCGCATCTCCGACGCCATTCAGAACGCCCTGCACTCGCCGCTGCTCAAGACCCATGACATCAAGACGTCGAAGCGCCTGCTGCTGAAGTTCTCCTGCTCCAAAAACAGCGAGACCCCCATAGTGGCCCGCGAGATAGGGGAGATACGCAAGTTCACCTCCAAGCTCCCTTCCACCATCGACGTGAAGTGGGGTATCGCCGACAACCCCGAGCTGGGCAACGCCGTGAAAGTTACAATCCTGGCGTCGGGCTTCGACGTGACGCTGCGCGACGAGCCGGAGTCGCAGACCATCAAGCTGCGTTCGGGAGCCGATGACGCCGAAAACCTCGGCGACGACGCCCCGGACTTCGTCTTCACCGAGCCGGAACAGGACACCCCGGAGAAGACCGCCAGCCAGGTGATGGCCGACTTCTACGGCTCAGACATCACCAAGGGCCTGCAGATGGACCGCCTCAAGATGCGCTGCCTCGTGCTCACCCCGGAGGAGTTTGACGACGACGACGTCATCTCCCACCTCGAGAAACGCCCCACCGTGAGCCGCGACTCCCGCGCAAACGACGAAATCCACAACCTCCGGATTGCCGCCCAGAACTATGTGCCCAAATCCGGTGCCAACGATTCTGCCGAAAAAATCATTTTCTGACATTAAATGGAAGAACAGAAGATACAGCCGGAAGATGTCCGGCAAGACTTTGAACTGGTAGCCAAGACGATGCGCGGCCTCGAAGACGTGTTGCGCGACGAACTCGTGGCCCTTGGCGCCCGCGATGTGGAAATGGGCAACCGTATGGTCTCGTTCCGCGGTGACAAGCGCATGATGTACATGGCCAACTTCTGCACGCGCACAGCCCTCAGGGTGCTCAAACCGGTGGTGAAATTCACCGCCCGGGACACCGACGAGCTTTACGACCGCGTGCGCGACCTCCCCTGGGAAGACTACATCTCCCCTGACGGCACCTTCGCCATCGACGCTACCGTCAACAGCGCTGAGTTCTCTCATTCGCGCTACGTCACATACCGCGTCAAAGACGCCATCGTGGACCACTTCACCGACAAGTTCCGCCGCCGCCCCTCCATCCGCATCCAGGGTGCCGACGTGCTGCTGAACGTCCACATCTCCGACACCCGCGTCACCATCTCGCTCGACTCCTCCGGCGCGCCGCTCAACCAGCGCGGCTACCGCACGGAAACCCTCGACGCCCCGCTCAACGAGGTGCTGGCCGCCGGCATCATCCTCAAGACCGGCTGGCGCGGCGACACCAACTTCGTGGACCCCATGTGCGGCTCCGGAACCTTCCTCATAGAGGCGGCGCTTATCGCCACCAACACATGGCCCGGCATCTACCGCAAGGGCTTCGCCTTCGAGAAATGGCCCGACTTCGACGCCGGTCTGCTGGCCGAAATAGCCGCCGACGACTCGGCCGAGCGCGAGTTCGAGTTTAAAATCTACGGCGGCGACAAGGACCCGGAAGCCATTACCGTGGCGCGCAAGAACATCCGCAACGCCTCGCTGGAACGCTGCATCGACCTGCGCTGCTGCGACATCGTGGAGTGGGCCGACGCCCCGAAGCCCGGCATTCTCATCACCAATCCCCCCTACGGCGAACGCCTCCGCCCCGACGACATCAACGACCTCTACCGCAGCATCGGCGACACGCTGAAGGCCCGGTTCTCCGGCTACCACGCCTGGATTCTCGGCTACAAGGAGGAGACCATGAAGTGCATCGGCCTGAAACCGTCGGTGAAATTCCCGGTGCTCAACGGCGACCTGGAATGCCGCCTCAACGAGTATGTGCTCTTCGACGGCTCCTACAACGGTTTCCGCGCCTCCGGCGGCTCGGTGCGCAACGAGGAGTTCAACCGCGAGGTGAAACCGCGCCTAAGCCACATCAGCGACGGCGAGTGGCAGGAAGAGACGCGCCGATACGGCGACCGCAAACGCGACCGTAAGGAGCGCAAAGAGTTCCGCGCCGACAAGGAACGCCGCGCCGACAGGGAACGCAGACGCGACTTCAAGCGTGATGGCGACCGTCCCTTCAAGAAGGATTTCAAGCGCCGCGACGACCGCGACGACAGAAAAGGGGAGCGACCCTCCAAGAAAGACTTCAAACGCCGCGACGGCGAGCGCGACGAGCGCCGCGAACAGCGCCGCAAGAACCAGATGGTATAATTTCTGATGCTTCATAGGGAAATCCTCCCGCTCTCTTGATGATGGCAACAGCATACAACGGAAACTGGACTGATTCAAGCTCCAGATTTACAAAATCAAATAGGGCCAGATAAATAAATTCGCGGTCTCGCAAAAAAACGCTTGACATTTTCCGCCGGATGTGCTTAAATACGGGCAATCAAACAAACCGTTGAGGAAGAGTGAGTAGTCACAAAGATGCTTCCATCCAGAGAGCCGCCGGTGGTGCGAGTGCGGCAGGGGCAGTTGTGGTGAATGGGCTTCCGAGGGCGAGCGGAAAGGCAGACGCCGAGTATGCGAGACGGAGATGGGCGCTCCGTGACCAAAGGCCAGCATATGGTTGTATGCGAAAAGAGGGCGCGCAAGCGTCAAGCCGGGTGGCACCGCAGGAGTTTTTTCCCTCCTAAATATTCGATGGCTTTTCCCGAGTAATATCCCCAGCCTAAAATGGTAGAAAAGGCAAAGGTCAGAATATGCGGAGAGTGCATAGACCGACTGTTTGAAAAATTAGAAACAAAATAAGGAAGTGAACAATTCATTGGAAAATACAAGAAATGATGTAGAACGGAAAAAAGCTTTTGATGCGACTGTGTGTTTCTCGTTCTTTGGAACATGGCTGGAAGCAATCGAAGCATACGAAACGGAAGCAGATACAAGCAGC
>ERZ780207.2544-NODE-2544-length-13036-cov-2.676604_pt1 | contig 13036 bp, 11 predicted proteins | sample MGYA00510977_ERZ780207 | MGnify/ENA primary metagenome ERZ780207 (study PRJEB29588, sample SAMEA2151383) | human gut metagenome | biome: human gut; feature: human-associated habitat; material: faeces | place: Denmark | collected 2008/2010 ... | reverse complement strand
CGCCTATCAAAGCCGCACCCGACTGAACGCAACCCTCGCAAACACCGCTTACTATAGCGGCAATTTTTTCGGGAATATTTTTGCCGCATGCAATGTAATCAAGAAAGAAAAGCGGTTTTGCGCCACAGCAAATAATATCGTTTACACACATTGCAACAGCGTCAATACCGATGGTGTCGTGCTTGTCCATAAGAATTGCAAGCTTAACCTTTGTTCCGCAACCGTCGGTACCGCTTACCAAAACGGGTTCTTGCATACCGTTCGGTAAACCGAAACAACCGCCGAAACCTCCTACATCATCAAGGCAGCCCTCATTGCGTGTTCTTGCAATATGCTGTTTCATCAGTTCAACAGATTTGTAGCCCGCGGTGATATCAACACCGGCAGCCGCGTATGCTTCTGATTTAGAATTGTTATGCATAATTTATTCCTTTCCGTTCCAACAGTAGGTACAAAGATCGCATTCGTTAATACCTATTGCCTTAATAATACCTTCAAGTGTTTGAAATTCCAAAGATGCAAACCCAAGCTTGTCGCAAATGGCTTTTCTTAACCTTTTGCCGCGTTCTGTTCTGCCGTCGGAATACTCATCAATATATTTAAAGCCTTCTTCACCCTCAAGTTCCATAATAACTCGGCGAGCAATAAGCTCCATATCGCTTGTTGAACGCGAAAAGTTAAGATATTTGCAACCGTACATAATAGGTGGGCAGGCAGAACGCATATGAACCGATTTTGCGCCGTTTTCATAAAGAAAATCGACAGTTTCTTTAAGTTGTGTTCCGCGTACGATAGAGTCGTCAACAAAAAGCAAATTTTTATCAATGATATAATCTCGAACGGGTATCTGCTTCATGTGCGCCACCTTGTTGCGTTCCGATTGATGCGTAGGCATAAAACTGCGCGACCATGTAGGAGTATATTTTATAAACGCACGGGCAAATTTTTTACCGCTTGCGTTTGAATATCCGATTGCGTGAGGTGTGCCCGAATCAGGAACGCCGCCCACATAGTCAATATCCTGCGCAAGGCCTGATTCACGGTCATATTCTGCCATTATCTCACCGTTTCGGCAACGCATAACCTCGACATTCACACCTTCGTAGGTTGAAGTCGGGTATCCGTAATAGCTCCATAAAAATGAACATATGCGTTTTTTAGTTCCCGCTTCCGCCAAAACTTTAATGCCGTCAGATGTGATTTTTACAATTTCACCGGGCCCGAGTTCTTTTTCATCGGTGTAACCGAGCTTTTGATATGCAAATGATTCAAAGGTTACGGCATAACCGTCATCTCCTTTGCCTATAAGCACGGGTATTCTGCCGAGCTTATCGCGAGCCGCAATTATTGAGCCCTTGCTTGTAAGTATTAAAACCGACATTGTACCTTCAATTTGATCTTGAGCAAATCTAATACCGTCGGTAAAGGTATCCTTTTGATTTACAAGCGCCGCCACAAGCTCGGTTGTATTTACATTGCCGCCGGTCATAGCGTCGAAATAACCACCGTTTTGAGCAAGACATTTGTCAATAAGCTCGTCGGCGTTATTTATTAAACCCACAGTACAAATGGCGTATGTGCCGAATTTTGAGCGTATAAGCATTGGCTGTGGGTCGGTATCACTTATGCAGCCTATTGCCGAGGTACCCTTCATTTCTTCAAAGATTTTTTCAAACTTTGTTCTGAATGGAGAATTTTCGATGTTATGTATTTTTCGCTGTAAACCGATTACGCTGTCGTATGCGGCAATACCGCCGCGACGGGTTCCGAGGTGCGAATGATAATCGACGCCGAAGAATACATCAGTCATACAATCATTTTTTGATGCAATTCCAAAAAAACCGCCCATAATTACCTACTTTCTGAATAAAACCTGATAAAATTACATTATAAATTTTCTAATACCTTGCTGTCTTTTTCTAAAACAGCGGCAGAATCATCGGCGCGCTTTTTATCTAACCTTAAAGCCAATTCATTATCATCTACCGCAATTATTTGTGCGGCAAGCAGCGCCGCGTTTGCACCGCCGTTTATCGCGACTGTGGCAACGGGTATGCCGGTAGGCATTTGAACTGTAGAAAGAAGAGCGTCCATACCGTCAAGACTTGCAGACTTGCAGGGAATGCCTATAACAGGCAAGGTTGTGTTTGCGGCAATGGCACCTGCAAGATGAGCCGCCATACCTGCGGCGGCAATTAAAACGCCAAAACCGTTTTCACGGGCCGAAAGGGCAAAATTGCGTGCTTCAAGCGGAGTTCTGTGCGCGGAGTATATGTGTACCTCAAAGGGTATGTCGAGTGTTTTTAGAACATCGGTTGCTTTTTTAACGATCGGCAGGTCACTGTCACTGCCCATAATAATTCCGACTTTTTTCATAAAAATCATCCTCCAAAAATAAAATGGGCGCACTTGGACTGTTAGTTCAAGTGTGCCCAGACGGTCGGCTGAAATATGCGGTCTTTGTTCCTTAGTGGTGCTCCACAAAATAGTTCCGTCAGTCACAAAGAACGGTACTTTAAGTACACAAACAGTATATCATTTTGTCGAAAAAATGTCAATAATAAAACTCAAATTTCAAAGCATAAAAATATAAAATTTTACGCTTTTGTTTCACAGTAAATGCAACGGTAAACCTTATTTGATTTATCGGTAAGTTTAAAAATATGGTCAAGCTCCTGTTCACAGGAAGTAATACATCTTGGATTTTTACATTTTATAACATTTGTTAAGGTTTCAGGCATGCCTATGCTTCTTTTTTCAACAAGAACTCCGTTTTTTATAATATTAACGGTAGCGTCCGGATCAACAAAACCGATTACATCAAGGTTCAGGTCAATATCGGCGTCAATTTTAATTATATCTTTTTTGCCCATTTTTTTACTGTTAACATTTTTAATAAGCGCTACCGAAACATCAAGAGACGCAAGATTTAAAAGCTCATAAAGCCGCATGCACTTCCCTGCGGTAATATGGTCGATTACAACGCCGTTTTGAATGGAATCAATATTCATATTCTACCCGCCTCCCTAAGCAACTTTATAATAAGCGCCATACGCATATATTTACCGTTGAGAACCTGTTTAAAGTAACAGGCACGCGAATCGTCGTCAATAGCTACGCTTATTTCATTAACACGCGGCAGCGGATGCATAATCGACAAGTCTGGCTTTGCGTTTTTTAACTTTTCAGGAGTAAGTATGTAACTGTCCTTAAGGCGCAGATAATCTTCTTCATTAAAGAAGCGCTCACGCTGAACACGCGTCATATAAAGTATATCGAGTTTTGGCATTGCGGCTTCTAAATCGGTAGTTTGTTCATAAGGAATGTTATTTTTTGCTAAAACATCCTTTTTAACATAACTCGGAAGCTTTAATTCTTCGGGTGAAATAAGTATAAAATCAATGCCCGAATATCTGCTTAAAGCGTTAATTAAAGAATGTACAGTTCTGCCGAATTTTAAGTCGCCGCACAAACCTACGGTTAAATTATCCAATCTGCCCTTTTCGCGTCTTATTGTCAGTAAATCGGCAAGCGTTTGCGTAGGGTGGCAATGACCTCCGTCGCCCGCATTTATCACAGGCACGCTTGCGTTATTTGCGGCAACCAAAGCGGCACCCTCTTTCGGATGACGCATAGCAATAATATCTGCATAACAGCTTACTGTTTTTGCGGTGTCGGCAACGCTTTCGCCCTTGGCGGCAGAAGAATTGTTCGACGCCGAAAAACCGAGCACATTGCCGCCGAGCTCATACATAGCGGCCTCGAAGCTGAGTCTTGTTCGTGTAGAAGGCTCAAAAAACAAGGTTGCTAACTTTTTGCCTTTACAAATTTCCGAATACTTTTCGGGGCTTGAAATAATATCAAGAGCAGTATCAATAAGTTCTTCGAGCTCTTCGGTTGTTAAATCAAGTATATCAATAACGCTTCTCATTGTTTTCTCCCTTTAAAAAGAGTTTTATTATTTGGCACCGTTTACCGAAAGATAATTCTTAATTCTCTCGACATTTTCAAAATTTGCCTCATCTTCTTCAAGATATTCGATAATATCATAAACATCAACAACGGAATATACAGGAAAACCGTACTCTTCGCTGACTTCGGTCATTGCCGATTTTTCGGTAATGCCCTTTTCTTTACGGTCAACCATAACAAACACGGCGCTAACCTTTACACCGTTTAATTTTGACAGAATAGACATACTCTCGCGAATTGCGGTTCCGGCTGTTATAACATCTTCAACAATAACAATTTCTTCGTTTTCCTGCGGCTTATAGCCCACAAAAACGCCGCCTTCGCCGTGATCCTTTTCTTCCTTACGGTTAAAAAAGAACGGAACATCGAGACCTGATTTTGAAAGCGCGCATGCAACAGAAACGGCAATAGGAATGCCTTTATACGCGGGTCCGTAAAGAACAGTACGCTTATTGCCGATTTTTTCTAAATAGGCCTTTGCATAAAATTCACCAAGCCTTGAAATCTGGTCGCCCGTTTTAATATCGCCCGCATTTATAAAATAAGGGATTTTTCTGCCGCTTTTTGCGGTAAAATCACCGAATTTTAAAACACCGGCGCTTTCTAAAAACTTTATAAACTCTCTTTTATAACCTTCCATTTTTATTCTCCTTAACCTACAAATTCATCAACGCAACGCTCGTATGCCGCGACAGGATCTGCCGCCGCAGTAATCGGTCTGCCGACAACAATGTAATCGGAACCTATCGCTTTTGCCTGCTTAGGCGTCATAACACGCTTTTGATCACCCACATCACCGTCGGCAAAACGAACGCCGGGGGTAACAGTCAAAAAGTCTGCACCGCAAATTTCGTGCACCTTTCCGGCTTCAAGAGGTGAACACACAACGCCGTCAAGGCCTGCTTTTTTAGCATTTGCGGCGTAGTGCATAACAACCTTGTCAATCGGTTCCTTGATTAAAAGGTCGTTTTCCATACTCTGTTGATCGGTAGAAGTAAGCTGGGTTACGGCAATAAGCAACGGGCGTGTTCCGTCTTCACGGGTAAGGCCCCCAATCGCCGCTTGCATCATAGCAACAGTGCCGCCGGCGTGAAGATTGCATATATCTACATCGAGACTCGACAGAACAGCCATAGCCTTTTTGACAGTGTTAGGTATATCGTGAAGCTTTAAATCTAAAGTCAAGGAAAATTTTATGACCACGCTGTTTGATTTCGCGAACAATTTCCGGACCTGCTGCATAAAAAAGCTCCATACCGATTTTTACAAAGGGTTTTCTGTCGGTGAATTTATCAAGAAATTCAAAAGTTTTTTCCGCACTCGGAAAATCGCAGGCAATAATAACATCCTTACCCATTATTCTACTCCTCCTATAATATCTGTTAAATTTTCTATACCGTATTTATCCATAACTTGCGGTAGGTCGTTTATTATATCGCGGCAGGCATAAGGATTTATAAGATTAGCGGCGCCTATTTCTACGGCAGTAGCGCCTGCCAGCATCATTTCAATAACATCTTCGGCGCTTGAAACGCCGCCCATTCCTATTACGGGACTTTTTACCGACTGCGCCACCTGATATACCATTCTTACTGCCACAGGAAAAATCGCAGGACCCGAAAAACCGCCCATTTTATTTGCGATTACAGGCTTTCGTGTTTTGAGGTCAATTCTCATACCGAGCATTGTATTTATAAGGCTTATTCCGTCGGCACCTGCCGCTTCGCACGCCTTTGCTATAGACACAATGTCGGTAACATTGGGCGAAAGCTTTACAATAACGGGTTTGGTTGTAACAGCCTTAACTGCTTTTACAACCTCTGCCGCAGATTCGGGTTGTGTACCAAAGCTCATACCGCCGCCGTGAACATTTGGACAGCTGACATTTACCTCAAGCCAGCCCACCTGATTTTCTTTATCAAGCAATTCGCAGGTGTAGGCATAATCTTCAATCGAAAAACCGCTTATATTTGCCATAACCTTTTTATCAAAACATTTTTTAAGCCGTGGTAATTCTTCGCTTATTACCCTTTGAACACCCGGGTTTTGAAGTCCGACAGCGTTTATCATACCCGCGGTGCATTCTGCAATACGGGGTGTAGGATTACCGAAACGCGCCTCCTTTGTAGTGCCCTTAAATGAAAATGTGCCCAGACAGTTTATATCATAAATTTCTGCAAACTCATATCCGAAACCAAATGTACCCGAAGCAGGAATTATAGGGTTATCAATTTCAATACCGCAAAGGTTTACAGTTAATCTTCCCACAAAATTTCCTCCTTTTTCATAACGGGGCCGTCTTTACAAATTCGCTTATAACCCGTAATTGTTTTACAGCTGCAACCCATACAAGCACCAAAGCCGCAACCCATACGCTCCTCAAAGCTCATTTGACCGCTTGTGACAGATGTTTTGTAGATTGCTTTTAACATAGGTTCAGGTCCGCAGGTATAAAAATACGAATAATTTTCGGGGTACGCGTCGGTGACAAAACCTTTAATACCGTAACTGCCGTCAACGGTAGTTACCGACACTTTACAGCCCAAAGCTTTAAATTCATTTTCATAAAATACTTCACTTTTGGTATTAAACCCAAGAACAACCGACACTGTCTTACACTGTTCAATAAGTTTTTTTGCAAGCATATACAGCGGCGGAACACCTACGCCGCCGCCAAGCAACAACGGATCGTCGCCCGCAAGAGATAAATCATATCCGTTACCGAGCCCTGTTAGCACATCTAATTTGTCACAGGCAGATAAATTTGACATCAGTTCTGTTCCGTTGCCTACAACCTTGTAAATGACAGTAACCGAATTTTCGTCGCAATCACAAACCGATATAGGTCGGCGCAAATAAAATCCGTCAAGCTTAATGTTAATAAACTGTCCGCAGGCGGTAATATTTGAGGTATCTCCCTCAAGCACCATTTTATAAATATTGTCAGTAAGCTTTTCGTTTTTTGATATTTTAAAAATACCTTGTTTCATCTTTTGTATCCTTTAAGCGTCAATAGTTGATATGGTTAGTGTGGTTTCCTCTAAAACATCAAGAAGCACCCTTACTGTGTCAAGGGAGGTAAACATTGTGACATTGTTTTCGGTAGCAAGTCTGCGAATTTGTCTGCCGTCGCTTGCCTGAACCGATGCGCCTATGTCACGCGTGTTTATTAAATACGCAATGTGTCCCTGCCTGATTGCATCAGGAATCTCGTCGGGGTTATCGCTGATTTTTTGTAGAACATGTGTACGAATACCGTTGTTTTTAAGAAATTCAGCGGTACCTGCGGTTGCCTGAATATTAAATCCGAGATTGTAAAAACGGCGAATAAGCGGCAAAGCCTCGAGCTTGTCTTTGTCGGCTACGGTAACAAAGACAGTTCCGTAATTTTGTAAATGTGTACCCGAAGCCTGAAGCGCCTTATAAAGCGCACGGTTGAGCTTATCGTCATAACCGATGGCCTCACCCGTTGATTTCATTTCGGGTGAAAGATAAGCGTCAAGCCCCTTAATCTTGTTAAAAGAGAACACGGGAACCTTTACATAATAGCGGTTCTTTTCTTCAGGATAAAGAGCAAATATTCCCTGCTCTTTAAGTGATTTGCCCAAAATCACCTCGGTGGCAATATCTGCAAGACTGTAACCGGTTGACTTTGAAAGGAACGGAACGGTTCTTGAAGAACGGGGATTTACCTCAATTATATAAACCTCATCGTTTTTATCGACAATAAACTGAATATTAAACAGTCCGACAATTCCTATGCCCAGGCCTAACTTTTTAGTGTACTGTAAAATGGTTCCGCGAACCTTGTCTGAAATACTGAATGTGGGATAAACGCTTATAGAGTCGCCCGAATGAATACCGGTGCGCTCAACAAGCTCCATTATACCGGGCACAAATACATCAATACCGTCGCAAATAGCGTCAACCTCAACCTCTTTGCCGCTGATGTATTTGTCAACAAGCACGGGCTTGTCGGCATCTATTTCAACCGCGGTTTTAAGATAATGGCGAAGTTGCTGCTCATCGGCTACAATCTGCATTGCACGGCCACCCAAAACAAAGCTGGGGCGAACAAGCACGGGATAACCTATCTTTTCAGCGGCGGCTACACCGTCTTCGATTTTTGTTACAGCCTTACCCTTGGGTTGCGGAATATTAAGCTGCCCCAAAATCTTTTCAAAGCTGTCACGGTTTTCTGCGCGTTCAATAGCGGCGCAGTCTGTGCCTATTATATTGACACCGCGATCCATAAGCGGCTGTGCAAGGTTTATGGCAGTCTGTCCGCCGAGCGACGCAATAACCCCCTCGGGTTGTTCGAAATCTATTATTGCCATTACATCTTCGGGGGTAAGCGGTTCAAAATAAAGCTTATCGGAGGTTGTATAATCGGTTGAAACGGTTTCGGGGTTGTTGTTTATTATAATTGCCTCATAACCGTTTCGCTTAATTGTTTGAACGGCGTGAACGGTTGAATAGTCAAATTCAACACCCTGCCCTATTCTGATAGGTCCTGCGCCTAAAACTATAATTTTACGCTTATCTGTAAGACGCGATTCATTTTTACCTCGGTATGATGAATAGAGATATGGGATATATTTGCCTGTGTGAAGTGTGTCAACCATTCTGAAAATGGGTGTGATTCCGTTTTCTTTTCGAATTTTATACACATCGGTTTCGGGCATATTCCAAACCTTTGAAATATACTCGTCGGAAAATCCCATAAGCTTGGCGGCATAAAGTGTTTTTGTATTGCCGATGTTATTTTTGATTAAATCTTCCATTTCAACTATACCCTTAAAAGATTCCAAAAACAGCGGCGTAATTTTTGTTACGGAATGAAGCCTTTCAACCGACACACCGCGGCGCAAAAGCTCAAACACGGCGTAAATGTTGTCATCTTGGAATGTGCTTAAATACTCTAAAATTGCATCGTTGCTCATATTGTCAAACTTCGCAATATGAAAATGGCATACCCCGATTTCAAGCGAACGAACCGATTTAAGCAGGCATTCTTCAAGCGACGAGCCTATTCCCATAACCTCACCGGTTGCCTTCATTTGAGTGCCGAGTGTATTGGGTGCATCGGCAAATTTATCAAACGGAAAACGGGGAAATTTTGCAACAATATAGTCGAGCGAAGGTTCTATAGCCGCAGTTCCGCCCGCTACGGGAATATCCTCAAGCGCCATACCGAGAGCAATTTTTGCAGTTACCCTTGCAATTGGATATCCGCTTGCCTTTGACGCTAAAGCAGACGAGCGTGAAACGCGGGGGTTAACTTCTATAAGATAATATTCGCTGCTGTAAGGATTAAGTGCAAACTGAACATTACAGCCACCCTCAATTTTAAGCTCGCGTATAATTTTTATTGCGCTTTCATTAAGCATTTTCAGGTCATGCTCATTCAACGACAGTATAGGTGCTACAACCGCCGAGTCGCCCGTGTGCACGCCTACGGGATCAATGTTTTCCATTCCGCAGATAGTTATTGCGTTATCGTTTGAGTCACGCATAACCTCAAATTCTATTTCTTTGTAACCTCTTACGCTTTTTTCAATAAGCACCTGATGCACAGGCGAAAGTTTAAAGGCATTAATACCTATTTCAACAAGCTGTTCCTCATCATAAGCAAATCCGCCGCCTGTTCCGCCCAAAGTAAAAGCTGGGCGCAACACAACGGGGTATCCGATTCTTTGTGCTGCCGCCTTTGCCTCTTCAATGCTGTAAGTAATTTCAGACGGAATAACGGGCTCGCCTATTGATTCACACATTTCCTTAAATAGCTCGCGGTCTTCGGCGCGTTCAATGCTTTCACTTGAAGTGCCTAAAAGTTCAACGCCGCATTCTTTAAGAACGCCTTTTTTTTCAAGCTGCATGGCAAGGTTAAGACCGGTCTGTCCGCCTATTCCGGGTACTATGGCGTCGGGGCGCTCGTAGCGTAGAATTTTTGCCATATATTCAAGTGTGAGCGGCTCCATATAAACCTTATCGGCAATAGAAGTATCGGTCATAATTGTAGCAGGATTAGAGTTACAAAGAATGACCTCGTATCCCTCTTCTTTAAGTGCTAAACAAGCCTGTGTACCCGCATAGTCAAACTCGGCCGCCTGACCGATAACTATGGGGCCCGAACCTATAATTAACACTTTCTTAATGTCTGTTCTTTTAGGCATTTAATTTCCTCCAAATATGTAAATAGTTTTATTTGTATTTATACGCCGTTTTTCCGCCGCATACCGTAAGGTAACATTTTCCGAACAGTTGATAATTTTCAAAAGGCGTCGCTTTGCCTTTTGAAACAAAATCTGACGGATTAACGGTAATCTTTTCATCTAAACACCATACTGTGTAATCACCGTTATCAAACGGTATATTAAAACGCCTTCGCGCATTTAATGACAACAAATCAATAAGCTTTTCCATTGTTATTATGTTTGTTTTTACAAAATAGGTGTACATAAGTTGAAAAGCTGTTTCAATTCCGACAATGCCAAAAGCGCTTTTTTCAAGCCCTCTGCTTTTTTCTGCGTCGCTGTGCGGTGCATGGTCGGTTGAAATCATATCCACGGTGCCGTCTTTTATACCATCAATAAGCGCAATTCTGTCTGTTTTTGAGCGCAGAGGCGGATTCATTTTGAATTTTCCGTCATCTTTTAAATCGCTGTCATCAAGTATCAAATAATGCGGAGCTGTTTCACATGTGACATTAAGCCCATCTCGTTTTGCCTGTCTTATCAGCTCAACACTTTCTTTGCAAGAAATATGGCACACATGATAAGCGCAACCCGTCTCTTTGACTAATTCTAAATCGCGTTTTATCGGCCCCCATTCACTTTCGGAGCAAATGCCTCTGTGACCGTTAAGCTTTGCATATTCGCCTTCGTGTATATAACCGCCGTGAAGAAGCGAATTATCCTCACAATGTGCAACAATAATTTTGCCGAGTGATTTTGCGGTAAGCATTGCCTCGCGCATTAAATCGCGTGACTGCACACCGCGTCCGTCATCGGAAAAAGCTATACAGTTATTTGACATATCCGCCATATCAGAGAGCTTTTCGCCTCTTTGCCCCACAGTAATTGCACCGTAGGGATAAATGTTAATAACAGAATCGCGTTCGATTATGTCAAGCTGCTGTTGCAGGTTAGGCATACTGTCAGGCACAGGGTTTAAATTGGGCATTGTGCACACCGCGGTATAGCCGCCGTGAGCCGCCGCGCGACTGCCTGAAAAAATTGTTTCTTTATAAGAAAAACCCGGCTCACGAAAATGCACATGCACATCGCAAAAACCGGGTAAAATTAAATAATTATTTTGGGTGTCGGGTAAAAATGAAAACAAAGACGCCTTGTCAACAGTCGGATTAAAGTATGCCGAAGAATCAGGTTTGAAAATATCTACTTTTTTTCGGTTTGTCATCTTTAACCGTCCTTTCTGTTTTAAACAGTGACAACACAAAAAATTATCTTTATTATATTACCATAAGCCTAAATGCTTGTCAATGAAAAAAAGTGATTTTTTTATACAGTCATACTAAAAATTCTGCCCCCGATTTTATTTGGTAGGGGCAGAATTCTAAATTGTAATTTTTTAACTGTTTGTCAGCCGACATAACCGCCTACTACACAGCAATTATCACTGCAAACCGCAATATTGCCTAAATATCCGACAAACGAGAAAATATAGGTTTCGCCGCGTTCGGCAGTAAAACCGTTTGGAAATGCAATAACATAATCTGTCTTGCCATTTATCAATGTAACACTTACATTATCGCTGTCGCTTATTACGGTTTCGCCGTCGGACTTTTTGGTTACTGTCAGTTTTACCTTATCAATTCCCTTATGCTTCAAGGTAACGCCTAAACTTGCAATATTGCCAGGTTCAAGCACCTTATCGGTAACATCGGCGTCAATTGCAATATCGACACAGTTAAATTCTATCGGCGTAACGGTTTTTTCAATCGGAACCGAGCCCGAAACCGATACCGCCGACAACAGCGTTGCCTCAAATGTAATCTTGTTATCAACACCCTCAAGCGGAACGGGCGAATAAACGCTCACATTAAAGTTGTCTGCTTCAAGCGGTGATATTTTGATATAGCCGTTGTTGCTGTAATACTTATTTCCACCGACTACAGCATACGAGCCGTTGGGCAGGCTGCCGTCCTTAACCGATAACTTAACCGCATATTTACTGTCTTGATATCCTTCGTATGTGGTGTTCACAGCAGGCGAGCTTTCGTTTACGGTAATGTCAATTACAAACGGCCCGCTGCTTGAGGTATTGCCCACCGCAACAGCGGTAAGCGCGGCAGTGTCATCACCTATTACGACTCCCTTTTTGACAGGCGCTTTTACAGTTTTAAAATCATCATCGTCATCACCGTATTCAAGAGAAATTTTTCCGCTGTTTGCGCCCGATGTGCCGGCATAATCAACAATAAACACCAGCTTTTCGGTCAACATACCGCCTGTTTTAAGCTGAAAATTAGTATTGGTAGAGCCGAGGGTGGTAAACTGCTTCAAATCTACGGCAGTTATATTGTCGGCAGTAACAGTATAGCTGTAATATTTTGGTTGATTTGAGTCGGACAAATCGATCATCAAAATTTCGGTGCCTGTAAAAAACGCTTTCGGTGTTCCGTCGGTTTTGTAAAAATTGAGAGAAGCATTAAGCCCTGTATATATTGACGGGGTATATTTGGTTTCAACATCTAATGTATAACTGCTTTTTTCGGTAATGGTAATTTCTATAGGGCTTTGTTTTGAAAAAATGCCCTCATAGTGCTTTCCGACATCAAGCGATACAAATTGATTAACTCTGTAAAAGTATAAATCTACGGTTTTGGGATCAGATTCAGACAAGGTTCTTGCCGTAGCCTCGCCCCTTACGCTGAAGCTACTCTTTGTGGAATTATCGGCAGTCACTGAATAAACCGTGCCCGACGGCAAGTTCAAAAGATTAGCCGATTGACCGTGCTTCATATATAGGGTGATATTTGCCATACCGTTTTCGTCAGCTTTAATGTTTGTGGGGTTTACTACCGTTGCGCCGTTTACAG
>ERZ780207.2540-NODE-2540-length-13043-cov-18.005467_pt1 | contig 13043 bp, 9 predicted proteins | sample MGYA00510977_ERZ780207 | MGnify/ENA primary metagenome ERZ780207 (study PRJEB29588, sample SAMEA2151383) | human gut metagenome | biome: human gut; feature: human-associated habitat; material: faeces | place: Denmark | collected 2008/2010 ... | reverse complement strand
GAACCGTAGCCGATATGTCGCTAATTTGCCGCATCACCACCACAAAGTTACAAAATTCCCCCATTCCCAACCCCTAAATTCCCTAAAACATATTTTCTCCCGAAAGAAAGTTGATTGCTTGCACAAAAAGTGTTAAATTTGCCAAAGAAAGTAGTTTGGATCAAACGATACCTAATATACCCCTAACAACTTTATACAAATTATTGAAACTTTTTGAAATAACAGAAACCAATAATGCAATATACCGAATTTATACATCCGGAAGATGCAGCCGCTTTGAAGGCATTGAAAGCCATTCCTATGCTCTCGACTATTGTTAAGAAAGTAATGGATGTAGGAGCAGAGCAGTTACAGACGGGGCTGAACATGGCTTCAAAGGTGAAGTTGTCACCCACACAGTTGCCAAGGCTCTACAACATTCTCCCTCCCATCTGTGAGCGATTGGAAATCAAAGAACCAGAGTTTTACTTGGAGATGAATCCTGCGCCCAATGCCTATGCTTTTGGCGACACGCAGACTGCTATCACCATTACTTCAGCACTGGTAGACATGATGTCGGAGGATGAATTGATAGGCGTAGTGGCTCATGAATGTGGTCACATCGCCTGTCGGCACATGCTCTACCACACTTTAGCACAGGTGATAGTTAATGCCTCTGGAATGTTTGAGACCTTGGCAAAGTTAGCCGTGCCAATCCATTATGCATTGATGTATTGGCAACGGAAGAGCGAGTTGAGTTGCGACCGTGCGGCAGCTTATATAGTTGGCCCAAAGGCCACGGCATCGATGTTGGCACGCTTGGCTGGCGGTCCGAAGTCAATCACATCTGAACTCAATCTTGAAGAACTTGCCATCCCTATTCCTACTCTTATCGGACAAAAGGCATGGCGTGAGGAGCGTGTAAACAACATCAACGCAGCTATCAAAGCTCTTGTCGTAGCCATCAATGCAGAACGTGACAAACAGAATGAAGGTGTACGCAAGTCTGTCAACAAGACATACACTTACTATATGCAGAATCTCAATAAGCAGATAGAGGAGAACAAGTCACTTCGTGCCGAGAATGATGCGCTAAAGGCAGAAAACAACAAAGTCAAACAACGCATCTCTCAACTTGACGAGAAGGCTGTGGAGCGAGTGACTACTCAACTTGTCTATGCGAAGGAAGAACTCGCCAGTGCCAAAAGTTATAATACCACACTTATGGAAATGTACAATGATTTGAAGGCTCGTTGGAATGCCATTTGGCAAGAGCCAGAAATGACTGATGCATGGAGACGAGTGGAAGCACGAAAGGAGGAAGGTGCAAAAGAAAAGGCTCGGCAAGAAGCCGAAGCTAAACGTGAAAGCATGGCTCGGCAAAATAGATACATAGGAGTGCTTGACAAGTTCATCCATGAGGGACATGAAGCTCTATCTTCCTTTGCCAAGACAGATAGAGTCAACTTCAACGAGAAAGAATCGGCTTCCATATACTATGGCATTATGGCATCTGCTGTAAAGCATAATATTGGATTGGACTCTAAAGCCTGTATAGAATCGGCAACAAAAAGGTTCTTGTCTGATATGTCTTGGCATGGTTTTACAGACTTCAAGCAGGAATGTGTCACCAGTTGGACAAAACTCTTCGCCACAAATGAAGTTCAATTCACAGACAAAGCTATTGACAACTTCCTCGCTTTTGTTGACCACATGTCATGCAGTGCAGACACATACGTTTCGCTTGGTGGCTCCAATGGTTGTGCCGACCAACTGACGAATTGGGATGGAACACAGAAGATAGGATTGGGAGCAATTAATAATAAGCCCTATCGTTCATCACGAAGATAAGTATTGTATAAAAGGTTGTAAAAATCAAGATGTGAGATTATCTAAAGCTTATCTCACATCTTGACTATAAAGGTATATTATTTCATTTGTGTTTCTTCCTTTTATTCTTCCCCATGGTCTGCCGTCATAGACGCTATGTAGAAGGCATTGGAAGTGACAACAGTTGCATTCTTGCTAATAGGAGCGACGAAATCTATTTGCGTATATCCCAATTCGCTTACACCTGCAACGACTTCCATCTGCTTGAATTGATATTTTACGTCATTGCCTTCTTTGTGTTTTTTTTCAAGCACGAACACATATTGCTTGCCATTGGCATTTACAATAGCATCGTCAGGCAAGGCTGGCACATTTTGTTTGCCCATACTGATGATGCCTGTCACATACATGCCAGGAATAAGTTCAGTGATGTTCTTTGTATCAATACCGACACGTACGGATATAGCCTTGGTGTCAGAATCCATCGAGCGATTAATTTCTCTTACTGTTCCCTTGAAATGAATATTCGGGCTATTGGTGATGACGAAATCTACTTTCTGCCCTTTAGCAACTTGATTGATATTGCGCTCAAAAACATTCAAGTTGCAGAACACAGCGGCATTGTTGGCTACTTGCATCAATGATTGTGAACTTTCCGTATAGCTTCCACTCTTTATGCTTATCTTCGTCACGATGCCAGAAATTGGAGCAGAGATAGCTACCTGCCGTATGATTCTGCCTTGTTTCACAAGGTTGGTGTTAATGCCAATTTGACGGAGCTGGTTGTAAAGCCCTGTCTGGCGAGCCAGTGCCATCTCGTATGCTGCTGATGCCTGTTGCAAGGTCTTTTCCACTCCTGCCTTCTGTGAAGCCAATGTCTTTTGGCGTAGCAACTCCTGATGTGTTACATTGGTCTCTTTTACAGCAATGAGATAGTCTTTCTGCAATCCTACGATTTCGGGATTCTCTATGTGTGCAACCACTTGACCTGCTTTCACCAGCTGTCCTTCTGTTACATAAATTTTGCGGACAACACCTCCTACGAGAGAAGTCACGTCTGCCATATCCTGCGGGTTGAGCTGAAGTTCGCCATTGGCACGTATCACATTGTTGAGAGAGCGACTCTCAACCTTGCCGAGCGTAATGCCAACCGTCTTTATCTGTTCTTGAGTAAGTTCAATGGTTTCATAGCCTTGCTCCTCTACTTTGTTTTCCTTTACTTCTTCCTGCTTGCCTTTTGTGCATGATGCAAGAAATATGCTGATGACAGCAATGATGATGATATTAAATGTTTTCATTGTTTATTTCCGTTGAGATAATTGATATTGATGATAGCTTGATTATAGTCGTTGACAGCATCTATGTAACGAAGTTGTACATCAAGAGCCGAAGTTTGGTTTTGTATGTATTCCACATACCCCATTTCTCCGTTCTCGTAGTTTATCTGAGATAGTTTCGCCATGAGTGCTGCCTCGGCGTTGCCTTGTCTTTCGTAATAATCAAGAACTTGTTTTGCTCTCATATACTCATTTGTGGCATCACGCATAAGCGTTTTCTGCTGCTGTTCTGCCAATGCACGCTCATTCTGCACCAACTCCACATCACGTTTGGCAGCCTTGACTTTTGACCGATTGCTTTTCCAAAACAGGGGTATGCCGATGCCTACCTCAAATCCCATGAAGTTACCTTTGGAAAACCTACTTCTGTCAACATTGTAAGGATTGAATCCTTTGATGACAGCCTGTGTTGTAAAGCCGAGAGTGAAGCTTGGCATATACCCCTGCTTGGCAAGCGAAACACTACGTTCATTGCTTATGAGGCGTGCTTGCATGTTTCGTCCAAGTGGCGTGTCTGAGAAATTAGTTTCCCCAAGATTCGCGTCATGTAGTTTTGCCAACCCCTCGTTTTGAGGAGTGAAGTCAGTATTGGTATTGATGAGCTGTTTCAACTGCAATAAATATTTCTTGCAGTCATTCTCTGCTCTTTGCAAACTTATCCGATTTTCATTCAGCAATCGTTGTGCATTCATCTGTTCCAACTGGTTAGCCTCCCCCGATTTGTACTTAGCCGATGCCAGTTGCAGAAAGTGCTGATATACGCTGTCTTGCTTTTGCAACACGAGCAAAGTGCTATGTGCATGAAGCCACGAGTAATATGCAGATGTTACATCTCTTACCAACTGGTTGCCTACTATTGCCACCTGACTTTGCGCAACGGCAGTCTCAGCTTTCAAGAACTTGTTTCGGGCGTTATACACCGTAGGAAAATCAAAGGTCTGGCTTATCAAAATGCCATTGTCTGGACTTCCGCCAGATGTCGGATCTTGGCTGAGCGTTATAGAGGTCTTTTCAATATCAAATGTTGTACCCTGCAAGTCTTTAGCTTTTCCAACTGCAATTTGCCCATTTCTCATATATAGGCTGTTGTCAAGAGCGAGGTCTATGCATTGTTGCAAAGACCAACTCTCATTTTGTGCGTACATGGAGGCGAATGCCATAGACAGTACGCCTAATATAAACAATCTTATTCTTGTCATACGTTTGTTTCTTTTTTCTTGGTGAATGTCTTATAAATAGATGGCAAGACAACAAGTGTCAATATCGTGGCTGTTACCAATCCGCCGATGACCACAGTAGCCAACGGTCGTTGAACCTCAGCACCGTCACCAGTTGACAAGGCCATAGGCATAAAACCTAAGGAAGCTACCAATGCGGTCATGATGACAGGACGAAGACGGAGCATACAACCATCTATCACTCGTTTTTTTACATCCGTCACGCCTTCTTTCTCAAAAGTATTGAACTGTCCTATCAGTACAATACCGTTCAGTACAGCCACACCAAAGAGGGCAATGAAACCTACACCTGCGGAAATGCTGAAAGGCATACCTCGCAGGCATAAAGCCCACACACCACCAATGGCAGAGAGAGGAATGGCTGAGAATACGAACAAGGTTTCCCTGATATTCTTCAACGTAGCATACAGCAAACCCAAAATGACGAGCAATGCCAAAGGAACTGCCAGCATCAAACGACCGGTTGCCTCTTGAAGATTTTGGAATTGACCGCCATAAGTGTAATAATAACCTGCTGGCAATTTTAGTTCCTTGTCTAAAACCTCCTGAATTTCATCTACTGTGGTCTGTATGTCTCGTCCTCTTACATTGAAACCGACAAATATCCTTCGCTGTCCATCCTCATGTGTAACCTGTGCAGGTGCATCAGTCAATGTAATCTGTGCTACTTGCTGGAGAGGAATTGTTCCACCATCGGGCAGAGGAAGGTACAGACTTTCTATAGCTTTTATATCATTACGTAAGTCCTTGTCCATACGCACCACCAAGTCGAATCGCTTGTCGCCCTCAAACACATATCCCGAGCGGCTTCCTGCAAAAGCAGTTTCAAGCACCTTGTTGGCAGTTCTTATCGAAATGCCATATTTAGCCAGCTGATCTCGGTTGTACTTTACTTGAATCTGTGGCAAACCTTGTACTTTCTCGACAAATGGGTCAGACACCCCGTCAACACGCTTGATAAGAGATGCCACTCGCTTTGCGGATGCTTGCAGAGCATCAAGGTCGTTGCCGTATATCTTGATGGCGACATCCTGCTTAATACCTGTAATCAGTTCGTTGTTTCGCATTTGGATTGGCTGTGTCAATTCGGCTTCCATTCCAGGAATAGCTCCCAAGGCTTCTTCCATCTTTTCCATGAGTTCGTCCTTTGTCTTGGCAGATGTCCATTCTGCTTTCGGATAGAGGGCTATAAGCATGTCTGCTCGTTCTATAGGCATTGGGTCGGTTGGAATCTCTGAACTACCGATGCGAGTTACCACCTGCTTCACCTCCGGGAACTTAGACTTCAATATCTTTTCTGCCTGAGTGCAGGTCTTCACCATCTGAGAGAGTGATGTACCTTGTGCCATGCTGATTTCGGCTGCAAAGTCACCTTCTTCAAGATTCGGGATAAACTCACCGCCCAAACGAGTGAAAGCGAAAAGGCTGATGCCGAACAGCAGCACCATGGAAGCTATGAGCACCTTGCTATGTTGCAGACTTTTGGTGATGATAGGCTTATACCAACTCTGTAACTTGTTTATCAGACGGTCTGACAAATTAGTCTTATGTACACTTTCCTTGCTAAGAAACAGAGCACTTGCCATTGGTACGTAGGTAAGCGAAAGGATAAACGCTCCAAGGATGGCGAAGAAAATGGTAAGTGCCATCGGACGGAACATCTTTCCTTCTATACCAGCCAATGTAAGCAATGGCAGATATACCGTCATGATAATGATTTCGCCAAAGGCTGCACTCTTACGAATCTTGGAAGCGGAATGATATATCTCCTTGTCCATCTGCTCTTGTGTTAAGCGCAAGCCATGGTATTTGTCACGACTGATACCTATATGGTGGCATACGGCTTCTACGATAATCACTGCGCCATCCACGATCAAGCCAAAATCAATGGCTCCCAAACTCATGAGGTTTCCGCTGACACCAAACAACCGCATCATACCAAAAGCAAACAGCATAGCGAGCGGAATGACGGATGCCACCACCAATCCTGCCCTATAATTACCCAAGAACAGAACGAGTATGAACACAACAATGAGGCCACCCTCGATAAGGTTGCGGGTGATGGTTCCAGTAACACGGTCTACCAACTGAGTGCGGTCTATGAATGGTTCTATGACTACACCCTCTGGCAGACTCTTCTGAATCTGCGCAATACGCTCTTTTACGTTCTTAATAACTTGCTGGAAATTCTCACCTTTCAGCATCAGTGAGATACCTGCCACCACTTCACCCTCGCCATTGCGTGTAACTGCACCATAACGTGTGGCATAACCATATTGTACTTTTGCAATGTCACGTATCAAGATAGGCGTGCCATTGACTGTCTTGACAGGGATACGCTCTATGTCTTCGAGTGTTGAAACAAGTCCCAAGCCTCTGATAAAATACTGGTTACTATTTTTCTCTATGTAGCTTCCGCCTGTGTTCTCGTTGCCTGCTTCAAGGGCATCGTAAACTTCTGTAACTGTAAGACCAACAGCATTGAGACGGTCGGCATCCACAGCCACTTCATACTGCTTCACATATCCACCCCAGCCGCTGACTTCTGCAACGCCAGGTGTTCCTGACAATTGCTTGCGGACTATCCAATCTTGGATGGTACGTAAATCTGACAAACTGTATTTGTCCTCATATCCCTTCTTTGCACGAATGGTATAATGGAATATTTCTCCCAAACCAGTAGTGACAGGAGCCATACCTATGGTTGCCTTACCTTGTGGTATGACTTCCTCTGCCTCCTTTAGTTGTTGGCTTACCTGCTGCCGAGCCCAATATACATCTGCATCGTCATCAAAAACCAATGTAATGACAGACAAGCCGCTGCTACTGATGCTTCTGCGTTCTTCCACACGTGGAATGTTGGCCAAAGCCATTTCTACTGGAGTGGTTATAAACTGCTCTACCTCTTGCGCTCCCAATGATGGAGCTTGGGTTATCACCTGTACTTGATTATTTGTAATATCAGGTGTAGAGTCAAAAGGCAACTGCGACAACGACCATGTGCCCCATATAATGAGCACCAAGGTCAACATACCTATAGTTACCTTGTTCTTGATTGATAATTGAATTATTTTTTGAAACATTTCTTTATCGTTCTAATTATAATTGTATAGTTAGTGCTAGTCCTCCTTGTTGTCCGTTATAATATGGATAGACAGTGTTTGTTCGCTTGGACTGTTTGTTGTGCATCTTGCGTGAAATCGGCTCATATAACTTGTATGCCAATTTCGTACACAGAATACCCAATCCTGCTCCAAATGCCACGTCTCCTATCCAATGCTTGTTGTTATACACACGCAATGCTCCTGTACTTGCAGCTATGACATAACCACCTATACCTATCCACGGTGAAGTGTCCTTGTATTCTTGCCACAAGAGTTCTGCCCCCATGAAGGCAACTGTTGTATGCCCAGATGGAAAAGAATTGCGACGTGAGCCATTAGGACGCATCTCTCTTACTGTGTATTTCAAGCCATTTACGGATATAGCCGTCAGCAAACTTGACAACCCCAACAGCATCGTTTGTTCTTTTAGGTTATGACAACTTTTTACTCCGCACAGATTTAATGCCAATACGCTTACAGCTGGCACATACTGTGTATAGTCATCAATCCCTATGGCTATTGGCTTGTGGGTTATAACCTCATGTCCGATAGCATAGTTCAGCATCCTGCCTTTATTCATAACAATAGCCTCTGCCGTTCCATACGACATAAGTGACATTGGTATAATATAAGGCACGACACTTGACCTCTTCATAGAAGTCATGTCTGTGCTATCTTGTGTGAATGTCAAGCTGTCTTTGCTTTGTGCATACGACAAAAGAGGAAAAGCCAGTGCGCCAAGCGCCAGAATTTCCTTAATTGACATTTTGCAATAACTAATGCCTGTGCTCCAAACACTGAAGCACTTGCAAGTTCATAATAAAAATGATTGATTTGTAACTATACCTTCCATATGAATAGGTATAGTCGCTGTACGTTGCCCCCCTTAAAAGAAACAACGCTATTAGAAACGATAAAAAGGAGGTGCCCTAAGTCCATTTATCCGCAATAGTTCCGCCTTTATAATAATAGGTATGCGAGTGTCAAACACCGTCTTAGTTGGTTCTGACACCCATCCCATAATACGAGATAAAGCCCATACTATTGCATGATATAAATAATGTATGTTACTTGTATGTAAAGTCTTTACTGACACAACATCCCAACTGCCTTGTTCGAAGCACTTTGTTCCATCGTCCTTATGTGACGTATGTTTGTCATTGTCAGCGTTGTCGCTATTGCAATGCTCCACAACGGTACATACCGCACTTTCGTGATGATGGTGCGGTATAAACGACAATGCCAACAAAACAATTGTTGTCAAAGCCAAAATAGTTATGTAGAGCTTCTGCTTCATTATATTTTCAATTTGGCTGCAAAGATAGCAAATAAACTTTGCAACTCGGTTGCAAAGTTATATGTATACCATTTTTTAGATGCGTGAACCATAGTAAAATCTGTATGACTCCTTTGCTTTTCATACTGCGGTTTCAGTAGAAACACCTCATCCTATCCCTTTTCATTGGTTTTTGGTGGTAACTACTCAGGTAGGTTTGCCATACTCCCCCATGCACAACTTCCCTCGTTGCAACCAACGAGAGTAAATCGTTCTTTTACAAAATATGAAGCTGTTTATAATGTCAGCATGCTCGGTTTGAGCTGTGCTATTAATTGCAACTCACGGAACGGAGAAAGATCTTGCTTTTTGGCAGTATCAATGACGGAGTGTATTACTGCATACGCTTCGGCTCCAAGGAACGTACGGAAAAGTCCTGCGACTTTCTGCTTCGTCTTTGCCGGTCTAACTGCCCGTTCACTTGCATTATTGTCATATGGGACATCAGGGTTGTCAAGGAAAGTGAAGATATAGTCCTTTTTACCAGACAATCCCTTCTGCATACCAGTAAACTCCTTGTCATCAGTTCCAAGAGGTCCGTCAAGTAGTTCGTCCAGTCGTTTTTTCAACCCTTCACGGTCTATTTCGTCCCATGCTTTTTCTCTGCGTTGCTTCATTGCGTCTGTTATGAGATTGAGCATGTCCTTGGGCCATTGGTTTTCAGGTTGCAACTCTGTCAGATAAATGAGATTACGCTGGAGATGTACGAGGCAAATCTGGTGGGTCTTGACATTCATGCTGAAGTAAGCTCCGTGCCTGTCCGTTACAAGTACTGTATCTGGGAGTCCCTTGTCAAATGTATCCTCTATTGCTTTGTGACCACGTTTTGCATGTGCTTTGAAAAAAGACGCAGACTCTGTCTGCCATACCCACAGCCAATGCAAGACTCCCGCAATGTCTATACCCGTCTCATCTGCGCCAGCTACTGGAGACTTGCCTATCTTTGACTTGATTCTCTCGTAAAGTGCTCTTGCCCGCTTGGTCATCCTTTGCACTATATTGTTGATCGTACCCTCACTCATGTCTATATGGAACATATCATTCATGAGCCTTTTGATACGCTGGTATGATACAGCGTGCTCTTCACAAAGATATACAACCAGGGCCTGTACATTCGGGCCGTAGAATACGTCTCCGTTTACACCTTCCGGAAACTCGCTGCATACAGTATGCCCACACTTAGGGCAAACCTTCTCCAATATGGAGTACTGGGTTATGACTGGAGCCGGGAAGTTTATATCTATCATCTGGCGAGTCATCTTCTGAATACCCGAAACATTTGACAAATCTTCACCGCAGTCCGGGCAGTTGTCCAATGGTACCTCTACATAAAAATCAGATCTCTCTTCCCTTTGCAAAGTACTTCCCTTATGTCCTGGCTGACCTCCTGACTTCTTGCCAGATGGCTCACGCAATGACTTTGTACGCTTCCTCTCCTCGGAGGCTGCAATATCTTCCTTAGACGGAGGTGTGTTGCTGTTGTGGCTATTTTTCTTTGGTTTCTCCAATTTGTCGAGACGAGCCTTAAGTGTGCAGATTTCCGCATTCTGTTTCTTGATTTTTGCAAGATCTTGTCTGTGTTGCGACTCAAGGTATCCATTACGCTTTTTCAACTCCTTATTTTCAGTCTTTATCGGAGCTACTTCATCGTCGAGTTTTGTTAGTCTTCCAAGAATATTTCGCAATGCTTCATCAGCGTCAAGAATAACGTCAGGGTGTACATTGTTTGTACAAGAATCCTTGCGACTCTTGGCATGTAACGCCCTGCTGGGAACTTTGATATTTGCTGATTTCTTTGCCTTCATTTCACCTACAAAGGTACAAAAAAAATCCCAAATATGCAAGTAAAATAATGTTTATTTTCTTGATATTCAACAGCTTTTATGAGCGTCAAATGCGAAGTGATAATTGAACGTTAAGCTGCTATTGTTTCGTCATAATATGAGTACGGCAAACCTACCTGAGTAGTTACTTCATGTAACAAAGTCTGTTAATAATGGTTCTGGGACCCACGATAAGTTGTTCTTCTTGGGTAATGGTGGTTATGAATGGAGTACTTCTGATAATCATAATAAGTTAAGAGCCAATTTTAAACCTTTTACATTGAAATTGAAGGGTACTAAGGTTGTTACTTATAATCCAAATCAAGGTTACAATAACTTTACTTATGAAGATGGTAGTTATGGTATGACTGGTGAGCTTAAAATCGATAATTCTGGTGTGGTTGATTATCCTGACGCAATTTCTATGGTTGGTCCTGCCATCCCAAGTACAACTACTACTGTTGATGGAACAACAAAATGGTTGTGGGATGCTATAGCAGGTGATATGACTTATGATGAAAGTGACCGTTGTTATAAATTGGTATTGAATACATCTGCTGAATCGTTTAAGAAGACTTTCCGTTTTGTAGGTGATCACGATATTGCCATGAACTGGTATGAAGATACTACTCCTGCAAATGTTGAGTATTCAGACGGAATAAAGGTCGAAGGAACCTCTGATGCTACAGTTGAAGATCCTAACTATGTTGATTATACTTCTGAATGTAAAGAAGAAACAATTGATCATAATCAGGATATTATTTGGAATCGTGGGGCAGGTTTGTGGACTGTAAGATTCTATATTGATGTAGATAAAGCGAACAAACGCACTTTCCGCTACACCATCACTGGTGCTTCAAAGATCTATATTCCTGTAACAGCTCACATGGGTAAGTTGCTTCGTACTTATACCAGTGCGGTAGATGTAGTACCTGTAGATGCTAATGTTCTGATTTATGCAGCTCAATCATATACAAAGAAAAACGAGAACAATACTGGCTCTGGTGATGAGACAGGTACTGTGAAACTCTATCGTTTGAAGTATATTCCTGCTAATCAGGGTGTTATACTGTTTGCACCTAATTCACCTCTTTCTGATAAGACACCGACAAAGATGGAACTTGTTCCTGCTTACTCTGCAACTGTAAAGAGATATAGCAGTGATGTATTCGATTATGTTGCAGATTGGGCAAAACCTGAAACAAAGAAAGAGCAAATCTGGGTTAATCAGGAAAAACATGAAAATGATGGTGAAAAGTGGAACAACTACTTGATGCCAGTTTTGGCTGATACTAATGTTACTCAGTTCTATTATGATGAGAACAACGCCTGGACTGGACGTATCTTCTCGTTTACTCGTTATTCACAAACTGAGACAGGACGCAAAAACGGTGTTATAGAAGATAATACAACTGATCCTAAAAAGCATGATTATTTCAGCTTCTTCCGTGCTGCTGGTACAGTAAAGGCAAGTTACTCTTACTTGATGTTGCCACGAACTATTATGGTAGGTAATGGTCAGATTTTGGATCAGAATCAAGACAATGATACAAAACTCTTCTCTAAGAGTATGGTCTGGTTTGAGGGTATCGATGCTCCAATGGATAATGAAACAACAGGTATTTCAGAGTTGAAGAACCATGTTTCAAATACTGATGCAGCTTATTATACTCTTCAGGGAGTGAAGGTTGCAAAGCCAGTTAAGGGAATCTATATCCATCAGGGTAAGAAAGTCATTGTTAAGTAACATTTAAATTGTATTTATAATGAAAAATTTATATATAAAACCTGTCACTAGTGTTGTGGCTCTAACTTACGATGTTGTTCTTCTTGGGCAATCGACAGAGGGGTATCAAACAAGTGATTTCGGTGCCAAGAAGCACGACTTCACCGACGACAGTTTTGACAACATAGCTTGGCCTAAGAGTAAATCACCCTGGGAGGACTGATGATTAGGCTTCATTACATTTTCAGTAAATAGTAAGAATAGGTTGAGAAAAGTGTAAAATTAATTAAAGGGTTAGTTAATTAGTTTAATTAATCGCTATTATCATTAAAGAGGGCTGCAGAGATGCAGTCCTCTTTTGTTTTGCAAAGTGTAGAATGTTAAGATATTTATGCAATCGATTGCATATTATTATTCGCAATTTTTAGCATTTATTTTACCACCTTATATATATAATAAGTAATTTTGCAATAGTAAGCTAACAGAAGAATTACAAGTGGTTTAAGTATGGGCAAAAGGCCCAAAAGCTCCAATGAGCAGTACGCCCTGAACCAACGGTCACCGGCCGAAGGGAAAGGTAAAGGGCAGAAGCTCTTAGCCCAGGGCAAAGGACGCAAGCAGCACGCCCTGAACCAACGGTCACCGGCCGAAGGGAAAGGTAAAGGGCAGA
>ERZ780207.2534-NODE-2534-length-13067-cov-6.723640_pt1 | contig 13067 bp, 12 predicted proteins | sample MGYA00510977_ERZ780207 | MGnify/ENA primary metagenome ERZ780207 (study PRJEB29588, sample SAMEA2151383) | human gut metagenome | biome: human gut; feature: human-associated habitat; material: faeces | place: Denmark | collected 2008/2010 ... | reverse complement strand
AAAAAGCCGAGCTGCATCAGATACGGCTCGTAAACGTCCAGCAGTGTCACCGCCTCTTCCCCGATGGTCGCTGCCAAAGTCTCAATGCCGACCGGGCCGCCGCCGTAGTTTTCGATGATGGCGCGCAGCATGCGGTGGTCAATGGGGTCAAGCCCCAGATCGTCGATCTCGAGCGCGCGAAGCGCCTCGTCCGCTACTTTCCTTGAAATCATGCCGTCAGCCTTCACGTCCGCAAAGTCGCGCACGCGGCGCAGCATGCGGTTGGCGATACGCGGCGTACCGCGCGAGCGGCGCGCGATCTCAAGCGCACCCGTCGGATCGATCGCAACATTCAGGATGCTCGCCGAGCGCGTGACGATCTTTGAAAGCTCCTGCGGCGTGTAGAGTTCCAGGCGCAGCGTAACGCCGAAGCGGTCGCGCAGCGGTGCGGAGAGCTGGCCTGCGCGTGTGGTCGCGCCGATGAGTGTGAAGTGCGGCAGGTCGAGGCGGATGGAGTTCGCGCTTGGCCCCTTGCCGACGATGATGTCGATGGCGTAGTCCTCCATCGCGGGGTACAGGATCTCCTCCACGCTGCGGTTCAGGCGGTGGATCTCGTCGACGAAGAGGATATCCCCCTCGTTCAGGTTTGTCAGCAGCGCCGCAAGGTCGCCCGCCTTTTCGATGGCGGGGCCGGAGGTGATGCGGATATTGACGCCCATTTCCTGGGCAATGATACCCGCAAGCGTCGTCTTGCCGAGGCCCGGCGGGCCGTGCAGCAGCACGTGGTCGAGCGACTCGCCGCGCTTTTTCGCCGCCGCGATAAAGACGGCGAGGTTTCCCTTTGCCTTTTCCTGACCAATGTATTCCTGAAGCGTTTTCGGGCGCAGCGAGCCCTCCTGCGCGTCCTCGCTCAGGAAGGTTTTGGCCACGATCGGCTCTTCATAAATGTCAGTTCCAAAATCAATGCTCAAAATGTCACTTTCCTTTTCTTCCGTCCAACGGGAAAACACTCAATACGCAAGTACAAAATAAATCACATATAGCCAGCTCATCAGACCGTGCACAATCGCCCAACCCACGCTATGCCAGTTCGCATAAGAGATAACCATTGCAAGGCAGGTTCCAAAGGTAATGCCCTTTTTAGCAGCCTCTTTTGTATTTTCGTTCATTTATCGTTTCTCCTATTTTACCATTTTTTTGAGGCTCTGGCGCACGATCTCTTCGAGCGGCAGAGTTTCTGCGTCGATGCCCTTCATCGCCACGGCGATGTCCTGCTGCGTGTAGCCAAGCACCGCCAGCGCAGCGGCGGCTTCGGCCGCCTTGTTCTTCTCGCCGGCCACAATGCCGGAGACGACGGGCATACCGCTCTCCTGCTGCTCTTTGGCAAGCTTGTCCTTGAGTTCCAAAATGATGCGCTGGGCGATCTTCTTGCCGACGCCCGGCGCGGCGATGAGCGCTTTCTCATCGCCCGTGATGACGGCCATCGCCAGTCCCTGCGGCGTGCAGACCGAAAGGATCGCAAGCGCCGCCTTCGGCCCAACGCCCGAAACGCCGATGAGCTGCTTGAAGCTCCCGAGCTCGCCCTGCGTTGCAAAGCCGTAGAGGTCGAAAATGCCCTCCGCAACGTGCAAATAGGTGTAAAGTTTTCCTGCTTTACCCACTTGAAGTTGTGCGATCGTCGTGCTGGTGGTCTTGCAGGCATAGCCCACGCCGCCGCAGTCGATCACGGCAAGATACGGCTCCACATGGGCGACCGTTCCGCTGACATAATAAAACATAAACTGCCTCTCTCCTGCTTAAATGGTCTGCTTGACGTCGTTCCCGCCCACGCGGCTCAGGAGCGACGTGGCGCTGCGCGCGTGGCAGATGGCAATGGCCAGCGCGTCGGCAGCATCGTCGGGCCGCGGCACGGCCTTGAGCTTTAAGAGCCGCTTGACCATGTCCATGACCTGTTTCTTTTCAGCAAGGCCATAGCCGACGACGGCCTGCTTGACCTGCATGGGTGTGTATTCGTAGAGCGGCACGCCGCTCTTTTCCGCGGTACACAGAATGATGCCGCGGCCGTGCGCCACGGCGATGCCGGTCGTGATGTTGTTCGAAAAGAACAGTTCTTCGACCGCGATGGCATCGGGCTTTAACTGCGCGATGAGCGCTTCCATGTCCTGCTCGATCTGCACAAGGCGGCGCGCCAGCGGCAGTCCCGCGGGCGTGGTGATCGCGCCGTAATTCAATAGCTGCGTTCTGCCGCGGTCTGCTTCGATCAGGCCAAAGCCCACGATGGCGATGCCCGGATCGATGCCGAGTATCCGCACGCGCATCACCTCCCACGATACTTATTTAGAAATTATATCAAACATCTGTCCGAAATGCAACGAGAAATCACAGCATGAAAAAGGCCGCTCAAAGAGCGGCCTTTTTCATGCCCGCGGATGCGCCTTCTGATAGACGTCCTTGAGGTGCTTTTTGACGACATGCGTGTAAATCTGCGTCGAGGAAATGTCCGCGTGGCCCAGCATCTCCTGAATGGAGCGCAGGTCCGCACCGTTTTCGAGCAGGTGCACGGCAAACGAGTGGCGCAGCGTATGCGGCGTGATGTCCTTTGAGATGCCGGCGGTCTCCTGATAGTGCTTGACGATCTTCCAGAATCCCTGGCGGCTCATGCGCTCGCCGTTCATGTTGACGAACAGCGCCGTTTCCTCCGGATCAGCCAAAAGCTGCGGACGCACCTCCTTCATGTAGTGCGAAAGTGCCTTGACGGCGGCGGGATAGAGCGGGATGATACGCTCTTTGCCCTTGCTCTGCGCGCGGATGAAGCTCGCGCTCAGGCTCACGTCCTCTTCATTGAGCGAAATGAGCTCGGAGACGCGGATGCCCGTGGCGTACAGCAGTTCGAGCATCGCGTGGTCGCGGTAGCCCTTAGCGTCCACGCACTGGGGCTGGTCAAGGAAGAGCTCGACCTCTTTGCCCGTGAGGATCTCGGGGAACTTGTGCTCCACCTTCACCGCGGCAACGCCCTTGGCCGGGTTCGCGCTGACCTCTCCGGTCATCTGGAGGTAGGTGTAGAGCGACTTGATCGACGCGATGGAGCGCGTGATCGTCGCGGCGGACTTGCCCTTGCCGCCCATCCAGGCGACATAGCCGCTGATGACCTCCTGCGTCACCTGCGGCAGCGGCATGGGGTGGAACTCGTCCAAATACACGGCGAACTGGTGCAGATCGCGCATATAGGAGCTGAGCGTATTCTGGGAGGCGTGCTTTTCCGTGGCCAGATATTCTTCGTATTGCGCCAAAAGGTCGGCCATGATCGCACCCCTCCTTCCTAAAAAACAGCTCAAGACGCCGCCAGCAGCAAAAACTGCGGCACAAGCCACAGCTCCAGCAGAGCGGCAAACAACAAACACACACAACAAATGCCAAAGCGGTACCAGTACGCGCTCCCGTAGCTGACTGCGCGTCCCCGTCCCCCGCCGCCAAGCGAAAGCGACAGCAGCACGCGGGACTTGTCAAGCGACGCGTTCCCGAGCAGCAGCGTGCACGGCAGCACCGCCAGAAGCCGGATGCCGAACAGCGCCAGCAGCAACGGAAAGCTCCCCCGCCCGAGCGAGAGCGCAAAGCAGAACAGCGAGTACGATAGAAGAAACCCCTGGCACGCACACACGAGCGGTACCGCCACAATGCCGATGGACGCAAAGCCCAGCAAAAACACGATACCCGGCGCGCGGAAATAGCACAACAGCGTTTCGCCCAGCGCCCTTACCGAAAACGGCCTGTTCACGCCGCCCGATAAAAACGCGTCGAAATACTGTTTCAGCTCGCCGCCCGCGCTCTGCAGCGACCGGAGCGCAAACACGTACCCAAGGATCACACCCAACACAATAAACGCCGATAACACCAGCATCGGCACAGGCACGCGCTGCGGCAGCGCGCCGCGGCGGTCTCTTCTGTTCGTTCGACTCAGCAAGTATGTCACCCCTCGCGAAGGGAAGCGGCATTCTGCCCACGGAGCAAATCGATAGAACGTACCTATAAATATAGGCCGTTTGCACTCTTTTCGCAAGCGGAATTGCCAACTTTTCCCATTTTTGTTAATTATGTCAAAATATTATGTAAAGTGTATTATGTAGACTATTGAAACAAATTGAAAAAGCGGTGGCATTTTACCAAGATATGGGGTGGTTTTCGTACCCGTTCCCCATATCTGGAAGCAGTTCTTCGCTTCACCACCCAAGTCAGAAAAAGTCATATTTTCCCGTCGCTCTTGCTCCATTTGTGCAAGTTGTTACAGCTTTTCGCGCCGCATTTCCTCCACCGCCGATCAAAAACGTGTGAATACGCCTATTGCTTTATGTTCACCTGCGCTTGCGGCGAGCGCGCGCCTTGGCGCCTCTCCCCTTTTTCCCGTTTCTTTGTAGTAGGAGCGGCGCCACCGCGCCGACCGCCATCGCCGCCGCCAGCTCGAGCGACCGCTCCGGCGTCAACCCATCATAAACAAAAAAGCCAATCACCTGCATCGTGACCCACGCGCTCGCCGCGCAGCCCGCCGTCATCATCGCACGCTTGCTTGTCTTCCTCGCTCCGATCATGCAGCCCAAAAACGCCGCGACCGCCGCGCAGACCAGCACCGCGCCGTTCGCCATCTCCTCGCTGATCGCACCGCGCAGTATCAGCGCCGATGCCAGCATCAAAAGCACCAGCTCCGTGCCGCAGCACACAAGCGTACCCAGCGCGCATTTTTTCGCGTACCACGCGGTGTTCACCGTCTTTTCCACGCAAAAACCTCCCCTGCATTCGCCTACATGAGCGTATGTCAGGGGAGGTTTTCTTATGCCGTTTTCTTTTTCGCCTTACTTGATCTCAGGATCGTAGCTGGGCTTTTCTTCCTTCTGTTCTTCCTTTGCAGCAGGCACCTCAGCCGCCTCGACCGTCTTCGGTTCTTCAGCCTTGGCAGCAGGCTCTTCTTCCTTCTTCTCGTCCTTCTTGGCAGGAACAGACTTCTTGCCCTTCTGCGCAGCAGCGGCTTCCATCGACTCGGTGGACTGGATACCCCACTTTGCGACCTCGATGCGAACGCGGTCCTCGGAGGTCTCGAAGACGACCGTCGTGTCGTTCACCTGAACGATACGGCCGACCATACCGCCGATGGTGGTGATGCGTTCGCCCTTCTTGAGACTGTTGCGCATCGTTTCCGCCTGCTTCTTGCGCTTGTTTTCCGGACGAATGATGAGGAAGTAAAACACCGCGATCATTGCGACCAGTAAAATCATGCTATCCATAGTACAGTTGTTCCTTTCAACACAAAGATATTATTATTATAGCGGATATTCCCCCATTGTGCAAGGGGTTTCTTCGCGAGATCAGGCTCTTTCCGAAAGCTTTCCGCTGTACGCCTCGCGGAAGGCCTCAAATTCGCCCGCGTCGAGCGCGTCGCGGATGCGCTGCGTCAGCTTGTTGTAGAAATACAGATTGTGCATCACCGCAAGGCGCAGGGCCAGGATCTCCTCCGCCTTAAAGAGGTGGCGCAGGTACGCACGCGAGAAATTCCGGCACGTCGGGCAGTCGCACTGCTCGTCGATCGGCTGCTCGTCGAGCTTGTACTTCTCGTTTTTGAGGTTGATCGAGCCGCTCCACGTGAAGAGCTTGCCGTGGCGTGCGTTGCGCGCCGGCATCACACAGTCAAAAAAGTCCACGCCGCGCGCCACGCCCTCGATGATGTTTGACGGCGTACCGACGCCCATGAGATAGCGCGGCTTATCCTGCGGCATATAGGGCTCGACCGCGTCAATGATGTCGTACATTGTCTGCGTCGGCTCGCCGACCGCAAGGCCGCCGATGGCGTAGCCGTCACAGTCGAGCTTTGCGATCTCTTTCATGTGCCAGATGCGAAGATCTTCGAACGTCGCACCCTGATTGATGCCAAATAACATCTGCTGCGGGTTGACCGTATCTGACAAGGTATTCAGCTTGTCATGCTCGATCTTGCAGCGCTCCAGCCAGCGCAGCGTGCGCTCGCAAGATGCCTTCGCGTACTCGTAGCGTGCCGGGTTTTCCACGCACTCGTCGAAGGCCATCGCAATGTCGCTGCCGAGATTCGACTGAATGCGCATGCTCTCCTCCGGTCCCATGAAGATGCGCCGGCCGTCGAGGTGCGAGGCGAATGTCACGCCCTCTTCTTTGATTTTGCGCAGGCCCGCAAGGGAAAATACTTGAAACCCGCCGCTGTCGGTCAGGATAGGGCCGTCCCAGTGCATAAACTTGTGGAGGCCGCCCATTTGGCGCACCACATCATCGCCGGGGCGCAGATGCAGGTGGTACGTGTTGGAAAGCTCGATCTGACAGCCGAGGTCTTTTAAGTCCAGCGCGCTCACGCCGCCCTTAATGGCCGCCTGCGTGCCGACGTTCATAAAAACCGGCGTCTGCACTTCCCCGCCGTGCGCGCATTTGAATCTGCCGCGTCTGGCCTTGCCTTCATATTTGATGACTTTGAACATAGAATCCTCCTCAGGAAATGAACATTGCATCGCCGAAGCTGAAGAAACGGTATTTTTCTTTTACCGCCTCTTCGTAGGCATGCAGTACGTGCTCGCGGCCCGCAAGCGCCGAGACCAGCATGATGAGCGTGGATTGCGGCAGGTGGAAATTCGTCACGAGTGCATCCATCACCTTGAAGCGGTAGCCCGGGTAGATGTAGATGCTCGTCCAGCCTGCGGACGGCTCCATGTGTCCGTCCTCCTGCGCCCAGCTCTCGAGCGTGCGGCACGACGTTGTACCGACGCAGATCACACGTCCGCCGCGTGCCTTCGTCTCGTTGATAAGCGTCGCCGTCTCAGGCGGGATAACGCAGTATTCGCTGTGCATATCGTGCTGCTCGATGTCGTCCTCCTTGACAGGACGGAACGTACCGAGGCCGACATGCAGCGTCACATAGCTGATGTTCACGCCCTTTGCCTGAATTTTTTCCAGCAGCTCCGGCGTGAAGTGCAGGCCCGCCGTCGGCGCGGCGGCGCTGCCGTTGACCTTGGAATAGACGGTCTGGTAGCGCTCCTGATCCTGCAATTCCTCCTTGATGTAAGGCGGCAGCGGCATCTTGCCAAGGTGTTCGAGCACCTCGAGGAAAATACCCTCAAAGTCGAATTTCACCATGCGGTTGCCGTCAGGTAACACGTCCACGACCTCCGCTTTGAGCTCGCCGTTGCCGAACTGCATCTTTGCGCCCTTGCGCAGGTGCTTGCCCGGCCGCACGATGCACTCCCATGTTTTGTCGCCGCGGTCGATGAGCAGAAGCACCTCGCACGCGCCGCCGCCCGGTAGGCGCTGGCCCAAAAGGCGCGCCGGCAGCACGCGGGAATTGTTCAAGATCAGGCAGTCGCCGGGGTTCAAAAAGTCCGGCAGCTCATAAAAATGGTGGTGTGAGAGCTCACCCGTCTCCTTGTCAAGGCACATCAGGCGCGATTCGTCGCGCTTTTCGAGCGGCGTCTGCGCGATCAGCTCCTCAGGCAGGTAATAATCAAAATCTTTTGTCTTCATGTTGTTTCTCTTCCCTCATCGGATGCTGACATCCGTGTAGTAAAACTGCAAAATATCGCGGTAGGAATAGCCGAGGTTCGCCATCGAGTACGCCCCCCACTGGCTCATGCCGACATTATGCCCGTAACCGCTGCCGGAGATCACAAAGCTGCCGCTGCCGGACGATGTCGTCGTCCGCTGCACAAGCTGCGATGTGCCGCTCGACGTGATGACGTACACGTTGCCGGACAGCGCCGAGCTCTTCCCGCCGCTGTCGATCGCGCTCATAGAGCCGAGCGCGACGCTTTCGCCCGTGTCATTCACACTGTAAATATTCTCGCCCGTACCGCCGCCGATCGTAAAGCGCTGGCTGCGCAGATTCAGCAGCGTCCGGCATGCCTCGCGCGAAACGGTCTTGCTGCCGCTCGTACCGGTAAAGGTGACGGAATAGACGTTACCTGTGTCGGTATAGGCCGAGACATAGGCGTTTTTCACCGTACCGATGCCGTAGCCCCGGTTATTGAGAAGGCTCGTCAGCTCCGACGCGGTAAACGTCGTCGACCAGTTGTACCGTGGGATGATCGAGGCGATCTTGCCCTCATAGGGGTCGATCTTGCCTTTGAGATAGCCGACGTCATTGCCCCAGACGTTCAGGCTGTCCTCGCTCGCGCCGCCGTTGCTTGAATAATACACAGCCTCCTGCACGAGTCTTCCGCTGTAGTAGAGGAACTCCCCCGCCGTCTGGTCGACCGCAGCATCGGAATTCGCACCGCTCGCCGCCGTGCCCTGATACACCTGACAGTGTGTCGTCGCGCAGATGTCAAAGCCCTGCGCGCGATGCTTCGTCTGACAGACCGCGTAGGTGCGCGCACAGACCGCCTGCGCCTTGAGCGCCTCGACCGGCCAGTCCTTGCTCATTTCCCAGGGAATGACGCATTTGACATAGTCCTCGAGATCCACCACGTTGATGACATTGATGTTCCCGCCGCTCACGCGCTGGTATTCAAAGCCGCCGTAGTAGCGGTAGCCGCGGAACCATGTGACCGTCTTTTCACGCGTCTCGATCGGCAGGATGCCGAGGTCCTCGCTCCCACCGCAGTCGAATTCAAAGAGGATCGTATCCGTTCCCGTCACGATGACCGTCACGCCCGTGCTGCTGCCGCCGACGGCAGTGCCGCCGTATTGGGCTGCCGCGGACCGCGCCGCACTCAGGCTCGTGTAGCTGCCAGCGCGCGCATAGAACGCGCCATCCTCGTAGGCAGCGAAGCCGCCGCTGTACTGCGCCGCTGTGCGCGACGCGTCGTCGTAATCGTAAAACGTGCCGGAAAGCTGCACATGATAGGTCGTGTCCGTCGTCACCGTGATCTTTTCATACAACCGCGGCAGTGTGCCCAGCTCTTCAAAGCTGCCGTCCGCGCCAAAATACCCCAGCGCGTAGCCGCCGAAGGCCGAATAATTCTGAAGGTTCGCCGCGCTCATCGCGTCCGAGCCGTACTTGAGCCCCACGCGAAGCGTCTCACCGTCCGTTGCCTGCGCGAGCGTGCACAGTGAAAGGCACAGCAGACAGGAAAGCAGGAACGTTCTGCACCATTTTTTCATAGTATCCTCCACAGCCAGTTTTGCAGAAGCGATTGCTCTGTGCCCGGCTGAACATATCCATATGAATCGTATTTTACATTATACGACAGTTTCCCTCTGCTTTCAAGCAAAACTGTATCTCTTTTTGGCCGCCGCTCCCCCCTACTGTTTTGGCGGTCAAGCGTCATGGAAAGGAGTCCTTTATGAAACCCTGCGTGTTTACCGGCAGCGCCGTCGCTATCGTCACACCGTTTTGCGGCGACGGTGTCGATCTCGAAGCCTTCGACCGTCTCATCGAGCGCCAGATTCAAGGCGGCATCGACGCCATCGTCGTCTGCGGCACAACCGGCGAGGCCGCGACGCTGAGCTACAATGAGCGCATGGCGCTCATTGAGCGCTGCGTGCGCACCGTCGACCGCCGCGTGCCCGTCATCGCGGGCAGCGGCACGAACAGCACCGCGTCCTCCATTGCGCTCTCCAAAGCCGCGCAAAGCGCGGGCGTCGATGCGCTGCTCACCGTCACGCCGTACTACAACAAAGCCTCGCAGAGCGGTCTTGTGCAGCATTTCTCCGCCATTGCGGACGCGGTCGACATTCCGGTCATCCTCTACAACGTTCCTTCTCGCACAGGCGTCGGCTGCACGGCGCAGACCTATCAAGCGCTTGCCAAGCATCCGAACATTGCCGGTGTCAAGGAGGCGAGCGACGACTTCGACCTCATTCAGGACACCCTCAACCTCTGCCCGCCGGGCTTCACCGTCTGGAGCGGCAACGACGGCTCCACCGCCGCCATCATGGCTCTTGGCGGCAAGGGCGTCATCTCCGTCGCCGCAAATGTCGTCCCACGCGAAATGCACGAACTGACACAGCTCTGCCTTGAAAATCGCTTCTTGGAGGCAGGCACGCTTCAGCTCAAGCTGCATGAGCTGATCCGCGCGCTCTTCTGCGAGGTCAACCCCATCCCCGTCAAGGCCGCCATGGAGCTCTTGGGCCTGTGCAGCGGCGAATTGCGGCTGCCGCTGTGCCGCATTTCCGAGCGTCATTTGGAACAGCTCTCCAGTGCGCTAAAGCCGTTCCGAGCCTCGGTATAAGTGATTCTTATTTCTCGTTTATGCAATATTCATCGTGTATTCATTTTGTATTCACGTAACATTCATTGCGGCATTCATCAAATGTTTACTGTATTCATTCTACCGTTTTGCTTTGTGCATTCGGTCAAAAAGCAGGACTCTGCGCTGAAAACGCACAGAGCCCTGTTTCACTTTTTCGTTTACGTTTTGTAATCAGCCTTGCTTACACCTTCACGCGGTGGAAGACCTTCTTACCCTTGCGGACGATGACGCCCTCGCCCTCGAATCGCTCACGCGCAAGGCTCTCGTCGATGGAGGCGACCTTCACATCATCGATCGTCACACCGCCCTGCTGGACCAAACGGCGCGCCTCACCGCGGGACGGGCACAGGCCAGTCGCGACCAGCATCGAAAGAACATTGATGTTGCCGTTTTCAAAGTCGGCATCCGTCAGCGTGCTCGTCGGCATGTTGGCGTTATTGCCGCCCGCGCCGAAGAGCGCCTTGGCAGACTCCTCCGCCTTCTTGGCCTCCTCTTCCCCGTGGACGAGTGCGGTGAGCTCGTAGGCGAGGATCTCCTTCGCGCGGTTGAGCTGGCTGCCCTCCCACTTATCCATCTCGTCGATCTGCTCGAGCGGCAGGAATGTGAGCATACGGATGCACTTCAAAACATCCTGATCGCCCACGTTGCGCCAGTACTGGTAGAAGTCGTAGGGCGTGGTCTTGTTCGGGTCGAGCCACACCGCGCCGCTCGCGGTCTTGCCCATCTTCTTGCCCTCGGAATTAAGAAGCAGCGTGATCGTCATCGCCTGCGCGTCCTTGCCGAGCTTGCGGCGAATGAGCTCCGTGCCGCCGAGCATGTTGGACCACTGGTCGTCGCCGCCGAACTGCATGTTGCAGCCGTAGTGCTGGAAGAGGTGGTAGAAGTCGTAGGACTGCATGATCATGTAGTTGAATTCCAGGAAGGAAAGCCCCTTTTCCATGCGCTGCTCATAGCACTTGGCACGCAGCATATTGTTCACAGAGAAGCACGCGCCCACCTCGCGCAGCAGCTCGATGTAGTTGAGCTTCATCAGCCAGTCGGCGTTGTTGAGCATCATGGCCTTGCCCTCGCCGAAGTCGATAAAGCGCTCCATCTGGCGCTTGAAACATTCGGCATTGTGGTCGATGTCGGCCTTGGTGAGCATCTTGCGCATATCGTTGCGGCCCGAGGGGTCTCCAATCATGGTCGTGCCGCCGCCGATGAGCGCAATGGGCTTGTTACCCGCCATCTGGAGTCTTTTCATCAGGCACAGCGCCATGAAGTGGCCGACGTGCAGGCTATCCGCCGTGCAGTCGAAGCCGATGTAGAACGTCGCCTTGCCGTTGTTGACGAGGTCGCGGATCTGCTCCTCGTCCGTCACCTGCGCGATCAGGCCGCGCGCTTTGAGCTCTTCATAAATTCCCATTTGTTGATTCCTCCTGTATTTCTATTTTACTTCATTTCGGACATTTTGAGACGCTTTCGGATAGCAAAAAACGCCCTCTGTCCGTTTGGACAGAGGGCGAACAAATTCGCGGTACCACCTCTGGTTCGCCGTTTTCTCGCAAAAACGGCCTCACGGAGTGCCGACACACTCCCGCGCGATAACGGGCGCTCCCGGGGCGCGCCTACTGGAAAACTTTCGTTCGGGCGCCGGCTCCGCGGTGTATTTCGGCACGTTTCCTCTCCTTCTTGCACCGGCCGAAGGCTCTCTGCGCAGGAAATCGCTGCTTACTTCTCCGCTTCATCACCGTAAACGCGGATATTGTAACGTAAAGAATCGTTCTTGTCAAGTATCAAGCATTCTGTGGATTGTAATACATCACGAGCTTGCACAGCCCGTCGCACAGAAGCGACAGGTTCTCCTCGTCGATCCCCGTCGCTTTCCGCGGCAGGATACAGCGGCCAAAGCCCTTGACCTTTTTGCACGCACAGATGACCGTGCCGCCCGTGAACGCGCGGTTGTCCGAGGGATAGTGAACAAGTCCGTCGGTCTTCAAAAAGCAGGTCTTCCTCTCGCTGTTGCTGAACTGCTCAAGGATCGTGTCGAGCAGCTTGTCGTTCCAGCGGCTCGCCTTGCCCGGCAAAATCAGCAACTCATCGCCCTCACCCACGCAGTCGAGCACGACGACGCTCTTCTTTTTGAGCTCGGGGTACGCATGGATCAGGCGCTTGGCGCCTTTGCTCCCCTGTGTGCCGCCGTCAAGGAACAGGAAGCACACCTCGCCGCGGTAGCGCGGCGTCAGCGCCTTTGCGGCCTCGAGCAGTGCGATGACGCCGGAGGTGTTGGCATTTTTGTTGTTCATTTCGCTCTTGCCATACTTGGGATAAAAGAGCCCAACAACCAGCAGCAGCAAAAAGAGAGGCAGCGTCATATTCGGCATGTTGAGCGCGAACGTCACGCCGAACGAAATAAGGAAGCTCACCGCCAGCGCCAGCAGCGGCATCAGCGCCTCGTAGAGCATGTACGTCGCCGGTCGCGTCGGGCAAATGAGCGGCGGCAGGACCTCGCGCACGCCGGTGTCGTAGTGCGCCGCGAGAACGATCTTTGCCTTCTCGATGTCGCCGACGACCACATTCGTCACATTGCCGCCCGCCGAGAGCGCCGACGTCCCGCTCTCGAGCTTCGGCGAATAGCCGAGCTCCTTGAGTGTGTAGACAAGCCAGGTGCGGAAGTCCACTTTTTCTTTTTCCTTGCGCCGCACCGGAAAATCCCGCTCGATGCGCTCAGCAAATTCGTTCATCTAATGTTCCTTTCTTCGAAAAAGCGCCGCATCGCGGCGCTTTTCTCTGACATGTGATTTTGCTTTACAGTAGTTGATCTTTAAAGTTCTCCGCCGCGCAGAGCAGCTCCTCTGCCCCTAAGAGCATCGTCTCGCTCGGGTGGTCTCCCCCGCTTAGGCGGGCGATCTCGCC
>ERZ780207.2530-NODE-2530-length-13088-cov-3.185759_pt1 | contig 13088 bp, 9 predicted proteins | sample MGYA00510977_ERZ780207 | MGnify/ENA primary metagenome ERZ780207 (study PRJEB29588, sample SAMEA2151383) | human gut metagenome | biome: human gut; feature: human-associated habitat; material: faeces | place: Denmark | collected 2008/2010 ... | reverse complement strand
TCATTTTGGCCTTTTTAGGCTGGATTTAATGGCCGACCTTGGTCCGGAATACGTATTTCTGTGCTTTTATACGAAAAACCTTTATACGCAATGCTATTCGCGACCTCTTTACCAGTTATTCCATGAAAAATCAAATAATTATGTATTGACGACCTTGGCTGGTAACATTTGGATTCGATAGCCACAACATCGCCCATTGTCTCTGTCGAGTAGGCTAAGTCACGCAGACCAGCATTGAAAACCCAATCTCCGTCGGCATCCTTCGTCAGATTAGATGTGTGAGCGAACATGATATTGTAGTTAGCTTTATTTGTGTACGCACAAAGAATCGATACATCTCCATTTTTCATAAGACTGCCGGCACCACTATCGCTGAAGTATTCGAAAAAGGCATAATTCTCTAGATTTTTCACATCAATCGTACTGTAGAACGGAACTTTTCTGACGATATTGCCATCAGTGAATCTGATATTGAATGCCCCGGCAGCTGTTTTCCAAGTCAATTTGTAGTGATAATAATACTGCTGCAACACGACCCTATTATTCTGTCTGAGGGCTGAACCATTGCTCAGGTACTCAATATCTATTTTCAGTCGACCGGAATTCATGTTCTGGTCTGCACCGGAAAGCTGCCAAGGATTAATCTGTTTATTACCATAATACAGATAGAGTTTTATCTCATTATTGGTGGATGTTCCTGTCCACGGAATATAATTTGTCACAGATACGCCATCCGTCATACTCTGAGGCCCCTTATCAGATATTGAGAACCTACAGTCTGCTAAAGAATACTTGTGCTTCAAGTTATATTCTAATTTCTTCAAGCCGGATTTGTCTGTAACTGTAAGTTTGGAAGACCCCGAATAGCTGTACGCTGTAGGGCGATAGGTTATAGTATTATAGTATTCCGGGTTGTCCTGATCCCATACACCAGAGTACTTTGCATCTTCAACTGTCCATTTGCCTCTATAATCGGAATTCGAGAGCTTTAAATTATAGTCATGACCGATAAGGAGTTCATCACCATCTTTGAGCCGCGTGCCGTCTTCATACATCACATAGATGTCGTTAGGGAAAACCTGCTCCGTCACATTGACCGTAAATGACATTGATTTGCCTGTCTGGTCCGTCACTTTTATGGTAACAGGGCCGGTCTTGTCCGTGGTCGTCACTTTGGCATATTGTGACCAATACACATCTCCAGAATGCTTCAACGTGAGGGCATTTCCGCTCTCGACACTCCACTTGACCTGATATCCTTCATCTACGTAGAAATACGCGCTGGTGTTCATGTCCATTCTGTAGGTGCCGCCGTTTCTTATAGTAGTGGATTTCGGCCCGCGCACAATCAGTTCTCCAGGGAAGCCTTTAGCCTCTCTTGTCAATTTGAACTGTAATTTCCTCTCCGTATCGAACTTTTGGTCGTATGCAGTGACAGTTACGTCCGCAGTGCCGAATCCGTCGCCGTTATACAATGTATAAGCCGCACGCTTGTCGGTGGTCCCTATAGCCAGAGGCCGGAACTCCTTGCAGATGGACTCATTCGAGCAGGAAATGGTAACATCGCCGGATATGCTGATGTCCGGTCCGACGATGACAGTAATATCGGGATAGTAAGCAGGATCGTACGAATCGGAAGAAGGGTAGATCTGGTCCCAGATGACTTCATCTCCATCCTTCAGTATGATGGTCTTATGACTGCCGGCGGTGCGCTTATTATAACCGACAACCAGGCGGGAGTCTATATCTTTGATTGTGACCTGGACTGTTTTAGTGCCGGCTTTCTCAGATTTGACGGTTATAGTCGTATTCCCTTTTTTCAGACCGGTAAAGACCGCCTTCCCTTCATTGAAAGACAACGACAGATACTCCGAATCGTATTCCCAGTCAAGAGATGCGGCATTGGCCTTTTCCGGCTCTATGGTCATTTCCAATACGGTTTCATATCCTGTATACAGGAACAATGTCTCCGGCACGGTAAAGGATGTTACCGGAACAGGCTTCACCCTGACAGCGACTGTCGCTTGAGCGTTTCCGCATCTGGCCGTGATGGTGGCATCGCCCGGCGCATAGGCTATGACAGTTCCGTTCATCACGGTCGCCACGTCTTCATTGTCACTGCTCCATTCGACTATGGCCGTGTAGATTGCTTCTGAAGGTACGACGTCATATAGGATATAGGCACTGTCGCCCTGCAGCAGTTCCAGATATCCGCTGGCCGGCTCAACGATAAGAATCTCGGTTACAGTAAGGTCTGTCTTTTCGTCTTTGCGGCATCCCGGTATCAGTAATGCCGTGGCTGTGATCGCTGCGCCCAAGCGCATGAATAGTCTGCTGACTCTGTGTAAATTCATGGCATATTACGTGTTAGAGTTCTACTTTAGTATTCAGTGTTGTCGTACAATGACGACGCTGCAAGTATAGTCAAACGACACAACAAAACATATACGTAATTTTACCTAGTTTTCGCGTATTCAGGTCGTTAATCAATTATCCTGTTTCTGTGTATAGAAGATTCTTGAGAAAAATGTAACTTTGCGACGAAATTGGAGTAAACATGATTATGATGACGGCATATATATTGGCAGCTTTGATTATAGGTTTTGTTGCCGGAGGAGCCATCTCCTGGGCAGTCTTTCATGGCAGACTTTCCGAGTCTAAGTCCAGGATTGATGTGCTTTTAGCGCAGAACGAGATGCAGAAGGCGGCGCGGGAGGATGACGAGCGTCACCATAAGGAGAGCCTTGAGGCCCAGGAAGCACGCTTCGCCCAGACTTTGGCAAAGGTGACGGCCGAACTCAAGGTCGCGACAGAGGATATGTTGAAACAACGGCAGAAGGAGTTTTCGCAGTCAAGCGCCGAGAACATCGGGCAGATAGTCGGACCTCTCAAGGACACCATCGACAGGATGAAGCAGGCCATGAACGACAGCACAATGAAGCAGACGGCAATGAGCGGGGAGATGAAGGCCGGCATCGAGAATATGATGAAAATGAGCGAGGCCGCCCGCAAGTCTGCCGATGAACTCGCCCGCGCATTCCGTCATGGCAACAAGGTGCAGGGCGACTGGGGAGAGGCTGTCCTTGATGAGCTGCTGCAGTCTCAAGGACTTACGAGAGGCGTTCACTATGACGTGCAGGCAGTTCTCCGTGATGCTGACGGCAGGACTGTGCGTTCTGAAAGCGGCGGGACCCTTCGTCCGGATGTCATTCTGCATCTTGATCAGAACCGCGACGTCATCATAGACTCAAAAGTTTCCCTTGCCGCATTCATGGACTATGTGAACGCTTCGGACGAACAGGAACGCAGCCGGGCGCTTGCGGCCCATCTCGTCAGCTTAAACTCGCACGTCAAGGAACTTTCGGCGAAGGACTACTCTTCTTATGTAAAACCTCCGAAAGTCTGCATGAACTATGTAATCATGTTTGTTCCGAACACCGGTGCCCTATGGACAGCGCTGAATGCTCAGCCGGACTTGTGGCGTCAGGCTATGGAAAAGAATGTGTTCATCGCCGATGAGCAGACGCTTCGGGTCGGTGGACAGGGTGGTCTTGCCGCTTTACGCCGCGCTACGCATAATAGATATGACATGGACGCAAATCAAGCAGGTGGAGAGTTACCAGAAGGTCTTTGCCCTTGCCGATGAGATGATGGACCGTGTAGGCCAGTTTATGAAAAAATATAGGGACATCGGAGATGCCTTGTCAAAAGCCCGGAAGCTCTACGACGAGGGCGGAAAGAAACTTGAGCCTTCCGGACAGAGCATACTCCAGACCTGCGCCAAACTTCAGCGTCTTGGAGCGAGTCAGAGCGCAAAGAATCCTTTGCCTCAACTTTCGGATGCGGCACTCTCTGAAGACAAACTCACGGCTGACGGCTCCATTGAGGAATAAATTGCTAACTTTGCAGGCTTAAAATTTAAATATATGGCACAGAAACCTTCCATACCCAAGGGAACAAGAGACTTCGGACCGGTCGAAATGGCCGGACGCAATTATATTTTCGACACAATACGTTCTGTATTCAGAACTTACGGATATGCGCCGATTGAGACTCCGTCGATGGAGAACCTTTCTACCCTGATGGGAAAATACGGAGAGGAGGGCGACAAACTTTTGTTCCGCATCCTGAATTCTGGAGATGCGTTCAACGGAATCGATTTCAAAGAATATGAGGTTGACCCGTCGGCCTCCGACAACCCTGAGAAAGGGCCTTTCTACAACTGCCGCGCGCTCACTAACCGTGTGTGTGAGAAGGGGTTGCGTTACGACCTCACTGTGCCGTTCGCGCGTTTTGTGGTCCAGCACCAAAATGAACTCTCCTTCCCGTTCAAGAGATTCCAGATTCAGCCGGTGTGGCGTGCCGACCGTCCGCAGAAAGGGCGCTACCGCGAGTTTTATCAGTGCGATGCAGACGTCATCGGCTCCACCTCTCAACTCAATGAACTTGAACTTGTGCAGATTGTGGATAGGGTTTTCGGCCTGTTCGACGTGCGCGTGTGCATAAAGATTAACAACCGCAAGGTGCTTACGGGACTTGCCGAAATCTGTGGATTCCCGGACAAGGTCGTGGACATCACGGTTGCCATAGATAAGATTGACAAGATTGGACTTGAGGCAGTCGAGGCGGAGATGCTGGAGAAGGGACTGACGGAGACGGCGGTTAAGGTCATCGAGCCAGTGCTTCAGATGAGCGGCACTACTGCGGAGAAAATTGCCCTCATGCGTGCCCTGTTTGACGGAGGCTCGGCATCGGGAATTGTGTCCGGCACCGGACTTCGTGGAATTGACGAATTGGAGGAACTGTTCGGCTACATTGATGCTGCCGGGATTTTGCAGCAGGTCGAGATCGACCTTTCGCTTGCCCGCGGCCTCAACTATTACACCGGAGCCATCTTTGAGGTGAAGGCGCTTGACTTTGCCATAGGGAGCATCTGCGGAGGAGGGCGTTACGACAACCTCACGGGAATATTCGGCCTTCCGGGCATGTCCGGCGTGGGAATTTCCTTTGGCGCCGATCGCATCTACGATGTGCTGAAGGGCTTGGACAAATTCCCTAAGGGCGTGACTGACAGTGCCAGGGTCCTGTTTGCGAACATGGGTACGGACGAGGTTAAATATTTGCTTCCGGTTGTGAAGGCGCTTCGCGAGTCTGGCGTTGCCTGTGAAGTTTTCCCCGAGTCCGGCAAACTCAAGAAGCAGTTTGACTATGCCGACCGCCGGCACATTCCGTTCATCTCCATCTGCGGAGGCGACGAGGCCGCAGCGCAGAAGGTGAACTTCAAGAATCTGTCTACAGGGGAGCAGACCTCCTTTGACAGGACGGACATCGCTGGAATGATGTCGTTCCTTGGACTGTAGGGATGACTTTTGTGCCTCGAACGGACGTTTTTCTTGAAAATATTGCAAAAAGTTCGATAAAAGTTTGCGGCATCAAAAAATTGTTGTACCTTTGCAATCCCATTCGGGAAAAGCGCATTTGAAGGGACTTCCGGATGGACAGACAATAAGATTCCTGAATAGCTCAGTTGGTTAGAGCATCTGACTGTTAATCAGAGGGTCGCAGGTTCAAGTCCTGCTTCAGGAGCAACATCGCGGGGTAGAGCAGTTGGTAGCTCGTCGGGCTCATAACCCGGAGGCCGGAGGTTCGAGTCCTTCCCCCGCTACCAGGAAGAGGCATTGAAATCGAAATTTCAGTGCCTTTTTTGTTTCTTTTATTTTTTTCATATTTCTATAATGCTTAATTTTGTAGGTTAGGAAATTTAGGAGCGTCATTTTGCGCTCTTCAGAACCTCAAGACTGCCATTATGGACATTGACCTTCTTTCAAAAATGGTGTATGACCTGATTCTCGACAACGACAGAGTCGCGTTGCCGGGAGTGGGATGCTTTGTGGCCGAGATTGTGCCGGCGAGCTTCTCCGACAAGGGGTACACGATAAATCCTCCATATAGGAAGCTTTATTTCAGGAGCAAGCCGGACGACGGCGAACTGCTTGTGAAACTCTATGCGAAGTCTAACGGCGTCGCGGAAGAAGATGCCAGAAGGATTCTGACAGAGTTCCTTGCGGAGATGAGGGATATACTTTTTAACCGCAAGGTGATTGTTTTCCCAGGACTCGGGCGTCTTCGCGCCACGAGGGAGAACAATCTTTTCTTTGTCGCGGATGAGGCTCTTGACATCTATCCGGAGGGCTTCGGTCTTGAACCGCTGTCTCTGAAGACTCACAAGGAAACTGAACAGGAACTCTCTGCCACCATGGACGAGCTTGGGGACATTCTTGGTTCCGGTACGGTGGACGAGCCGGTTGCTGAGCCGGTTGCTGAGTCGGTTGCAGGCACAGTTGAAGAACCGGCGGCTGAAGTCGTTGCAGAGCCGTCTCCTGTTGCAGAGTCGTCTCCTGTAGCTGAGCCAGTCGCAGAGCCGTCTCCTGTAGCTGAGCCGGTCGCAGAGCCGGTCTCAAAGCCGTCTCCTGTTGCCGAGCCAGTCACAGAGCCGACGACCGGAGAGACGAGGAAAATGTCCCCCGGGAAAATCGTCCTCATAACTCTTGCCTCGCTATTGGGTCTGGCTGTGGTCCTATTCGGCATTTTCGTGCTGTTGGTCAACTGCTTCCCGGACTTCCTCGACTCGCTGCTCTACACGAAAGAAGAACTCTACATAATCAATTATAGGTTGTAAAGCGGAGAATCGATGTTTGAACTGATTTATCCGGTGGACCCGGCTCCCATATTGCCCTCCATCACGGCAAATTCGCCTCGTGACGGGCGGCTTGACGGTGAGGTTTTCCCTGTCGTCGAGGAGAGCGGACTTGTGGTTGGCCGTGCTTCTCGCTCATATTGTCATGGTGGCTCACGCCTTCTGCATCCTGTGGTCCATCTTCACATAATAGACCACGAGGAGCGGATATATCTCCAGAAACGTTCGATGAAAAAGGACATCCAGCCCGGAAAATGGGACACCGCAGTCGGAGGACATGTCGGCTATGGGGAGAGCCTTGTCGAGGCGTTGTTGAGGGAATCGATGGAAGAACTGCACCTGACGCGCTTCAATCCTGTGTACATAGGGACATATCCGTATGATTCCGAAAGGGAGCGTGAACTCGTCAACATATTCGCAGCTGTGGGCTCATTTGACATAAGTCCGGATCTTGACGAGGTCACGGACGGACATTTCTGGACCATAGCCGAAATAGACGCTGCCATGGGAAAGAATGTCCTTACCCCTAACTTTGAAATGGAATTCGGAAGAATCCGGAACAAACTGCTGGCATTATTATAAGTTAGAATACTTGCGAAACGTGAATAAATGGACAGAATATCGGTAATATACGAGAATGCCCCCGGAGCTGCAGACGAACTGCGCCGGATTGCCTCGGCGGTGAGAACGGAATATTTTCTTCTTTGCAACGAGAAATACCGCATCTCAGTGGTGCAGCACGCGCTTGAGCGCTTTGTGCAGATTGCGGACGCCACCGGAGCCGACATGCTCTACTCCGACTGCATCGAGAACGGGGTACGCCACCCTCTGATTGACTGTCAGATGGGCTCACTGCGAAACGACTTTGACTTCGGACCGGCGCTTTTGTTCCGCACATCTTCGTTCAGGAATGCCGTGGAATGTCAGACTGGCGAGGCAAACTACAGATATGCCGCACTTTATGATCTCCGCCTTCGCATGCGAAGTATCTTCCACATAAGGGAGTACCTATATGAATATGTCGAGGATGACTTGCGTCGAAGCGGCGAGAAACAGTTTGACTATGTCGCCCCGTCCAACCGTGAGGTGCAGAAAGAGATGGAAAAGACCTGCACAGCCCATCTTAAACGTGTCGGGGCATGGCTTGACGGACCTCTTCCGGATGCTCCTGAACCGGACACCCCTGCACATTTTGTGAGTGCACCCGGCAATACGGAGACTGTTGGCAACGCTCCGGAACAGACCGGATTTCCTGTTACAGCCTCTGTAATAATCCCAGTGTTCAATAGGGTCAAGACTATCGGTGATGCTGTCCGGAGTGCCCTGTCGCAGCGGTGTGACTTCGATTTCAATGTCATTGTCATTGACAATCACTCCACCGACGGCACAACCGGCCTTTTGCAAAAGCTCTCCGCGGATGACCCGCGCCTCGTTCATATAATCCCGGAAGACATGAACCTTGGGATCGGTGGCTGTTGGAACGCAGCCATTGACAGTCCCCGCTGTGGACTCTATGCGGTCCAGCTTGACAGTGACGACATTTATTCCACTCCCGACACGCTCTCGAAAATCGTGGACGGCTTTCTCTCGCAACATTGCGCGATGCTCATCGGATCATACACGATTACTGACTTCGACCTGAATCCCATACCTCCCGGCCTTATCGACCACCGCGAGTGGACGGATGAAAACGGGCACAACAACGCCTTGAGAATCAACGGCCTCGGCGCACCGCGTGCGTTTCGGACCGACATACTGCGACGGATTCATTTTCCAAACACGAGCTATGGTGAGGACTATGCGGTAGGGCTGAAACTTTCCGGGCAGTACCGTATCGGCAGAATTTATGAATCCCTTTATTTTTGCCGCCGCTGGAGCGGAAACTCGGACGCTGCGCTGAGCATAGAGAGGCAGAACGTCAACAATCTCTACAAGGACAGCCTTCGCACGGTGGAGCTTCTCTCGCGGATTAGGCGGAATGCACGTCGCGCTCCTGCGGCAACCTTGACGGCGAAGGTACGAAGAACTGAATGAAAATGAAGGACAACAACGAAATACAGAAATTTGTCAACGATCAGCTCTCCTGCTGGCCGCTTGCCTGCGCAAACTTCAGGGCGCTCAAGAACGTAAAGACCAAGACTCTCAACATCGGAGGACTGGATGTTATCGTGCAGCACAACCCGGCGAGGATGATTTCTTCAGCGGCAAAGCTCGACAAGACTTCAGTCGCGAAGCGCCCCTGCTTCTTCTGCAACCGTTTCCCGGAACAGACTTACATCCGCTTCGAGGGACGCAAGGGCAAGAAATACGACATACTGCTCAATCCCTATCCGATTTTTCCGGATCATCTCGTGATTGCGAGCACAAGGCACTGCGACCAGTCCATCTGGAAGCGCTACATAGACATACTTGATCTTTCCAGAAAATATCAGGACTACACTTTCTTCTACAATGGTCCCCATTCCGGAGCCTCCGCACCTGACCACCACCATTTTCAGGCCGCTCCGAACGCTCTTATGCCTTTGGAGAACGATGTGCGGAGGATGCTTGCACAGGTGCGGGTCTCTTCAGTGAAGGATGAGGAACCCTCATCGCCCGTTCCGGAGCTGACCTATCTAACATCGGTTCAGGATGCACAGCTCTTCCACTACAACAAGTTCGTGAACGGTGTCTTCGTCCTCCGCGCGGCGACCTCAAAATCAGCCGCAAAGATTTTCTACAGACTTCTCGACTGTGCCGACACTCCGCAGGCGGAGAGTGAACCGCTGTTCAATCTTATGTCGTGGTATGCCGATGGGGAGTACTGCTCGATAGTTGTGTTTCGTACCGCGCATCGTTCGCATCACTACTTCTCCGACGGTCCGGACCACCTTACGATGAGCCCCGGCTGTGCCGACATGGGAGGCTGCTTCATCGCCCCGGTGCCGGAGGACTTCGAGAAGATTGACGCGAAGCTCCTCACGGAAATGCTGGATGAAGTGACCCTGAGCAAGGAGGCGCAGCACAAGATTGTCCGTCGTCTCACACGCACGCAGCCTCATATAAGCGTAGGCATAATGTCAGCGGAACGAATTGAATTTCAGATGTATCCTGACGGGGGAGGCACACGCGTCGCAACCTATCGCGAGGGCAAGATCGACTATGACGGCGCTCTCTATGACGAACTTTTTTTCGAGGAGCAGACCCCCTCGACTTTCTTTGCCGAGCCGACATTTGAACTTCACGATGTCACAATAGGCAAGGGATTTCACTGGGAACGCCGTGAGACACAAAAGTTTGCAGGAGCCTTGAAAATCATCGTCGAGAACAACGAACTCACGGCAGTCAATGTGATCGGTGTCGAGGACTATCTTCTCAGCGTCATATCCTCCGAAATGAACCAGAATTCGCCGGAGGAGTTCCTGAAGGCCCACGCCGTGATATCCCGTTCATGGGTCATGGCTCAGCTCGCCCATCACGGGAAAATTGCCTGTGATGCCGCCGAACGGGAAAGTTTTCTGAAGTGCAGAAATATAGAGGAAGTTGTCACTTGGCTTGCTATGCACCGCCATTCCGTAGGGAATGAATCGCATGTTCCGGAAGCTCCGTCAGGTGAAACGGAATATATCCGATGGTACGACCGAAGTGATCACCGTAACTTTGATGTCTGCGCCGATGACCACTGCCAGCGCTATCAGGGACTCACCAGAGCCACCGAGACTTCTGTCCAAAAGGCCATTGACGCGACATGGGGGCAGGTCCTGACCTTCGGAGGTGAATTGTGCGACGCGCGTTTCTCGAAATGCTGCGGCGGGACTACAGAACTCTTCTCAACCTGCTGGGCGTCAGATGACAAGGCCTATCTTCCGGCATTGCCCGACACACCAGGACATCTTCCTCTCGATACAGCGAATGCCGATGGCACCATCGTTGTCCCGTTCTGCTCGCTTGCGGACAGTCCGCTTCTCGCGAGGGTCTTCAATAGCTACGACCGTGAAACCACTGACTTCTATCGTTGGACGCAGGTGTATGAACTACGTGAACTTTCGGCTCTTGTACGCGAAAAGAGCGGTGTCGACATAGGTGAACTCACTGCCCTCGAACCTTTGGCGAAGGGGGCTTCCGGAAGGATATTCAGGCTTCGCGTGGTTGGGACAAAGAACAGTTTCATCGTCGGAAAAGAACTGGAAATAAGACGTATACTCTCCCCGTCACATCTAAGAAGCTCTGCCTTTGACGCCGAGTTCACATCCGACGGCAGGGTAATCCTCCGTGGCCTTGGCTGGGGGCACGGTGTGGGCCTGTGCCAGATCGGTGCGGCTGTCATGGCGGACAGGAGATATGGCTACAGGGCCATTCTCGAACATTATTATCCCGGCACTCAGGTTTCAGAATCGCTCTCGAAATGACGACAAACAGTAAGAACATATCCCCGTGGCTTTGGGTGCCCACGCTCTATTTTGCAGAGGGCATACCCTATTTCGCCGTTAACAGCATATCCGTCACGATGTTTACGAAAATGGGCGTCAGCAACGGCACGATGGCTCTCTTCACGAGCCTTCTCTATCTCCCATGGGTGATAAAGCCGCTGTGGAGTCCCTTCATAGACATCATTCGCACCAAGCGATGGTGGGTCATGGCGATGCAGATATTGATGTCGCTCTGTTTCATTGTCCTCGCCCTGTCACTGCCTTCCAATGCCGGAACGCTTGCCGAGCACCGCGCTCCTGACGGTTCAGCCTCAATCTCGCTTTTCACTGTCACTCTGATAATATTCTGGATAATGGCATTCGCCAGCGCGACTCACGACATTGCAGCCGACGGATTCTACATGCTCGGTCTAACACCGGGTGAGCAGTCCCTGTTTGTCGGCATACGCAGCACTTTCTATCGTCTTGCCTCTGTCTTTGGACAGGGCGTCCTGGTTGTGATTGCCGGCATCCTTGAGACCCGCCTCGGCGATGTTCCAAAGTCGTGGTTCTGGACAATAGTCCTGACTGCCGCAATCTTTGCGCTTGTCACTCTGTGGCATAGTTTCGTGCTTCCGCGCCCGTTGTCAGACAGTCCAGCAACGGTTAGTTCTCGCGAGTTTTCATCCGGGCATTGCGGCAACTCGAATGGAAATGGAACAGGCTTTATATTCAGAGACTTCGGCAGAACATTCGTGACATTCTTCAAAAAGACACGCGTCATTCCAGCTCTTGCCTTCCTGTTGCTCTACCGTCTTCCTGAGGCGTTCCTTATCAAGATGATGAACCCCTTCCTTCTCGCTCCTGCTGAGGATGGCGGGCTCGGGCTCACGACGACTCAAGTCGGTGCCGTCTATGGGACAGCCGGAGTCGTTGCCCTCACTGTGGGCGGCATACTGGGCGGAATGGCCGTCGCGAGATGGGGACTCAAGCGCTGCCTCTGGCCGATGGCGCTCTCTCTCGCGCTTCCGTGTCTTGCATTTGTCTGGCTCAGCATCGCGCAGCCCTCGTCGATTTGGACCGTCGGAGTCTTCGTGTGTCTCGACCAGTTCGGATACGGGTTCGGATTCACGGCCTACATGCTCTACATGATATATTTCTCGCAGGGTGAATTCAAGACATCTCACTACTCTCTCTGCACAGCCTTCATGGCTCTGAGTATGATGCTGCCCGGAATGGTTGCGGGCTACCTCCAGGAGGCTCTTGGCTACACCGGCTTTTTCTGGGCAGTAGGCCTCTGCTGCCTTGTAACTGTTTTTGTGACAACATTCTTGAAAATAGAACCTGAATATGGTAAGAAATAAGAAGATATACGCCGTCCTCATCGCCGCATTCACAGCGCTTTCATCACAGGTCCTTGTGGGACAGGAATATCCGGACTCGCTCACCGTTCCTGCGACGGATTCGCTGGTTGCGGAGCCTGTTTGTATGAATGTCCATGCGCCATTGGTCCGGACAGGCATAGAGGTGCTCCGCGACCGTGGATTTGACGTTCTTCAGGGAAAACGCATAGGGCTCGTGACCAATCCGAGCGGTGTTGACAGCGACCTCAATTCTACGATAGACATTCTCTACGGCGCAGAAGGTGTGAAACTTGTCGCTCTTTACGGTCCGGAGCACGGCGTCCGTGGAGACAAGTATGCCGGAGATAAGGTGGGGGAAGAGACGGACCTCACCACGGGGCTTCCGGTCCATTCTCTCTATGGAGCATCACGCAAGCCGACTGCTAAGATGCTGGAGGGGCTTGATGCTGTAGTCTATGACATACAAGACATCGGTGTGCGCTCCTACACTTTCATCAGCACGCTTGGCCTTGTCATGGAGGCCTGTGGCGAACTCGGGATAGAGGTCATAGTGCTTGACCGTCCCAATCCTCTTGGCGGTCTCAAGGTTGAGGGCCCGCTCGTTCGTGACGGCTACCCTTCGTTCATCAGCCAGGACAA
>ERZ780207.2528-NODE-2528-length-13102-cov-3.023760_pt1 | contig 13102 bp, 16 predicted proteins | sample MGYA00510977_ERZ780207 | MGnify/ENA primary metagenome ERZ780207 (study PRJEB29588, sample SAMEA2151383) | human gut metagenome | biome: human gut; feature: human-associated habitat; material: faeces | place: Denmark | collected 2008/2010 ... | reverse complement strand
CACCCATCACGATGCCACCCTGATCAAGGGTGAGGGCTGTTATTCCAAACAGGAATGTGACGTGCTGTATTCCGTGGTGGGACGAGACGAGGTGAGCAAAGTTGTGAATACGGTGCGGGAGACGGACCCGCAGGCCTTTGTCAACATGATCCGTACGGAGAATCTGGCGGGCCGGTTCTACCAGAGACCGAATGATTAAGAAATGTAAAAAGAAGAGCCTGAGCGTCAGCAGTTTAGCTGACACTCAGGCTTGCGTATTTTTTCGGGGAAACACCCACGGCTTTGGTGAAGGCTTTGAAGAAATTGCTGTAGTCCGTGAAACCGCTGCGTTCGAAGGCTTCCATAACATTGCCGTTTTCGTTCAGAACCGCCTTGGCGATACTGATGCGGCGGGCGGTGATGTATTTATTAATGGTGGTGCCTGTGGCGGATTTGAAAATCCGACAGATATAGGATTCGCTTAAGTAGAACTGTCCGGCCAGCTGTTCCACTGTAATAGGCTGGGAGATGTTCTGGTTGATGTAAGCCAGAATATCGTCCACCTGATGGTTGTAGCGGTAGCTACTGTCCTTGTATTCGGCGGGAACTGTTACGGTTTCCCCGGCCGCCGTCTGCTCTGCACTGCGGATGAACAGCGTGTTGAGCATGACCATCAGCTCCATGAAAGCGGCGTATTCCGTGATGTCATGGGCAAAGCCCTCCGCGGAAGTGATTTTGTTGATATAATAGAGGAAACGTTTCTGCTGTTCCTTGTTGAGCGAAAGCTTATGGGAAAAGGGGGCACTGCGGTGGGTGAAGCAAAAGCTCAGATCCGTCTCTTTGGTGGAGATCAGCTTCATGAAATCCGGCGCCACCGACAGAACGATACGTTCGTGGACGGAGTTGTCGATCTGGGTCAGCTTGTGACTTTCGTACTGGTTGATGATAAAGAGATCGCCTGGGGCGATGGTGTAGAAGCAGTTGTCGATCAGAAACTGTTTGCCGCCGCAGATGGAATAGTAGATCTCGTAGCAGTCATGGATGTGCATGTCCATGGCTTTTTCTTCTTTATATAAGTGGGCAATGGCAAAAGTCCCGGAGGTTTTACAGTTATCTATGGCTGTTTTACAGGAGGTAAGTTCTTCCATTTCTTTCATCCTTTTCGCTTTTTCTTTTATTAAACACCAAAAGTTCAAAATTTGCAATGTTTAGATTAAAATATGAAAAGACTTTGAGAATCTTTTCTAGTATACTTAACTCATACAAAAGAGAAAAGCAGTTACAGCCTTCCAAAATTTTTATAAAAAATAGTAAAAATGTGTTGGAAATGGTTACAATGATATGTTATAATGTAAGTGCTTTCATGAAAAGGTAACATTCAATAGCGGCACGCAGGCCGCCCGTTGAGGAAAGAGAGGCGTAAGGTGGAACTTAGAACAGCAGTATCACCAAGAGATGTGAAGCATTACACCACAGAGCGTCTGAGAGAAGAGTTTCTGATCCAGAATCTGTTCGTACCCGGCGAGATCAAGCTGGTATACAGCCACATCGACAGAATCATTACAGGAGCAGCAGTTCCTGTAAGCCCTATCACTCTGACCGCCGGAGATGAACTCCGTGCAGAGTATTTCTGTCAGAGAAGAGAACTGGGTGTGATCAATATCGGCGGAGCAGGTATGATTACCGTTGATGGCAAAGTGTACAAGGTAGGTTACAAGGAAGCTATGTACATAGGAATGGGCTCCAAGGAGATCATTTTCGCAAGTGAAGATGAGAAACAGCCCGCTAAATTTTATCTGAATTCCGCTCCCGCACATAAGACTTATCCGACTGTGCTGATCAAGCCGGAAGGTACTCCCGAAGAGGGCGTGGTCATTGTAAAGGATGAGAATAAAGTAGAACTGGGTACTCTGGAGGATGCCAACCACAGAGTAATCTGCAAGTATATCCTTCCCGGACAGGTAGAGAGCTGTCAGCTGGAGATGGGTATGACGAAGTTAGAGCCCGGCAGTGTATGGAACACCATGCCTTGTCATACACATGACAGACGTATGGAAGTATATCTGTATTTCGATATGCCTGAGGATGCCTTTGTTATGCACTATATGGGTGAGCCCGATGAGACCCGCCACATCGTAATGCGTAACGAAGAAGCAGTGATCTCCCCCAGCTGGTCCATCCATTCCGGATGCGGTTCCAGAGCATATACCTTTATCTGGGGTATGGTCGGAGAGAATCAGGACTTCGACGATATGGACGGCGTTGACAACAGAGATCTGAAATAAGATCCTTTGGAACATGTAACTAAAATAACAGTTTTTATAAAGAAAAGGAGAAAAAACAATGTCTGAATTCACTAATTTCTCACTGGAAGGTAAGGTTGCACTGGTTACCGGCGCATCTTACGGTATTGGTTTCGCTATCGCTTCCGCATACGCTGAGTGCGGTGCTACCATCTGCTTCAACGATATCAAGCAGGAGTTGGTAGACAAGGGAATCGCAGCATACGCTGAGAAAGGTATCAAGGCTCACGGCTATGTATGCGACGTTACCAATGAAGAGGCAGTTAACGCTATGGTAGCTCAGATCGAAAAGGAAGTAGGCACCATCGATATCCTGGTGAACAACGCAGGTATCATCAAGAGAATCCCCATGACCGAGATGACCGCAGATCAGTTCCGTCAGGTAATCGACGTAGACCTGAACGCACCTTTCATCGTATCTAAGGCAGTTATCCCCGGCATGATCAAGAAGAATCATGGTAAGATCATCAACATCTGCTCCATGATGTCCGAGCTGGGTCGTGAGACCGTATCTGCATATGCAGCAGCTAAGGGCGGCTTAAAGATGCTGACCAGAAACATCTGTTCCGAGTACGGCCAGTACAACATTCAGTGTAACGGCCTTGGACCCGGTTATATCGAGACTCCTCAGACTGCACCTCTTCGTGAGATCCAGCCCGATGGCAGCAGACATCCTTTCGACCAGTTCATCTGCGCTAAGACCCCTGCTAACAGATGGTTAAAGCCCGAAGAGCTGACCGGCCCCGCTGTATTCCTTGCTTCTGAGGCATCCAATGCAGTCAACGGACACATCCTGTATGTAGATGGCGGTATCCTTGCTTACATCGGCAAGCAGCCCCAGTAGAGCTTGTGCAAAAGGAAAACAAGCGGCCGCGTAGCGGACATTTGTTTTCCTTGCACAGCTCACGAGTAAATATCCGGTGAGTTTACGAGCCGGATGCAGAGTGCGAAGCACGAATTTGCGAGTGAGTAGCTATGGAGCTTGTGCATTTACGCAGGATATCAAAAACAGAATAAACAATTCACACCAGGTCAGTCGCAGAAGAATTTCGGCGGCTGACTGTTGTGGCGTTTGAAAAGGAGTATCTCATGAAGATAGCTTTGATCAATGAAAACAGTCAGGCTGCCAAAAATGAAATGATCTGTGCTACTCTTAAAAAAGTAGTAGAGCCCATGGGTCATGAAGTATTCAACTACGGTATGTGCGGCGCAGAGGATCCCAATTCCCTGACCTACGTACAGAACGGTATTCTGGCAGCAGTTCTTTTGAACTCCGGTGCAGCGGATTTCGTGATCACCGGATGCGGAACCGGCGAAGGTGCCATGCTTGCATGCAATTCCTTCCCCAAGGTTCTGTGTGGACACATTGAGTCCCCTCTGGATGCTTACCTGTTCTCTCAGGTAAACGACGGTAACTGTGTAGCACTTCCTTTTGCTGAGAACTTCGGCTGGGGCGGTGAACTGAATTTACAGTATACCTTTGAAAAGCTGTTCTGTGCTCCCGGTGGCGGTGGATATCCCCCTGAGAGAGTGGTTCCCGAGCAGCGCAACAAGAAGATCCTGGATCAGGTAAAAGAAGTAACTCATACCGATATGGTTACTATCCTGAAGAATCTGGATCGTGAACTGGTAAAGGGTGCTTTATCCGGCGCTAAGTTTAAAGAGTATTTCTTCGCAAACTGCAAGTGTGACAAGATCGCTGAGGCAGTGAAGGAAGTACTGGCATAAAAGTATTGGTTTCATTTTGCAGAAATATTTTCGACAGGATCTCCTGCGAAGATTTTTCACATAACTATTAGTCTATAAGACAGAAAGGTGTTATTTATGAACGCAGTATTAGAGCAAATCAGCAAAATCGGTATCGTACCGGTTGTAAAAATTGACAACGCAGCAGATGCACTTCCTCTGGCAAAGGCACTTTGCGCAGGCGGACTTCCCTGTGCAGAGGTTACCTTCCGTACCAGCGCAGCAGCAGAAGCTATCAAGATCATGACCGACAACTTCCCCAGCATGTGTGTTGGTGCAGGTACCGTTCTGAACGCAGAGCAGGTTGACGCAGCAGTAGCAGCAGGCGCTAAGTTCATCGTAAGCCCCGGCTTAAATCCCAGAACCGTTAAGTATTGTGTAGAGAAGAACATTCCTATCACTCCCGGTACTTCCAGCCCCAGCGACATCGAGCAGGCTATCGAACTTGGCCTGGATGTAGTTAAGTTCTTCCCCGCTGAGCAGTCCGGTGGTCTGGCTAAGATCAAGGCTATGGCAGCTCCTTATGTAAACATGAAGTTCATGCCTACCGGCGGTGTAAACGCTAAGAACCTGACTTCTTACCTTGACTTCCCCAAGATCATCGCTTGCGGTGGTTCCTGGATGGTTCCCGGCGACCTGATCAACGCTGGTGAGTGGGACAAGATCGAGCAGCTGACCAGAGAAGCAGTACAGACCATGTTGGGCTTCGAACTGGCTCATGTAGGTGTTAATGCAGAGAACGAGGAAGAGGCTGTTAAGGCTGCAAACCGTTTCGCATTTATCTTCGGTATGCCTGCTAAGGTTGGCAACAGCTCCGTATTCGCAGGCTCTGCTCTGGAAGTTATGAAGACTCCTTACCTGGGCAAGAACGGTCACATCGCTGTTAAGACCAACTACATCGAGAGAGCTGTCAACTACCTGAGCACCGTTCTGGGCGTTGAGTTCAACGAGGAGTCCGCTAAGAGAGATGCCAAGGGCAACCTGAAGGCTATCTACCTGAAAGAGGAGATCGGCGGCTTCGCTATTCATCTGGTACAGAAATAAGAATAGGATTCCGGAATCCGGACGGATCCGTCGACTTCATATTTCAGTCGCGGACCCACTTCCACTGTAATATAGCGATTACACGGTGGAATGAATAGGATTTAGAACTATCAGGTTGGACGGTTGCGTGTTTCGACACGGACTCTAACCGACCGTCGGTACTTAGATGCTGTATTTTAGCATCTTATGTACCGCTACGGGAGGGCCGAAGCGAGAACGGGTCCGTGACGGAATATGCAATCGGAACAACCGGAGATTATAGATAATTTTAATTTGAGAAAGGAATATACCAAAATGGCAAAAGTAATTACCATGGGTGAGATCATGCTGAGACTGTCCACCCCCAACAACGAGAAATTTATCCAGGCAGACGAGTTCGATGTAAACTACGGCGGCGGTGAAGCTAACGTAGCAGTATCTCTGGCTAACTACGGTCATGATGCTGAGTTCGTTACCGCAGTTCCTGACAACGAGATCGGTGAGTGCGCAGTAGCAGCTCTGAGAAAGTACAACGTAGAGACCAAGCACATCGCAAGATGCGGTGAGAGACTGGGTATCTACTACCTGGAGAGCGGTTCTTCCATGAGACCTTCCAAGGTTGTATACGATAGAGCACATTCTTCTATCTCTACCGCAACCGAGGCTGATTTCAACTTTGATGAGATCTTCGAAGGTGCTGACTGGTTCCACTTCACAGGTATTACCCCCGCTGTATCCGATGCTGCTGCAGAGCTGACCGAGAAGGCTCTGATCGCTGCTAAGAAGCACGGCGTAAAGGTATCCGTAGACCTGAACTTCCGTAAGAAGCTGTGGAGCTCCGAGAAGGCTCAGAAGGTTATGACCAACCTGATGAAGTACGTTGATGTATGTATCGGTAACGAAGAAGATGCTGAGCTGGTACTTGGCTTCAAGCCCGGCGATACCGATGTTACCAGCGGTGAGCTGGAGCTGGCTGGTTACAAGTCCATCTTCGAGCAGATGGTTGACAAGTTCAACTTCGAGTACTGCGTATCCTCTCTGCGTGTAAGCCATTCCGCTTCCGATAACGGCTGGTCTGCTTGCATCTACTCCAGAGATACCAAGGAGTTCTATCACTCCAAAGAGTACAGCATCCATCCCATCGTTGACCGTGTAGGCGGCGGTGACTCCTTCGCAGGCGGTGTGATCTGCGGTATGCTGGATGGCAAGAACTTCAAGGATGCTCTTGAGTACGGCGTAGCTGCATCCGCTCTGAAGCACACCATCCCCGGCGACTTCAACCTGGTATCCAGAAAAGAAGTTGAGACCCTGGCTGGCGGCGATGCTTCCGGACGTGTACAGAGATAAGCTTCTGTGAACAGAATCTTTGCCGCTTGCTATGTAGGTGGGATAGAAATAATATAGTTTGTAAATGTTCCCCGTCAGTGTCTGCTGATGGGGAATTTTTGTACTGAAAGAGGATGCCTATGAAAATCTTCGGCAGGTAGACTTAAAATAGATTATTAAAAAAAGCATAAAGTATTAAGAATAAATAATACATGGTGCTGAATTTAAAACAGTAGGAGATTCTTTGGATAAGAGTGACCACTTTTTTCATGAAAGACAAAAATTGCTTTCAGAATGCCAGAATGTGTCCATGTGATTTAGTATAATTGGCTCAAAAAGGAGGATGAGACATGAGATTAAGTAAAATAAAGAGGAACGCAATAGACTATGGAGGAAAAATTATGAGTAACTTTTTTGATGAAACCAAGCAAGGATTATTGGAAGCAGCGGAAATTGCAAAAGGAAATATTACGTTAACAGAGTGGGAAAATATGCCGGCTCCCACATTTTATGTCGCAGATAATGTGTAGATAAGATTGTTGAAATACGCAGAAAGAAGTTATATACAATGAAAATCTACGATAGATAGACTGGGGTCTACGAAGGAAAAGTTGTCCTCATAGCGATAAAATTGTAAAATACAGTCATGAAAATCGTATTTTATAGTTTTACGGGAGGAACAGCAATGGATCAGGAAAAGATTGGGGCATTCATTTCTACATTAAGAAAAGAGCAGGGAATGACGCAACAACAATTGGCGGATGCGATTGGTGTCAGTAACAAAACAATATCCAAATGGGAATGTGGCAAAGGAATGCCGGAGCTGGCATTGATTGTTCCGTTATGCCACATTCTGCAAATTAGTATTAATGAGTTCCTGTCAGGTGAACATTTGTTGGAAAACGGTTACACTGAAAAAGCTGAAGTCAATATGATGAATCTTTTACAGGAAACAGAAAATAGCAAAAAGAAAAGCCGAAGTTCATTATTGGCTTTTGGGATAACTGTGATAATTTTTTTATTCGTTGTTTTATATTCTGTAATTACCAATATGGGAATCGGTATGAATATGCTTTTTGTGGATATGCCTACATTCTTGAGTATGTTTTTGGCTACTACTCTATTTTTGCTGGGGACAAATTTGGGACTACCCTTTTTTGATTCCTTTCGGATTATTTTTGGAAAAAAGAAATCAGTATCAATAAAACAATTGTTTCAGGCAAAATCAGCGATAAATCTTGCGAAAATCACATTTTTGGGAATGGGATTCCTCGAAAGCTGTATCAGCTTTATGGCAATTCAACCTATGGGGGAAGGAACACTTCTTTTTACAGGATTAAGTATTTCCATTTCAATTGCATTAAATGGAATTTTATATGGATTAATTGGTTTTCTGCTATTACTGCCAATTCAGGTAAGGTTAGAAATAATGTATATGCAGAAGCAGGAAGATAGTGAAAAGAAAACAGAGGATGATGCGGAATAAGTATTGTAAATATGCCCCACCAGCGGCTGCTGATAGGGCATTTGTTGTATAAGATTTAGCTTTCGCTGTATTTCTCTTCGCAGTATTTGCAGCGGTAGATCTCTTTTTTCTCATCGGAGAGGACGAATACGTGGGGCAGTCCCTGCTCGATGGAAGTGATGCATCTGGGGTTGCGGCATTTGATGACATTTTTGATCTGTTTGGGAAGTACCAGTTCTTTTTTCTCTACAATCTCACCGTTTTTGATGACGTTGACGGTGATGTTGTGGTCGATGAATGCCAGCACATCCAGATCCAGCATATCGATATCACATTCTACTTTCAGAATGTCTTTTTTGCCCATTTTTCCGCTGCGGGCATTTTTGATGATAGCAACGGTGCAATCTAACTTATCCAGCTGAAGGTGCTCATAGATCGAGAGACTTTTTCCGGCTTTGATATGATCGAGGACGAAGCCCTCTTCGATTTTTCCTACATTTAACATAGTAATCTCCATTCTGCAGGCACAGAGTGCTGCGTATGTTAACTTTTATATACGAATTCATACAACAGATTCGTGTCGGTCAGATCAGACAGCGAATCCTATAATATTCATAAGATAATTTTGCGGTCAGGTGCCGGAAAATTATGCCAGACCCAGCAAAGTCAGGATCAGAGCCATACGGACATAGACACCGAACTGTGCCTGTTTGAAATAGGCGGCTCTGGGATCGTCATCGATCTCCACGGAGATCTCATTGACTCTGGGAAGGGGATGCAGCACCAGCATGTCGGGCTTCGCCAGTTCCATTTTTTCCGGGGTCAGTACATAGAAATCTTTCAGGCGGACGTAATCCTCTTCGTTGAAGAAACGTTCCTTCTGCACACGGGTCATGTATAAGAGATCCAGTTCCGGCATCACATCTTCGAGACGGATAACTTCCTGGAAAGGAATGCCTTTCTCGCGGAGCATGTCGGTGACATAGTCAGGGATCTTCAGCTCTTCGGGAGAGATGAAGATGAATTTGATACCTTCGTAGCGCACCAGTGCGTTGATCAGGGAGTGTACGGTACGACCGAATTTCAGGTCACCGCACAGACCGATGGTAAAATTATTCAGATCGCCGTGGAGGCTGCGGATGGTCTGTAGGTCCGTCAGGGTCTGGGTGGGATGCTGATGGCCGCCGTCACCGGCATTGATCACGGGGATCAGGGATTTCTCTGCAGCTACCATGGGAGCACCTTCCTTGGGATGGCGCATAGCGCAGATGTCCGCATAACAGGAGATGATGCGGATGGTATCGGATACACTTTCTCCCTTAGAAGCAGAAGAGGAAGCCGCATCGGAGAAGCCGATGACTCTGCCGCCTAAACGGTTCATGGCGGATTCAAAGCTTAAACGTGTGCGGGTGCTGGGCTCATAGAAGCAGGTGGCGAGGATCTTGCCGTCGCATTTGTGGGCGTATTTGGCGGGATCCTTCTCAATGTCGTCTGCCAGAGCGAACAGCTTGTCGAGTTCCTCAACAGAGAAGTCAAGTGGGTTCATCAAGTGTCTCATTTTTTCATTTCCTCGTTTCTGCGCTGCTATTTTCGACACAGTGACCGTACGGAATAGGAGAATCCGTGTTCACTTGTGTATGCGACATCATAAGAATACAGCGCTTTTCTTATGATGCGGGTAGAAACAGGAACCGCAGGAAGCAGACAGCTCATACCCTGACCAGAAAAAAGTCGAAGAGGAAAAACTCTTCGACTTTAAAATTACTGTTGATAAGATAACAGATCCGTTACGGGTTTCCGTTTGGGAGCAACGGGTGCTTCTGCGGGATAACCGATGGGGATCAGTGCGATCAGGTCCTGATTTTCAGGAATCTCAAGGAGATCAGCAGCTTCCTGCTGATCGAAAATACCCATGATCACGGTGCCAAGGCCCTGCTCGTAAGCAGCCAGGCAAAATGCTTCGCTGGCAACACCGGCATCGAACATCTGCCATGCATCGCCTCTGGCGGTAGTGAAGGAGCCGTCTCTCTCGAAACCGCTTCTGCCCTTTATCACGGTTACTGCAACGACCATGGGAGCGTTCTCCATGATCTTGCCATTACCCGGGAAGGAGGAAGTACATGCTGCCAGTTTCGCTTTCTTTTCGCCTTCCACAGCGATATAACGAACGATTTGCGTATGCTTCCAGCTGGGAGCATAAGAAGCTGTCTCTACGATCTGAGCCAGAAGCTCATGAGATACCGGCTGATCCGTATACTGACGGATACTTCTGCGGCCTGTGATACATTCTTTTGCGGTCATTGTTTATCCTCCTGTATTTTTACATTTGTAACATAATACCATTTCTCCGTAGGAGAATCAAGCAGGAAAAAGTGAAAAATATAGAAAATTTGTGTGGATATGATAGAAAGGTTTTGCATTCCCGGATAGGATATCATATAATGAGGCAAAGAGAACTATATCGATGAAGCCGGCTGTGTAAAAGCCGGTTCCACTGTACGTTACAGATGACCGTGGAACATTGTACCAGACAATAAAAGGAGGGCATTATGTCTGTAGAATTTGTGGAAAAGAAGCGCTGGTTATTTTTGGGATTACCTTTTACTTTTACCAGGTATGTGATCAAAGAGGATATGATCACTGTGGATACAGGTGTGTTCACCAAGGTAGAAAATGACTGCTATATGTACAAGGTACAGGATGTGGAGCATACGGCAAGTATCTGGGAGAGAATGGCAGGACTTGGCACCATTGTCTGTTATACCGGTGATACCACTCATCCCAAACTGTTGATTGAGCATATCCGCAATTCCAAAGCGATCAAGGAGTTTATTTTGAAGGAGTCGGAAGAAGCCAGATTGAAGCGCAGAACCGTGAACATGCTGGATATCGGTTCCGGAGAGGCCGGGGATATTGACGATTTACAGTAATATTGAGAAGCAAGTATACATGTGTATAAGAGACGGGGCCTTCCGGGGTCCTGTTTTTTCGGGAGAAGAGATTTATGGAACTTGATATGACGAAGGGCAGCCCTTCTAAGCTGATTACAAAATTTATCATTCCCATTATCATAGGTAATATTTTCCAGCAGTTATACAGCATGGTGGATACCATTATCGTGGGCCGGTTCGTAGGTGTGGATGCGTTGGCGGCAGTAGGAGCCACCGGGTCGGTAAGCTTCCTGATCCTGGGATTTACGCAGGGACTGACCACTGGATTTACCGTGCTGACGGCACAGCGTTTCGGAGCCGGGGACCGGGAGGGCATGCGCAAAAGTATCGGAAGCGCTGCCATCCTGTCGGTGATCGTGACGATCGTGATGACTGTGGTCAGTATGGCCGGCATGGACAGTCTGCTCCGGGTGATGAATACCCCGGAAGATATTTTCGATATGACGAAGGAATACATTATGATCATCTGTGCGGGAATTGCCTGCAATGTATTGTATAACCTGTTGTCCAGTATCCTGCGTGCCATCGGCAACAGTGTGGTGCCGTTAGTATTGCTGGTGATCGCTTCGGTGACGAATATTGTCTTGGATTATGTACTGATCGTTTACGGTCATATGGGAGTGGGCGGTGCAGCTTATGCTACCATCATTTCTCAGGGATTATCCGGTGTACTGTGTCTGATTTATATTATTAAGAGCGTACCTACACTGCATATCCGTCCGGAGCATTGCAGACTGGAAAGTCAGTGTGTGAAAAATCAGCTGACCGTGGGAATTCCCATGGCACTGCAGTTTTCCATTACAGCTATCGGTACTATTCTGGTACAGGCAGCACTGAATCTGCTGGGTTCTACCGTGGTGGCATCTTATTCAGTGTCCTGCAAGGTGGAACAGCTGGTGACACAGCCCTTTGCTGCAATGGGTGTGACTATGGCAACTTACTGTGCGCAGAACCGCGGCATCAATGATCTGAACCGGATCCGTAAGGGCGTGAAAGCTGCCAATATCATGTCCGGTGTCTATGCGGTGCTTGTCTACGGACTAGTATATATAGCACTTCCTTATATTGTACCGCTGTTCATCTCCGAACAGGTTGAGATGGTATGTGGATATGCCAGAACGTATATTACGATCTGCGGCATGTTCTTCATTCCGCTGGGAATGATATTTATCTTCCGAAATGCGCTGCAGGGCTGTGGCTTCGGCTTCATGCCCATGATGGGCGGTGTGGTGGAATTGTTGAGCCGTGGTATCGTGGCTTTTGCGGCAGCGCATCTGATGAGTTATGTGGGTGTGTGCTTTGCCAATGCCTCAGCCTGGCTGACCGCAGGTATTTTCCTCTGGATCGCTTATCATTTCCTCATGAAGAAGATGGTGAGGGACAAAAAGGGTCATGAGGAACGGATGTTGGCAGAAGCAATGCAGTAATGCAGTAAAACGGCTCAGGGCAGGATCTTTTCAAAAAACAGTCCTGCCAGGAACCACCAGGGAGCATAGTCCAGCCGGATGATCCGGTGGATGTGGAAACGGCTTTTACCGTAATCCCAGGGGCAGAGACCATGCTTCCACAATAGGCGCCCACTGAGATATTCCACGGTGAAGATCATAGCCATATAGAACAGCCCGCGCCCGGGACGACTGATATGCAGGTGCTCAAAAAGCCGTTTGAGGGGTGCAAGCAGGCAGGCGGAGCCGTAGATAGGGAACATCCACAGGGAAGTATTACCGGTAAGACGCAGATCCCTGCGCCGAAGGGAGTGCAGCGCTGTGAACAGGATCTCCATGCACCAGCCGCACAGCCCGCACAGGAGAAAGCTCCTGCCGAAGGTTTTAAAAGAGTTTGCGATGGATTTTGTCATTTTCATGGACATAGTATATGAAATTTTCAGTGTATGATACGGGAGAGATTGCTATGAACTATCAGGAAGCAATGGAATATATGGAAAAAGTGGGAACTTACGGCATTGTTCCGGGGCTGGACAGCATCAGAGAGCTGTGCAGAAGGCTGGGAGATCCGCAGAACGATGTCATTGGCGATCTGTTGATAGGCAGGAAGGGGAGAAGTGCGGTCTAAAAGTTCTTTTCTGCTGGTAACGAATGTGGATGTGTTCAAAATACGCCTCCGGGTTTTCTGAAAGTATGGGGATGCGCGGAAAAATACGCAAAAATTCCCTTATATCCATATTATGACCATTTGGGAAGATTTTGTCAAACAGTATAGAATAGGAAAAAGAAAATGAAAATGAAATATGAAGAGGTACAGGCAGAGAAGGCGCTGGAACTATCGCCCCATCATCATGCGTATATCAA
>ERZ780207.2522-NODE-2522-length-13116-cov-3.358166_pt1 | contig 13116 bp, 7 predicted proteins | sample MGYA00510977_ERZ780207 | MGnify/ENA primary metagenome ERZ780207 (study PRJEB29588, sample SAMEA2151383) | human gut metagenome | biome: human gut; feature: human-associated habitat; material: faeces | place: Denmark | collected 2008/2010 ... | reverse complement strand
TACGGAACGACGTCGAGAAAGAACCTCACCACATCGGTAGCCACCATCAAGACAGAAAAGATTGCAAAAAGTGCCACAAGCAATATGTCCCAGATGCTCATGGGCCAGGCGGCAGGACTCCGAGCCAACATCAGCAGCCCACAGCCCGGTGGAAATGTTGACGTGTCCATCCGAGGCGGGGGAACTCCGATCTACATCGTGGACGGCATCATGATGCCGAGCGGTTCGCTCGAAGTGGGGAACGGGACCATTGAAACGCCCAATTCCATAAACAGGGCGGGACTTGCAGGCCTGAATCCTGGAGACATTGAGTCCATCGAAGTCCTGAAGGATGCTTCCGCTGCAATTTATGGAATAAACGCGGCAAACGGAGTCATACTCATAACCACCAAAAAGGGAGCTGAGGGGGCGCCGAGAGTGACACTCGAATCCAGCTATTCATTCGTGCGTAACTACAAGTATCTCGAACCGCTCAGCTCCACCGAGTACATGAACTTCGCCAACGTTTTCAGCAAGGAAAGCTACCTTCTGAATCACGACATGAAGCCTTATGGCATCAACGACTACGATGGAGGCTGGGCCCCTGTGTTCTATCCGGACCAGATCGCATCCGCCACGAACACGAACTGGCTCGACTATATAATGAAGCCAGGAAGCATCAACAACCATTCGCTCTCGCTCAATGGCGGAAACAAGTACATAAAGTACTATGTCGGAGGCAACTACTACGATCAAGTGGGCACTGTGATAAACTCCGGAATGAGAAGATACACGCTCCGCAGTAATCTCACGGCACAGATTTTCCCTTTTATGAAAGTGTCGACAATACTCAACATATTCTCGAACGACTTCACGAACTCCAACGCTGACGGAGGCGGTGCAGGCGGTGTCGGCAAGGACGCCCTGCAGTCCGCTCTTATGTTCCCGCCAAACTACTCCGTCTATGACTCCGAAGGCAACTACATGAGATACCGTTCAACGGCTAACCCCGCTGAAATGGCGATGTACAACGATAACACAAAGTCTTCCGGATGGTATGTGAACGTGTCGGCCGACATAAACCTCTACAAGGATCTGTTGAAGGTTCGCGGTGTCTACGGACTGAACCGCGAACAGGCGAAGCGTTCGCTCTACATCCCGACAACCATGCTCTGGTACGAGGTGGCGGGTGTTTCTCGCGGACACATCGGAGATGCGAACCGCGACGACAGGACCATCGAGGGTATGCTTATGTACAGCCAGAACATCCGCGACATCGTCAGCATCGACGCCGTGCTCGGAATGGGAGTGTACAACCAGTCGGGAACTGGGTTGGAGGTAGACTTCAAGAACGCCAACGACAACATAGGACCAGACAACATCGCTGCTGCAGAAGGACCTTTCACACCGACGTCATCCAAGTGGGAGAATGAGAAAAGGTCACAGTTCGGAAGGCTCGCCGTGGATGTGCTTGACAGGTACGTCGTATCCGCCACACTGAGACGCGACGGCACGGACAAGTTCTTCCCGTCAAAGAAATACGCCTGGTTTCCGTCTGTTTCTGCGGCATGGAAAATAACTTCTGAACCATGGATGCAGAAAGTGAAGTGGATTGATCTGCTCAAAGTCAGGGCAAGCTACGGAGTCACCGGCCGCGACAACCTCGGAACGTCGCTCTACGGTCTATACACCATGGCTCCGAGCTATGTGAAGTTCGGGAACAACGGCATCAACTACATCCCGTACATAAAGTCGGGTGCCGACTACCCCGATGTCACTTGGGAAAAGACCATAATGAAGAACGTCGGAATCGACTTCTACTTCCTTGGCAACAGGCTCTATGGAAGTTTCGACCTTTTCCGCAATGACGTCACGGATCTTCTCGGAACAGCTCCCGGAGAGCCCCTGAGCATGGTCGGAATGCGTCCGGTCAACTACGGACACTACTACCGCGCGGGATGGGACGCCACGCTCAACTCGGTGAACATCAAGAACCTCGGAGGATTCAGCTGGACATCAACGCTCACCCTTACGAAGTATAATATGTACTGGGTCAAGAGGACCGAAAACTATGACTATCAAGTCTATCAGCTCCGCGAAAAGGAGCCGATGAACGCGCAGTATTTCTATCACGTGACAGGCATCATCAACGAGGATCGTTCCAATATGCCGGATTCGCAGCTGAGCCTCGGCGAAAACTCGCAGAGACCGGGCTACCCGATAATCGAGGACCGCAACGGAGATGGAATCATCACCACAGATGACATCTACATGGACGACGTTCTCCCGAAAATAAGCATAGGATTCGGCAACACATTCACGTGGCGGAACTTCGACCTCGACATATTCATGTACGGACAGTTCGGAGCGACGAAGTATAACTACGCCTACGCATGGGCAAACGCCGGAGCGCTCTCATACGGCCCGCCGCAGAACTCCAACCAGTTCGCCTACAAAATCTGGAACTCGCAGACGAACACAAGCGGCACGCTTCCCGGCATAGCGACAACCAGAAGCGACGCCCTTCCGGGCAACGCCGGTTGGGACCTTGGCAGACAGAATGCCTCTTTTGTCCGAGTGAGGAACATAACTCTGGGCTACAACATTGACGGAAACATTCTTGGAAAGGTACTCGCAAAAAGAATTAGCTCCATAAGGGTATATTTCGATGCGCAGAACCCTCTGACATTCACGACATTCTCCGGAGTGGATCCGGAAATATACACGGGAAACAGCTCCTCACCGGCAGGCTATCCGATGATACGCAGCTACTCTCTCGGTGCAAAAATCAATTTCAGGTAGGTTTTATCATACAGGAAACAGATGAAAAAGACAATATACATCGCTATCACCGCAACGGCCCTTCTCATGGGCACAGGCTGCAACAAGGACTTTGACCCGAAGATCTACGGAGTTCTGACAGAGCAGAACTTTCCTGTCTCCGAAAATGACTTCGTGTCGCTGATGATGTCCTGCTACATTCCTTTCACGAACACATGGACCTACTCGCTCTATGCCTCAAACGGCAACCAGCATCCGTGGTACATCCCTGCCGGCGGCGTGCTAAAGCAGTTCGACACAACATCAGACGTGGAGGCCCCGTGGGTGAGCGGAGTGTGGAACATCAATTATAGGCAACTATCCGAGGCCAACTTCTCTATGTGCCGCTATTATTCCCGCAGCGTTCTTGAAGATGCCAGACCGAACAATTACCCGAAGACACGCGAGGTTACGCGGTTTACGAGCGTCATAGGAACTATTCAGAATGCCCCTGCGACCAAGATTTCCGAAGAAAGGAAGAGAGAAATTCTCGCAGAGGCAAGGATATGCCGGGGTCTCCAAATGTACAATCTGCTTCACGTCTACGGTCCGGTTCCTCTCATCGTAGACCCGGAGAAGGTCGAAAACTCCGAGGCTCTGAACAACGCCGTCAGGCCATCACTGGACGAGATTTCACAGTGGATATATGACGACTTCGAGTTCGCCGCGCAGTATGCTCCCGAGAATCAGAGCGAAAAGGGACGGTTCTCACGTGACTATGCGAAGTTCATGCTGATGAAGCACTGCCTCAATGAGGGCGGACACATGGACGGATGGTACGGAAAGGCGCTTGAGATGTACCGTGAACTCAACACCGGAAAGTACCGTCTGTTCACCTCCGGAATCAACCCCTACAGGGAAATGTTCCGCGAGAAGAATGACTTCAACTGCGAAATCATCGCTGCAATCAGCTGTGATCCGTCATCGACAGGCAACCTCAAGGAAGGAAGTATGAATCCTTTCGCGATGCTTGCAATCCCTAACAACGCTGCAAAGAAGGACGACCTCGGCAACGACACCCCATTCTCAGTCTGCGGCCCGGGATGGGGACTTACTTTCAATGTGTCACCTAAGTTCTACGACAGTTTCGAGAGCGCGGATCTCCGCAAGGAAAGCATACTCACACAGTACTACACGACCACAGGAGAGTGGTGGGGACCGGCTGAAATCGGCAAGAAGTCCGAATGGGACGGCTACATCCCTTACAAATACCCTGCAGAAACAGCCACGGCGCCATGTTTCGGCAACGACTTCCCGCTCGCGAGATGGGCTGACGTGCTGCTGATGTTCGCAGAAGCCGAGGTACGTCAGAGCGGAGCCGCCCCTTCATCTGAGGCCGTGGCTGCGGTGAACGAGGTTCGCTCACGTGCGGGACTTGGCAATCTGTCTCCATCAAAGACAGACTCGGCGGAGCATTTCCTTGATGCCCTTTTGGAAGAGCGCGGACATGAGTTCTGGTTCGAGGGTATGCGCAAGGTGGACCTGATCCGGTTCAACAGATATGCCCGTCAGGTACGCGCCACAAAGGGTACGGTGCCGACCCATCAGTATATGCCGATTCCGGACTATGCCGTCAATGAGGCCTCTGAAATCGGAAAAACGCTTGTGCAGGAGTTTTCAAGGGATGGCTGGGACGAGGACAAGGCCAAGGCTGAGGCGATTTGAGAATCTTTGGGGTCTATATTAGTTCCCTCAAAAATCTTCCTCAAATCCTCAACGGTTTATTTCAGATAATTGCCTAAATAAAAACATGATGCAAAAATTACAATATAGAGGTATACTACTCGCAGCTGCGGCTATGGTGCTGTGTGGCTGCGCCGAAAAAGTAGATAAGAACGTGACTTGGCCGGAATGGGCTTCCCGTCCAATCATTGAGAATCCTACAATATCCACTTCCGACGGAAAGACTGAAATCACTGCCGGAGAGATCGTGAACTTCAAGGCCGCCATACACGATGACTACAACGAGTTGAGAAGCTATGGAGTCGTTGTCAAATATGGGGATAATGTCGTGTTCAGCCGCACTGGGGAGATTTCCGGCAACAAGGCAGCGGTGGAATTTGACTTCATCATGCCATTTGCCGCAAACCTCGACAATGGCGGTTTCTATCCGGAAGTCACGGTGTCATCGAAAAACGTCGCAGGCGGCGAATATTCTACGAGAATACCGAGGGATCGGAACATCTCCGTGAATCGCCCGGCATCGCCGTCCAAACTCTTCGTTGTCGACGAGAACGGAGCCATGTTCCCTCTGGAGAAAGCGGAAGGAAGCCTTGTCTACAACACCACAGAAGGCACTGACCTCACTTCGCTCGGAAAGAAAATCTTCATCGTCGAGAAAGTCAGCGGAGGAAGGCCAGACTTCAGCGGAGTTGTTTGGGGAATGGAAAACGGAAAGATTGCTGTTGTAGGAGACGGAGGAAGCGGAATTGACGTTCCGGACACAGAAGGTTTCGGATTCAAGAAGTTCGGTTTCGACACCTACAGTTTCAGCCTCAACAAACTCGTGAACCTTACCGTCGTCGTTGACAAGGCCGCAATGGAATCGGTCAGTCAGAGCGGTGTGAACTACTTCGCGAAGGAGAAGGTCCGGCTCGTCAAGGACTGTGAGGTCACTTTCGAGGGCTTCGGGGAACTCAAGTCAATGCTTCAGAGCGACAGGTTCGAGATTCTTTCCGAAAATTCGGCAAAATTCACCGGACATAGTGCTGAATGGAGCTTCTGGTTCGACACCGACACGGGATGGATGATTCTGAACTACGCTGTATTCAACACCTCTGATCAGGTCTGGATCACCGGCCTCAAGGCCTGCTTCCCGCTCGGCAACGATGACAGTACGCACGACCTCAAGTACCTCGATGGGGACGGAAAGGTGCGCTACGCGACACTTGCGGCGGTGAAGGATGTTTCAGGTGACTTCAGCCTACTTGTCTATCTCAAAGACGACTACACCATCCAGCCATTCCGTTGGGTCAAGTGGAGCACAACCGTGGAGATGACGTCAATGACCCCGGAAACAGCGGCTATAACCGATGGAATATTCATCCGTCCCGGAAGCGATTTCAAGCCAGGAGTCTACAAAATCCGTCTTCATTTCACCCGTGAGCCGGACAAGAACGGAGACGGAAGCAAGGCAGATGTATATGTCACTGCAATATAGCCACCACATTTCAAGCCAATATGATTTTCAAGAACATGACTATTGCAGCGGCGTCACTTCTGCTCTGCCTATCCTGCACAAGAGAGGCCGGGACCATTCCCATCATCACATGGGCAGGAGTGCCGCCACAGTGCAGCGCCGAGGTCTTCCCCATTTTGAAGGAATGCGGGATTGACATCCATCTCGGCTTGTATAGAACGGAAGACGAAGCTGCTGCTGCCCTTGACGCAGCACAGGAGGCCGGCTTGAAGCTTATTCCGGGATTCCCGCAGATCAAGGATTCCACCGCTCAGTCCATCGCCCGTTTCAAGAGCCACCCGGCCCTATACGCATGGCACATCAAGGACGAACCGGAAATATGGGACATTCCATGGATTGCCGGACTCGTCAGGGAGATTGCTGCGCTCGATCCCGGACATCCGTCCTACGTAAACCTCTATCCGAACTGGGCATGGTGTGACAGCCTTTATGCTGAAAGAATCGAATATTTCGCATCGGAGGTGGACGTACCATTCTACTCTTTTGACCAGTACCCAATTACGGAGAACGAGGACGGCAGCGTCTCGGTACGCCCCGGATGGTATCGGAACCTTGAGGAATTCTCCGAAATGTCGCGACGCCACGGAAAACCATTCTGGGCATTTGCCCTGACCAAATCGCACCGTCTCGGTCCGCCGTCTCCCGAAGCCGTCTATCCTGTGCCGACAATCGGACATCTCCGGCTTCAGGTCTTCAGCGACCTTCTCTATGGTGCGCAGGCCATCCAATACTTCACCGCAGGTGGGTTGTATGACCAGGCAAGTCATTGCCACACTTCAGTGTATGAGATTGTCAGTCAGGTAAATTCGGAGATTCGGGCATATTCTCCAATATTTCTCGGATGCGAAGTCCTCGATGTCCGGCACACTGGAGACAATATTCCCGAAGGCACAAAAAGATTTGACACAACGACGGGCAAAGTCATCGAGAGTCTCGACGTCTCGGGAAATGGTGCGGTCGTATCGTTTCTGCGAAACGGGAAACATGACTACATTGCCGTGCAGAACAGGGACTGCGTGAACCCGGCCGTTCTCGACATCCGGTTTCGGAAAAAAGTGAAAATTATGACACCGGAGGGATGCCGTGCCTATGAAGGAAAGCCGATGAAAATGGAAGAGGGCGACGTCGTCATATTCCGTATAAACTGAAAACATAGATTTACAAACCATATAATCACTAAATTATGCGTTACTTAAAATCATTCTTAATTCTGGCCGCAGCCTCTGTTCTCGCATTTTCATGCAAGAAAGATGAGCCGACCGTTGTGACCAAGCCGGAGGCTCCGGTCATAGAAAATGCCTCACTGAAAGGACTGAATGGAGAATCCGTTGTCATCGCTGGCAACAATGTAAAGTTCTCCGCGACACTCAAAGTCAAGGGAAGCAAACTCGGAAAGTTCAGTCTCGAAATCAGGAAAGAAGCCGAAGTTGGCCTCCGCCGAGTTTGAACTTGAAGGAACCGAGGCCCTGGTTGAAAAGGAATTCGACCTTCCGCTCTCACCGGCAACTCTTGACGCCCCATTCTGGCCTGACGTGACAATGAAAGTCACGAACACCGACGACATGTTCACGGAAGAGAAACTCGCACAGGAAAGCAACGTGCAGATTACGACTCCGGAACTCTTTGACGCACTCTACCTCGTTGACAGCAACGGGAAAGTCTGGCAGATGTCACCGACTGCGACAAAGGGCAGCTACCGCACGGAAGGCGAGCTCACCGGACTGGGAAGCAGTTTCAGCATAGTCTCCAAACTGAACGAGGACAATACCATAGACAATTCCGGGAAAGTCTGGACGTTCGACACGCCGGACACCGGTGAATACGGCATCAAATGGATCGCGTTCGATCAGTTCACGGAACAGATGAGCAAGATGCTGGACCTTACAATCCCTATAGATTTTTCAAAGATGGCGAATGACCAGGGGAACAGCGTGTTCTGGAGCTTCCAGCTCGTGCAGGACTGTCGCGTCGTCTTCCTCAACTTCCCTGACGGCACGCTACCGCAGTCCGACCGCTTCGCTGATGTGGAGAAGAATACGGCACGTTACACCGGACATACCGGAAATCAGTTTGAGATTTACTATATTCCTGATACTAAATGGTTTATCATAAAGGAACAATATATCGCTACGGACGTCCTCTGGGTAACCGGAATGAATGCGTCGCTCCCGATGTCTCCGTACTGCGAAAAACACCCTCTCAACTGGTTCGCAAGCGGCGTTGATGTCAGCTATGCGACGGCCTCCTGCATCCGCACGGGCGAAGGGAAGTTCAGCACGCTGCTCTATCTCAAGGAGAACTTCGCCATAAAGATTTATGACGGTTGGAGCTGGGGCAACGAACTTCAGTGGGAATCAACTACTCCGGAGACCCTGGTCATCTCAGAAATGGCCGAGACCGAGGATGGGAAACTTGACGGCAACTACGGCAACGCCGGCGCATCATTCAGCGAAGGTCTCTATATGCTCAACTACAACAAGGCCTCCCGAAAGGCTTCTCTCGTGAGGTACACCGGGACTGTCCTCGGCGGCCTTGAGACCGGCGTCGCAGACCCTGATCCGAAGCCGATAGATCCGACCCCGGACCCTGAACCGCAGCCAGGCGAGGCCATCGTTCTCGACAAGAGCGGGATGGCTGACCAAAAGGACGGAACCCTCGTGCGATGGGTGCTTGAACTTGAGCAGAACTGCACAGTGAAGTTCGAGAACTTCGACGCCCCGATTGCGGAGATGGTGAACCTCGCGATTTTCGACAACATCGATGAGACGGCAAAGACCGCAAGATACATTGGAGTGAGCGAGAAATATGAGGTTTGGTATAGGACGGAGCAAAAATGGCTCATATTCACAAACAACATTGCAGCAGAAAATGTCCTTCTCATAGGAAAGAACGCAAGCTTCCCGCAGAAGCCATACATCGAGTACCCGATAATTGAGACTGACATTCCGAGAACGCCGGGGCAGACCCTGCACCTCAACAAGACGGCCGACGGAATCTTCCGTTCCTACATCTATCTCGCCGAGGGATTCACTTTCCAGGTCTATACGAACTATGTCTGGGGAGCACTCGTGAAGGACTGGAAGTCCGGCTCGCCTGACCTCCTCGTGCCTATGAGCGACTGGGGATACTACGGGAAACAGAACACGGAAAAGCCGTTCACCCCAGGAGTCTATCTCGTTGAGTACAACAAGACGACAAATACGGTGACACTCAGCAAGTGATTCTCAAGCAGTTCCTGCGCAGTTCTTATCTATGAACAATCAACAGCAGTCAATGAAAGTTAGCAAACTGATATTTTCTTTCGCGGCCGTCATCGCTTTGGTGACGGCCTGCGAAAAATTCCCGAAACCCGGAAACTCGGGTAATGGCGGCAACGCAACCACGGTCATGGACCTTACCGGGCTTACCGTTGACGGGCAATTTCCTATCATCGCGTGGACCGACAACCAGACTCCTGAGCAGTTCGTGGCAAGGTTCACCTCTATGAAAGAATGCGGAATCAATGTCTATCTCGGATGGTACAAGAGTCTCGACGAGGTGATGCTCGCGCTCGACGGCGCGCAGCAGGCAGGAATCAAGCTTATAACGAAGAGCGATGAACTTTTCTCAGACACAGAGAACAGCGTGCGCACGATGATGTCGCACCCGGCACTCTTCGGCTACCACATCAAGGATGAGCCCGAGGTCAGCGACATTCCGACACTCGCGTCTCAGGTGAAGGCAATCAATGCGGTCGATGACAAGCACTTCTGCTACATCAACCTCTACCCGAACTGGGCGTGGGGAAACATCGACGGCTATATGTCAAAGCTCACGTCCTACCTCTCGCAGGTGCCGGTTCGCTTCCTCTCATTCGACCACTACCCGGTCATGGAGGTCGACGGCGTCAGTTCACTCCGCCGGGAATGGTACAAGAACCTCGAAGACGTAAGGCGTGTCTCGCGGGCCCGCAGCATCCCGTTCTGGGCATTCGCCCTCTCGCTCTCCCACAAGCTCGAAGGGGTGCTCTACCCTATACCGACGCTTGCTGAGCTCCGCGTACAAATGTTCAGCAACCTCGCCTATGGGGCACAGGGATTCCAATACTTCACCTACTGGGGAATATACCAAAATGGTCCGACGCAGGTGTATGACCGCGTGAAGACCCTCAATAAGGAGATCCAGTCGCTGTCAAAGATTTTCCTTGGGGCTGACGTCACCGACGTGTGGCACACCGGTGCGAACCTGCCATACGGAACAAAGGGTCTCACAACCCTTCCTGAAGGCATTTCCGCGCTCTCCACGAGCGACAATGGTGCCGTAGTTTCGAAGGTGGTCAAGGACGGAAAGACATATATCGCCGTGGTGAACAAGGACTACAAGGCAGACATGACACTCGACATCGCATTCACAGGAGAGACCTGGCGGATTGATAAGGAAGGCTACAAGACTGTAGCGAAGTCAGGAAGCTTCAGTGTAGCTCCGGGCGACATTATCATGTTTCAGATTCAGTAATAAGACACGTAATGAAAGCTACAAAAGGCATTGTTATTATCACAGCGCTTCTCCTCTGCGGTTGCGCGTCCAAGACAGGAACAGTCTGGACGAAGGAGAAGGCAAACGCATGGTTTGAGGAAAAGGGGTGGGTGTCCGGATGTGACTACATTCCAGCCTACGCCATAAACCAGCTTGAGATGTGGCAGGAGGAGACTTTCAATCCCGAAGCCATTGACAGCGAGCTCAGTTGGGCCGAAGATTTGGGATTCAACTGCATGAGAGTGTTCCTCCACCACGCCTTGTGGGAAGCCGACAGCGACGGATTCAAGGGCAGGATAGAAAAGTATCTCGAAATCTCGTCGTCGCACGGCATCTCTACGATGTTCGTATTCCTCGACGACTGTTGGTGCGAAAACTACGCGCTCGGAAAACAGCCCGAGCCGAAAAAGGGAGTGCACAACTCCGGATGGGCGAAAGACCCTGGAGCGCTATTCTACGGGGAGGCCGGCAGCGGGCTTGACTATGCGGCCGACACTGCGGTTGCCTCACGGCTTGAGGCCTATGTGACCGACGTGTTGACACATTTTAAGGACGACACCCGCATCTACGCCTGGGACCTCTACAACGAGCCGGGCGGCGGTCAGGACCCGCACCGCTACTACGAAAGATCGTTCCCGCTCCTGAAGGACATCTTCCGCTGGGCCCGCAGGGTGAACCCGTCACAGCCATTGACTGCCGGAGTCTGGAGTCCGCTGCTCGGAGAGATGAACGTCTGGCAGATTGAAAACTCGGACATCGTCACCTATCACACCTACGAGTCTCCGGAGAGCCATCAGGCGATGATAGACACGCTTAAGGCTTATGGTAAACCAATGGTCTGCACGGAGTACATGGCACGCACTCAGAACAGCACTTTCCAGGACATACTCCCGATGCTCAGACGGGAGAACGTCGGCGCGATCAATTGGGGCTTCGTAGCAGGTAAGTCCAACACAATCTTCGGCTGGGAGACCATGCACGAGCCATGTCCGACCGACGAACCAGAGGTCTGGTTCCACGACATCCTGCGCCGGGATGGGACCCCGTATAGTGAAGATGAGGTCGAATGCATCAAGGCCATGAACGGCAAGACACTCTCTGTAGTCCCCTACCCCGCCGAAGTGACTTCTCACGGAGGCAGCTTCAAGGCCGGGGGTACGAAGGTCAGTTCGTCTGGACTGTCAAAGGCAGAAAGAAAAATGGTTGAAGGCTTCGGGAACTATGTTTCCGAAGCCTTCGGCAAAAAAAGGTCATCGGCAAAGATTGTTTTCACCCATGATAGTTCCGTTGAAGGCGAGGGATATGAAATCGACATTCGACGCGACGGGATCTCGGTACGTTCGGGTTCATATTCCGGAACTCTCTATGCCATAGCGACTTTGAAACAGATGTTTTCGTGCGGAAACGGTGCAAGTGTTCCCTGCGTGTCGATAAGGGACTTCCCGCGCTTTGCCTATCGCGGACTTGAACTCGACTGCTCAAGGCATTTCTTCAGGATTGAAGAAGTCAAGAAGATTCTCGATGTGATGGCCATGTACAAGCTCAACCGCTTCCACTGGCACTTGACGGACGACCACGGATGGAGAGTCGAGATAAGGAAATACCCCCTCCTTACAGGTGTCGGAGCATGGCGCGATGGAAGTCAGGTCGATTGGGAGGTGAATCACAACGACGGAATCCGCTATGGAGGGTTCTACACACAGGGGCAACTGCGCGAGGTTGTCGCCTATGCAGCGGAGCGCGGGATAGAGATTGTTCCGGAGATTGACCTTCCGGCGCACCTCGTGTCGGCTCTTGCAGCCTATCCGGAGCTTGGCTGTACTGGAGGTCCGTACAAGGTGTTCACGCTCTGGGACATAGCTCCGGACATACTCTGCGCTGGAAAGGAGTCGTCCTTCGATTTTCTCAACGGCGTTTTCAGCGAACTCTGCGACATATTCCCAGGTGAGTACATCCACATCGGAGGCGATGAATGTCCGAAGGCACGATGGAAGGAATGTCCGGACTGTCAGAGACGTATCGCCGAGCTCGGACTCAAGGACACCGAGGAATGGACCGCGGAACACTATCTTCAGAACTATGTAACCGCAAGGGTTCAAAAGATGCTCGCGGATAAAGGAAAGAAGGTCATAGGATGGGACGAGATTCTCGAAGGCTCGCTCGAACCGGGTGCCACAGTTATGTCATGGCGAGGAGCTGAAGGAGGGCTCAAGGCTGCCTGCAGCGGATTCGATGCAATCATGACTCCCCTGACACACTGCTACCTCGACTACTGCCAGGGTCCCGACCCCATGCGCGAGCCGACCGGAATCGGACATTATCTTCCGATTGAGAAATGCTATTCCTACGAACCCCTTGAAGGCATCCCTGCCGAGTGCCGCCACCACATTCTCGGAGTGCAGGGCAATCTTTGGACGGAGTTCATCGCCCGCAACGAGCATCTTGAATACATGCTCCTCCCCCGCATGCTCGCACTTGCCGAGGTCCAATGGAGCAGCCCGGAAAACAAGTGCTGGTCACGATTTGCACGCGACCTCAAGTTTCATCAGATTCCACTTCTTCAGTCCCTCGACTACACCGTCCGGGAAATGAGATAGATGGTC
>ERZ780207.2519-NODE-2519-length-13119-cov-10.444427_pt1 | contig 13119 bp, 8 predicted proteins | sample MGYA00510977_ERZ780207 | MGnify/ENA primary metagenome ERZ780207 (study PRJEB29588, sample SAMEA2151383) | human gut metagenome | biome: human gut; feature: human-associated habitat; material: faeces | place: Denmark | collected 2008/2010 ... | reverse complement strand
GCTGCTCCTTGCCCATCGCGGGAAGCAGGAAGCCCATGTTGCCCTCCTTGGAGCCAAGCTCGCGGGTGACCTCATCGCCGTGGATGTAGTCGACCTCGCCGCCGAACTGCTTGAGATACTCGTCGATGAAGGCCTGCAGCGTGCCGACGGCGAGCTGGACCTTCGGGTCGGGAACGGTGATGAAATCGTCGTGGCCGTTCCAGCAGACCTCGATGACATGGCCTTCGCCCTTGCCCTCGTGGGTGTTGGGGTAGAACTTCTTGAACTCTTCCATGAACTTCTCATGGTCGACGCCGAAGAGCACACGGTGGATGGGCTCGAACTGGAGCGCATCGTCGTGGTTGTTCACGACCTCAACGAGCGCGTAGCGGGAGGGAAGCGCGAGGTATTCCTCGGGCGTCTTGCCCTTCTTCTGCTCTTCGTAGCAGGCCTTGGCGGTGGCGAGGGAGTGGTTGCCGTCACCAACAGCGAAGAGGAGCGGCGCCACGCCGGAAACGCCGTACTTGCTCTTCATCGCCTCGTCGGTCGTAAGGCCGGTCAGCGCGTCGGCAACGGCGTCGATCTGCGCGTCGGAGAGCTTGAAGCCCTTGATGTGGCCGCCGTTCTCCATGAGGTCGAAGTCATAGACGGTCTCCATCGTGTCGGCAGCGGCGGTCAGCGGCTCGATGACGGTCTTCTCGGGGTCGTCGATCAGCAGCATGACGTGGGGCAGCTCGATGGGAGCGTTGCGGCGAACGCGGGCGCGCGGGGGGATACGATCGAGCACGGTGCCCTCGGTGGCGCGGATCAGCGCGCCGGAGCCGGGCGTGAAGTCGTACTGATCGAGGTCGATCATGCCGATGAGGCCATGACGGATCTTACCGTCGCTCTGGCCGCGCTCGATGTAGATGAGGGAGTCCTTGAGCGTCTCGAAGATGCCCTCTTCGAGGTACTTGCTCATCGAAGCGTTGATGTCGGCGATGTACTCGTCAACATTAGGAGCCTTCAGGTTGGCTTCGGGCAGGATGAGGCGCAGGGTGGAAGGCGCGTCGCCGACGGTCTTCTCCACGCGCTCCCAGTACTCGGGCTCAGAGGTGAACTGGTCGCATGCGACGACCGCCCACTTGCTCATATCGACATTCTTGGGCAGCAGAATGTCGGAAGGATAGAAGCCAAGCTTGGAAAACTTTTCGTTCATGGTGATTCCTCCAGATATTGTTTGATAAGGGGGAGAGAAATGCTCTCCGGTGCGATAGTATCAGATGAATTATACAAAGGGCATAGAAAAAAAGCAATGGAGAAAGTGAAAAAATGTCTAAAAACGCTTTATTGCAATGGCACGATGGCTGTTTTTGCGTGCTTGACGAATGCCGTGCAGCGTGATATTCTGGCGAACAATGCTAAAAACAAAGAATTCAGGTGATGATTTTGGCGCAGCGCGCAGATCTGGGACACGGAAACGTCAAAAAACTGCTTTTTTCGCTCTCTGTGCCGACGATCACTTCGCAGATCGTCAACTTACTCTACAATTTGGTGGATCGCGTGTTCATCGGTCACATGCAGCCGGCGGAAACGGTAGGCAAGCTCGCGCTCACGGGCGTGGGCGTATGCCTGCCGATCATTATGATCATCTCGGCCTTTGCTTCCCTTATGGCCATCGGCGGTGCACCGCGCGCTTCGATTGCCGATGGTGCGGGCGAGAGTGAAAGGTCAGAGCGCATTATGGGCAACTGCCTGACGATGCTGCTCATTACATCTCTTGTGCTGACGATCCTCTTTGAAGTGTTTGCCGAAAGATTGCTGCTGCTCTTCGGCGCGAGCGAGAACACCGTGGGCTACGCGCTTGACTATATGCGTATTTACGCCCTCGGCACGGTTTTTGTTCAGCTCACGCTTGGTATGAACGCCTACATCACGGCGCAGGGTTTTACCACCGTGAGTATGAAAACGGTGCTCCTCGGTGCGCTGCTCAACACTGCGCTCGACCCGGTGTTTATTTTTGTGTTTGGCCTCGGCGTGCGCGGCGCGGCGCTGGCGACGGTGCTCTCTCAGGCGGTGTCGGCCGTGTGGGTGGTGGCCTTCCTCACCGGGAAGAAGACGCGCTGGCAGCTCAGACGCAAAAACCTCCGCGTGAGCGGTCAGGTCGTGCTGCCGTGCATTGCGCTGGGGCTTTCCCCTTTTGTGATGCAGTCGACCGAGAGCCTCATTGCCATCTGCTTCAATGCCTCCCTCCTGCGCTACGGCGGAGATGTGGCCGTGGGTGCGATGACGGTGCTGACAAGCGTGATGCAGTTTTCCAATATGCCGCTCCACGGGCTGACGCAGGGCGCACAGCCCATCGTGAGTTACAATTTCGGCGCGCGGAATGCCCAACGTGTGCGAGAGGCGTTTTCCTGCCTGCTGCGCGCCTGCCTGAGTTATTCGATGGCGATCTGGCTTCTTGTTGAGCTTTTTCCGAGCGTATTCGTCCGGATCTTCAACAGCACACCCTCTCTCGTCGCGTATGCTTCGCGCTCTGTGCGCATCTATATGGCGTGCAGCGGTATTTTTGGGATCCAGACGGCCTGCCAGCAGACCTTTGTGGCGCTGGGCAATGCCAAGACTTCACTTTTGCTTGCGGTCTGGAGAAAAATCATTCTGCTCGTCCCGCTCATCTACATTCTGCCGTGCTTTTTTGCGGACAAGGCGTTTGCGGTATTTCTGGCAGAACCTGTTGCCGATTTCGGTGCGGTGGTGATGACGAGCGTGATGTTCTACCGTCAGTTCCGCCGCTCGATGCGTGCGCTGGAAGAGACGACCGGAGAAACATAAATAAAAGGAGGGCACTGCCCTCCTTTTATTTTTTACGCCTGCCCGCCGCTTTCCGTCGGCTCTTTCTCGCGAAACAGCATCGTGATGCACCAGATGCCGGCGAGTCCCACCAGCGTGTAGATCACGCGGCTGAGCATACCGGTCTGCCCGCCGAATAAAAAGGCGACGCAGTCAAAGCCGAAAAGGCCGACGCTGCCCCAGTTGAGCGCGCCGATGACGGCAAGCGTCAGTGCGATCTTGTCGATGACCATAGAGTTCCCTCCTCAAAAAGATGGTTTGGTCTTTGGTAGTCTTTCCATTGGCTGCTGAAATATGCGCGCGGATGTTTTCTCCGTTGCCCGAAGAGGAGAAGTGTGATAAACTTTTTAAAAATGTTGTCGAAACAAAAGGGGGAAGGTTGCTTGCTGCACATACTGATGGGACGCGCACGCACGGGTAAATCCGGGCGCGTGCTGCAAAGGATCGCCGCGCTGGGGGATTCCTCGCAGCAGATTCTGCTCGTGCCGGAGCATGCTTCGCATGTAGCGGAAATGGATCTTTGCAGGGTTTGCGGCGATACCGCTTCGCGCCATGCCGAGGCATTGACATTCAAGCTGCTTGCTTCGCGTGTGCTGGGCATCTGCGGCGGCAGCGCGGACGTGACGCTCGACAATGGAGGCAAGCTCCTGACGCTTCAGCGTACCCTCACAGAGCTTGCACCGTCGCTCAGGGTCTATAAGCGGCCGTCGCAGCGCACGGCATTCCTGGAGAGTTTACTCGCCGTGATGGAGGAATTACAGGCCTACGCCGTATCGCCCGAGCAGCTTGCGCAGAGTGTGGAGCAGATCGAAGGGGAGAGCGGCGACAAGCTGCGCGACCTTGCACTGATCTACGGCATTTATCTCGGTAAGCTGCACGCGCCGGGTCGTGATGCGCGTGACCTTCTCGAAAAGCTGGAGGAAAACCTCGAAGCGTCGGGATATATTGACAATAAAGACATTTTCCTCGACGGATTTTCCTATTTTACGGGGCGGGAGCTGAACATTCTGCGCCTTCTGCTGCGGCGCGCAAACAGCGTGACGGTCACGCTGCTGGGCGATACGCAGGAGCGCGAGCTTTTTTCCGAAAGCCTGCGTGTGCGGGAGCGGCTGTATGCGCTCGCGCGCGATGTGGGTGTTTCCTGCGAGGAAGAGATCCTGCCGCCTGCCGAGGCGCATGGTGCGCTCGATCACATCGAGCGCTGCTTTTTCGGTGCGGCGGACGAATATGACCAAGCGACCGATGCGGTCACGCTCTACGAGGCGGGCGCTGCCTACAGCGAGTGCGAATGGGTCGCGTCGCAGATCTTGCAGCTTGTGCGCGAGCGAGGCTACCGCTACCGCGAGATCACCGTTACGGCGCGCAGCCTTGATTCCTACGCGGGGGCGATCGAGAGCGTGTTTGCCCGCTACGGCATTCCGCTCTATTATGCCCACCGCAGCGACATTCTGAAAAGCCCCGTGCTGACGCTGCTGCTCGGCGCGCTCGACGCTGCAAGCGGCGGCTTTGAGTATGAGGATGTGTTTCGCTGTCTCAAGACCGGCCTTGCCGGACTTAGCATGGAAGAGTGCGATCTTCTTGAAAACTATGCGCTCAAGTGGGAGTTGCGTGGCGCGATGTGGACGCGGGAAGCGCCGTGGACGGCGCATCCGGACGGCTACGGTGCGGACTGGACGGACGAGGCGAGAGCCCGGCTCGAAGCGGTCAATGCGCTGCGCGCACGCGTGCAGGGAACATTTTTGCGCTTGAAGCAGGGCGTGGGCGGCAGCGGCGCGGCGGAGAAAAAAGTGCGCGCGCTGTACGACTACCTGGAAGAGGTGAACCTGCCGGAGACCTTGCAGGCGCAGACCGAGCAGCTTTTTGCCGCGGGCGATGCCCAGCGGGCAGAGGAAACGGCACAGCTGTGGGGCATTCTTTGCGGCGTGCTCGACCAGTTTGTGGAAATTTTGGGAGACACGACCCTCGACGCCGAGGAATTTGCAAGTCTGATGCGTTTGATTCTCACACAGTACAGCGTGGGAACGATCCCTGTGACGCTCGACGCGGTGAACCTTTGCGAAATGACGCGAAACGACCGCCACACGGTGCGAGCGCTTTTCCTGCTCGGCGCGAACGACGGCGTGCTGCCCGCAGCGGAGAACCGCGGCGGCGTACTGCGCGACGAGGATCGCGCAGCGCTTGAGCAGCACGAGATCTTCCTTGCGCCGCACGGGATGGAGCAGTTTCATCTGGAGATCCAGAATCTCTACGCAGCGCTTGCTCAGCCGACCGAGAAGCTGACGGTTTCCTATCCCATTTCAGACGGGAAGGGCGCGGAGAAGCGACCGTCCTTTGTCATTGGCCGCATGGCGCGCCTGCTGCCGTCGATCAGCGTAGAAACAGAGAGTGTTGACAAGGAATATCGCTTGTCGGCAAGAACGACTGCGCTTGAGTATGCGGGTGAGCAGATCGGCGGCGCGCTGTGGCAGTATTTTGAAAAACAGGGCGATGCGAAGAGCGCGCTGGAGGCGATGAGAGCAGCTTCGCATTATACGCGCGGACGGCTGTCGCCGGGCGCGGTGCGCGCGCTCTACGGCGATGCGGTGACGTTGTCCGCCTCGCGCATGGATAAGGCGCGCTCGTGTCACTTTGCCTACTTCATGCGCTATGGCCTGCGCGCCAAGGAGCGCACGGGCGCAGGCTTTGACGCGCCCCAGATCGGAACTTTCGTGCACGATGTGATGGAGAATACGCTGCGCGCGGCGAAAGAGCGCGGCGGGCTGCATGCCCTCTCCGAAGAAGCGCTGCACGAACTTGTGCGCGCGTCGATCGAGGCATACATCGACCGTGTGCTGCCGGATCTGAACGAAAAAAGCGCGCGCTTCCAATATCTTTTCCGCCGCCTGTGCGCCGCGGTCGACCGTATCATGGACGAGGTGAGCGAGGAGCTGAAAAGCTCTGATTTTGAGCCGCTGGCATTTGAGCTTGCCTTCGGTGCGGACGGCCAGCTGCCGGCCATCACGATCCGCGAGAAAAACGGCACGGCGCGCGTTGTCGGCAAGGTCGACCGCGTGGACGGCTGGCTGCACAACGGGAAGCTATACCTTCGCGTGGTGGACTACAAGACGGGAAAGAAGAGCTTCGACCTCGCCGAACTGCGCTACGGTCTGGGGCTTCAGATGCTGCTCTACCTCTTTACGCTCAAGGAAGAGGGACGGGCACTTTTCGGCGGGCAGGAGATCGTGCCGGCGGGGGTCCTCTATACGCCCGCGCGCGAGCCGATGCTGCGCTGCGCGCGCGACACCGCACCGGAAAAGATCGAGAAAGCGCGCAAAAAGGAGCTGCGCCGCAGCGGCATGGTGCTCGAGGATCCGGCGGTCTTGCAGGCGATGGAGCACAGCGCGCTGACCTCGCCCTGCTATCTGCCCATCGCGGTGAAAAAAGACGGCGCGGTGACAGGGAGCCTTGCTTCTGCCGAGCAGCTGGGCAAGCTCTCGAAATACGTCGATCGTCTGCTGCATGAGATCACGCAGGAGGTCTTTGCAGGCAACATCGACGCCGATCCCTACGCGCGCACGCCGCAGCTGTCGGCCTGCACATACTGCGAATTTGCAAGCGCATGCCACTTTGAAAACGGCTGCGGCAGCGACCGCATGGAGTATATCAAGGCGACGAAAAACGATGAATTCTGGCAGCATATCGACGAGGTGAACGGAAAGGAGGCGCGCAGCGATGGCTGAAAAATTGACGAACGAACAGCAGTCGGCGGTGGACAGCCGCGAGCGCAGCCTTCTTGTCTCCGCGGCGGCGGGCTCGGGCAAAACGAAGGTGCTCGTCGAGCGGCTCTTTTCTTATGTGGAGCGCGAGGGTGCGAACCTCGACGATTTTCTCATCATCACCTACACGCGCGCCGCGGCGAGCGAGCTGCGCGGAAAGATCGCCAAAGCGCTCAATGAGCGCATGGAGCGCGACCCCGGCAACTATCATCTGAGGCAGCAGATGCTGCGCGTTTACCGCGCAGACATCAAAACGGTGGACGCGTTCTGCACCTCGCTCCTGCGCGAAAACTGCCATCTGCTCGGAGAGGACGCGCGCGGACACGCGCTGCGCCCGGATTTCCGCGTACTGGACGAGAACGAGGCGCAAGTGCTGCGCGAGCGTGTGCTCGCGCGCACGCTGGACGATTTTTACGACCATCTGACGCCCGGCGGCACGCTGCTGGCCGACACGCTCGGCGCGGGGCGCGACGACAGCGCGCTGGAGCAGCTGGTGCTGGAGCTGCACGCGAAATTGCAGGCGCAGCCGTACGAAGACAAATGGCTCGACGCGCAGCGCGCCTTCTGGCGCGCGGTACCGGAAAAAATCGAAGATACGCCCTACGGTAAGATTCTTTTGAACGAGGTGGGGCGCAAGGCGCGCCACTGCAAAAGCCTTTTGCAGCGCGCAGCGCAGGAGATGTGCGCAAACGACGCGCTGAACCAGAAATACGCCCCCGCGTTCCTCGACGCTTCCTACCAATTGGAAGCGTTGGAAGGAAAGATAGCGCAGGGGTGGGACGCGGCGCGCGGCGTGACCATTGCGTTCCCGCGGCTCGCCGCGGTGAAGGACAGCGACGGCGGCGAGATGAAAGCGCGCATGAAGGGGCTGTGGGATAACTGCAAGGAGACCGTCAAGGGATTTGCAGAGCTTTTTGCCGCCTCTTCAGACGAGGCGGTGGAGGATCTTCGTACAATGGCGCCCGCCATGCTTGCGCTCATCGACCTGACGGCGGACTTTTCCAGACGGTACAATGAGGAAAAGCGGCGGCGCAACGCAGCTGATTTTTCCGATCAGGAGCACGAGGCCATCCGCCTGCTTGTTGCAGAGAACGGTGAGCCGACGGAGCTTGCGGCGCTTGTGAGCACGCGCTACCGCGAGATCATGGTGGACGAATATCAGGATACCAACGAGGTGCAGAACCGGATCTTTGACGCAATATCTTGTAAAGGAGAAAACCTTTTCACGGTAGGTGACATCAAACAAAGCATCTACCGCTTCCGTCTGGCCGATCCGCGCATCTTTTTGCAGCATTACAACACCTGGCCGCCGCTTGCGGCGGCGGACGAGCACGAGAGCGCAAAGCTGCTGCTCTCGCGCAACTTCCGCTCACGCAAGGAGGTTCTGGAGGCGACAAACTTTGTCTTCCGCAATGTTCTTTCCCGGGAAATGGGAGAGCTGGACTATGGGGAGGACGAGATGCTGCGCCCCGGTGCAAGCTATGCCGAATCGAGCGTGTGCGGCGCGGAATTCCATCTGCTTGATCTGCCGACGCAGACAGGCGAGCATCGCGTGCGCGCGAGCGAGGCGGAGGCGGCGTTCGTTGCGGACTATATCCACAACATGCTGTCAAGCAAATTCCCTGTACAGGACGACAAAACGCGGGAGCTGCGGCCTGTGCGCGAGGAGGACATCGTCATACTGATGCGTTCACCGAGCACGCGCCTTCCGGACTATCGCCGCGCGTTGGAATCGCGCGGGATCCGCTGTGCCGCCGATGCGGGCGAGGACTTTTTTGCCTCGATGGAGATCGCGGTGCTGTTCTCGTTTTTGCAGGTGATCGACAATCCGCGCCAGGATGTGCCGCTGATCGCTGTGCTGCGCTCGCCGCTGTTCGGTTTTGTGCCCGATGAGCTTGCAGCGCTTCGCTCGCAGCAGCGCACGGGCGACTTCTATGACGCGCTGCTTTTGAGCGAGGACGAGCACAGCAAGGCATTTCTTGCGGTGCTGCGATCGCTGCGCGACAGTGCCGCGCACCTGAGCGTGCGCGAGCTGCTGAGTGAAATTTACCGTAAGTGCAACGTGCTCGGCATCTTCGGCGCGATGCACCGCGGGGCAGAGCGAAAGGATAATCTGCTCGCCTTTCTGGAACTGAGCGAGGATTTCGCGCGCGCGGGACGGCAGGGACTTTTCGACTTTGTGCGTACGCTGCGCGAGCAGCTTGCGAGCGGGGAAGCCGCCGCCATGCAGACGACGCACGCTTCCAGCGGCGTTCGCATCATGTCTATTCACAAGTCAAAAGGATTGGAATTCCCGGTCGTGATCCTCTCCGACCTTGCGCGGCGCTTCAGCAACATGGACTTCCAAAGTTCGGTACTGGTGCATCCGCAGCTCGGGCTGGGGCCGGTGTGCGTGGACGCGCGGCGACACATTCAGTACCCGACGATCGCGCGTCAGGCACTTGAGCGTACGCTGCGCCGCGAGGCCAAGGCCGAAGAGCTGCGCGTGCTGTATGTTGCGATGACGCGCGCGAAGGAAAAGCTCGTCATGGTGCATACGCAGGCGAACGCAGGCGGGCGCGTTGCCGATCTGATGGCGCTGAGCGACTGCCCGGTGCTGCCCGAAGCGGTGGACAGCGGAAAATGCATGGGCGACTGGATCATGCTGCCGCTATTGCAGCGCAGCGAGGCGGGGGCGCTGCGCGCGTTTGCAGGGCAGAACAGCGAGGGCCGCTTTTTTGCGGAGGAAACGCCGTGGACGGTGTGTGTGCACGATGGGCTGCAATTCGCTGCGCCCGCGCAGCAAAGCGACGCTGCGGCGGAGAAACGCGCGCCGCAGCGTGAAGACCTGCCGGCAGATTTTGCCGCCCTGTCATACCGCTACCCCTATGCAGAACAGACGGCCTTTCCCGCCAAGCTGACTGCCACGCAGCTCAAGGGACGCGCGATTGATGAGGAGATATCTGAAAATACGACGCTGCCGCCACGGCTGCGCAATCTTTGTAAACCAAAATTCCTTGCAGGAAAGACGGCGCTCACCGGCGCCGAACGCGGCACGGCGCTGCATCTTGTGATGCAGGATCTCGACTTTTTCTGCGAGCCAAACGAGCAGAGCGTGCGCGCGCAGATCGAAGCGATGCGCGCACAGCGCAAGCTGACAGAGGAGCAGGCAAAGGCCGCAGATGCGTATGCGATCGTCCGGTTCCTGCGGAGCGACCTTGCTGCACGCATCCGGAAAAGCAAACAGGTAGAGCGCGAGTACCGCTTCTCTCTGCTCCGGCCCGTGCGGGACTTTTTCTCACTTGATGCGGACGATTCCGTTCTGTTGCAGGGCGTGGTGGACTGCTTCTTTGAAGAGGACGGCGAGCTTGTGGTCGTGGACTTCAAGACCGATCATGTTTCACGCGCGCAGCTTGACGAGCGCGCCGAGCACTATCGCCCGCAGCTTGAGGCGTACTCCATGGCCCTCACGCGCGTGATGGGGAAAAAAGTCAAAGAAAAGGTGCTGTATTTCTTCTCCGCAGGAGAAGAGATGCGGCTGTAAAGATGAAAAAAGCGTCCGCACAAACGTGCGGACGCTTTTTGATGCATGTTCTCATACGATGAAAAATTCCAGTGCGATGACCGATGCGCAGCAGATGAGCGACACGGGGAGAAGCCCCAGCCCGCACCACGCAGCGATGATGCCGACGACCATGGCGGCAGCGCCCGCGATGGGCGACTGTGTGGCGTTCATGATGGCGGGGAAGGTCATCACCGAAAGCGTGACATAGGGAACATAGAAGAGGAACGAGCGCAGAAACACGCTGCGAATGGGCTTGCGGATCAGTGTGAGCGGCAGGACGCGAATGAGGTAAGTCGTGGCCGCCATGACCAGAATATAGAGATAGGTCTTCATACGCCGCGCACCTCCTCTTCTACGGCTTCGCCTTCGATGGTTTCTTCCTTCTGCGGGAAGAGCACAGCGGCTGCCGCTGAGATCACGATGGTCAAAATCAGAATACGCGTACCCTCGGAAAGCTCGCGCAGAACGGGCAGGACGCTTGCGAGCCAGCCGAGAAGAAAGCTCACGATGATGCAGCCGAGCACAACGCGGTCGCGCTTGCCCATGGGGACGATGATGGCGATGAACATGCCGAAGAGCATGACGGAAAATCCGCTGACCGCCCATACCGGCATGAGATTTCCGAGCAGCACGCCGATGACGGTGCCGGCGCTCCAGCAGGGCATGGCCGCGCACATCGCGCCGATATAGTACCAGACGTTCAGATACCCCGGCTGCGAGATGGCGATGCCGAAGAGCTCGTCCGTCAGGTCGTAGCCGATGATGAGGCGGAAGATGAGCGGCGTGTCGGGAGAGAGATGCTGGCTGAGCGCACAGCTCATCAGCATGTAGCGCGCGTTGACGACGAGCATCATCGCTGCCATGATGAGAAAGCCGGAGTCGCTCGCAATGATGGTGATGCCGCCGTACTCGCCGGCGGAGGCATTGTTGAGAAAGCTGAGCAGAAAGCCCTGAAACGCGGTCAGATTTGCCGCGCGGCAGGAGATGCCGAGGCCAAAGCTCACAGCAAAATAACCGAGCCCGATGGGGAAGCCGTCGCGCAATCCCCGCAGGAAATGTCTTTTTGGCATAATCGAATAAGTCCTTTACTTGTTGGATCGTCTGTGGCGCAGCGTGCCAAGCGCCATTATATGACCGGAAGGAACAGAAGTAAAGAGAAATTGCCGGACAGATCTTGAAAAACAAGGAGGAAATTGGGAAAAAACGGTCACGAAGCATAAATGAGAAAAGATTTGAAAATTTCTCTTGCAATTTGACAGAAAGCGTGGTAACATACCAAATGGCTTTGTTATCAAGGTACATTTGGATCGGAAAGAGGTGAACACGAGCAATGAAGGAAGGAATCCATCCCAATTATCAGCAGACTACTATTACTTGCGCCTGCGGTAATGTGATTGAGACAGGTTCCACCAAGCAGAATATCAAGGTGGAAGTGTGCTCTAAGTGTCACCCCTTCTTCACTGGTAAGCAGAAGCTGGTCGATACCGGCGGCCGCGTTGCCAAGTTCAACAAGAAGTTCGGCCTGAACTAATTCAATCACAAAAGCAGCTCTGCTACGGCAGAGCTGCTTTTTTCTGTATTTTTGGGAAAAACACTCAGCTTTGCTCATCGGGGTACTTGACAATAAAGGAGAGCGGCTCACTGAGACTTTGGTCGCGGTAGTTTATCTCCTCGTAGCTGTCGCCGCCTGCAATGGCGCGCACTTGGAAGAGTCGGACGCGCAGTACGGTGTCGTCTGCAAGGTTGACGACAAGCTCACAGACGAGCAGCGTTTCTTCGAGAGAAAGGGAGAAAGAGATCGGTTCATCGCCGGAAGCGGTGGAGAGATCGTAATAGGCAGCGCCCTCCGGGACGGCAACGGCTTCAGCGGTGTCGTCACCGAAAGAGGTGCCGTCGCTGCCATCGCTGTACGATGCTTCGAGCGGCACGCGCCTGAGCAGCTGATTGGCGCGCGTGTATTCAAGATACGCGCTGCGGATGGACACATCGGACAGCGCACCGAGCGAGATGGTGCCGAGCGGGATGCCGGCATTGCCCGGCGTGAACTGGTACTGCCATTTGCTGCCGGCCTGACGCTCGTAGGAGATGGGGGTGATGAAATCGATGAGCTGCGGCTGATAGCGGGATTTGAGATCATAGATCGTGTCGAGCTCCTCTGACTGTGTCTCACCGTCGTGCTTGAAGTTGACACCAACGCCGAGCTCGTCGCTCAGAGGGACGGTTACACTACCGTGCAGATATCCGAAGCCATCCTGCGTAAGGTCGGCAGAGTAGCCCGGCCGATAGCTGTCCAGCGGCGAGGAATTGCCATGGTCGGTCACGCCGATGATGACAGTCGTTCCCTCGCTGATTGTCTTTGGCAGCAGGGAAAACGCGATGGTGCATTCCTGCTTTTTAAGATCGACGTTTGTGATCTCGTAATTATACTGCGAGATCAGGCTCGACTCGCGCGTCAAAATGTCCGAGACGTTATTGCTGATGCCGTTGATCTGGTTGGAGAGGTTGCTCTGCACGCTGTAGAGCTGGCTGCGAAGGTCATTCACTTGCATGCTGAGCGTGTTGATGCGGTTATTGTAGTGCGCGCCGACGGCGATGAGCGCGGCGAGCGCTACAGCCGCGCCGCCGATGATCTTCTTATGCTGCGCGCAGAAGGTGCGAAAATCCGGCTTTGCCGCGGGAGAACGCTCGGCAGCGTCCTGCGCTGCGCCCTCGGCGGCGGGAGCGGCGGGGGAACTGTCCTGCTGCTTCTTGGCGTGCTCAAGGCTCAAAAGCGCGTCGACGGAGACCTGATAGATCTTGCTCAGCTCGATGAGCTTTGGAAGCTCCGGCTGCGTCGCGCCGCTCTCCCATTTGGAAACGGCCTGACGCGAAACGCCGAGTTTTTCGGCAAGTTCCTCCTGCGACATACCGCTCGCGCGGCGCAGTTCGTATAGCTTTTCATAAAGTTCCATGCGGGATTCCTCCTTTGGGGAATGATGCTGCGTTCGACGCCGTGCACTGCGCCTTTGCAGG
>ERZ780207.2516-NODE-2516-length-13127-cov-3.020043_pt1 | contig 13127 bp, 8 predicted proteins | sample MGYA00510977_ERZ780207 | MGnify/ENA primary metagenome ERZ780207 (study PRJEB29588, sample SAMEA2151383) | human gut metagenome | biome: human gut; feature: human-associated habitat; material: faeces | place: Denmark | collected 2008/2010 ... | reverse complement strand
GAAATGAAAACTAATATGCGTAAGGCTCTGCAAAGAACAGAATTTTTAACAATTCCATCAAAAGAGAGCTTAACCAGACCTCAAAATAAATTTTAATTATGGCACCAAAACACAAGGCTGAAGTTACTCTGGTCTCGCAGGGTTGGGCGTTTTTTGCTAAGGTTCGTCGGTTACATAGCTCGCTCTGCTCCCTCCTTAACTTGCAAAAATCACCTCAGTCCTGCGACCCCGACGTTAACATTTTTTGTGGAATGGGGTCTAAAGTCAGAGGTGCCGACATTTGACTTGACACACTCGGGATTGACATGCAGACAATTCTTGAGTAACTCAGTAAAACCGGAACGATATCCTTTGTCAGCCTTGAATATGCCCACCATAAGGAAGTGATTCAACGTGTTTACAAGCAAGGGTTCCGAGGCTTTGTAATCATCGACATTAGCGGTCGTTACAAGGATCTTCAGCGGATATCCGTTCGAGTCAATCGCCCCAGCGTTAACATTTTTGTATCACGGGGTCTAAGATCGGAGGGCATTACATTTTTCAACATTCCAGAATGTTAACGTCTGAAGATTATATGCTGTGCGCTTTTAACATATTTTGACTCATTATTTAAATAAATATTAATCAATCGTTAGGCCACGGTATTGAAATTACCTTTGTCTCGCAGGCTTGGGCGCTTTTAGCCAAGTCTCGTCGGTCACATAGCCCGCTATGCTCCCTCCTCAACTTGCAAAAATCGCCTCAACCCTGCGACCCCAGCTTTAACATTTTTTGTTTCATGGGGTCTTAAATCTGCACAGGGAGGTGTGCCGGAAAGCAAAATGCGACAAAGCATTGAGGCTTTCGGGCACACCTCCCGGATTTTTTTGCTAACTTTGCGGCCGTGAAACTCAAAATTCTAACCATTGTGTTGCTGATTATCAGCAACGTCTTCATGACATTTGCCTGGTATGGACATCTGCAGTTTGAAAAGCGCGGTCTTCTGAACTCATGGCCCTTGTTCGGCATCATCCTGCTCTCGTGGGGAATTGCCCTGCTTGAATACTGCTTCCTCATTCCGGCCAACAAAATGGGATTCGAGGGCAACGGCGGTCCGTTCAATCTGTTTCAGCTCAAGGTTACGGCCGAGGTGATTTCCATTACTGTCTTCACCATCATTGCCCTGTTCATTTTTCAGGGGCAGAAATTGCAATGGAACCATCTGGCAGCCTTTTTATGTCTCATAGGAGCCGTATATTTTATTTTCCTGCCGGGAAAGAGCTGATAACCAGCCATAAATTATTACCTTTGCATCATGGAAAAGAGTGTGCGTATTGACGGGCTCAACATAGCCTACAGCGAAAGCGGACCTGACGGCGCTCCCAAGATACTTCTCATGCACGGATGGGGATGCGACCACACTACCCTCAACAGCATAGCCAAACAGCTTGAGGGGAAGATGCACGTTTACAGCATCGACTTCCCGGGCTTCGGCAAGAGCGACGAACCGCAGAGTGTGTGGGGCGTGGAAGAGTACACCCCCGCCTCACCGAGCGCTTCATAGAGCTGATGGGCGGCGACATAGATATTTTGCTCGGACACAGCTTCGGTGGCCGCGTGGGTATCTTGCTCAGCTCGCGTCATCCCGAAATACGTAAGTTGGTATTGGTGGATGCAGCGGGCATCAAACCGCGCCGCAGCCTCAAATATTACTTCAAGGTATACAGCTTCAAACTCGCCAAGCGCTTCTATTATCTTGTGTTCGGCAAGGAGAAAGCGGAAGCTCGTCTGAACCGCATACGAGCAAAACGAGGCAGCAGCGATTATGCCGGCGCTTCGCCGCGTATGCGGGCCATTCTCAGCAAATGCGTCAACGAAGACCTGAAGCATTGTCTGCCTTCCATAAAAGCGTCGACATTGCTTATCTGGGGCGCCAACGACACCGCTACCCCGCTGGCCGACGCCAAGTTGATGGAAAAAGCCATACCCGATGCCGGGCTGGTGAGCTTCGACGGCTGCGGCCATTACTCTTTCCTCGACAACCCGCTCGGCTTCCGTGCCGTGCTGGCAGAATTCCTCCTCAAGAAACTTTAATGTAATCAAACACACCGTAATAAGCCATGGAGGCATACAAAATAGTAATTTTCGCTATTGCAGGCATCTATATGGTGCTGAACTTCAAGCACGCCATTCAGATGCTTCAGCAAAACTCTTACCGCATAGACCGTTACTGGCGTTATCAGCGCGACCATCTGGCCGATGCCTGGGTACTTGTTGACGTAGCGCTCCTTTTCCTGCTCTACTCTACTCTGCTCAACACAGCGGCAACGAGTCTCATTGTGGGCATGGCGGCAATAACAAAAATATTCCTCATTCTGCGCCGCAAATTCAAAAAGCCTCTTGTCTTCACCAAACGTGTGTGGCGAATCTACATCACCACCTGCGTCATTCCCGTGTCCGGTTATATGGCTCTCATCATCATGGGCTTCAAGGGATGTTTCAGCGGTATGTGGTACAGCGGCTCCGACGATGTGCTCATTCCCTTGGGTGTTCTTCTGCTCGTAACCATGTTCTCGTGGATGTGGGTTATTCTGGCAGTATGGCTTCTGAAACCCGTTGAGGCTGCCATCAACAGAAAATACTATAACGAAGCGGCCGCCATTCTGCGTTCAAAGCCTGAGATGAAGATAATAGGCATTACGGGGAGCTTCGGCAAGACCAGCACCAAGCATTATCTTCACCGCATCCTGAGCGAGGAATTCGACACGCTGATGACACCGGGCAGCTACAACACTCCCATGGGTGTTATACGCACAGTGCGTGAGCTGATGCGCCCCAATCACAGCATTTTCATCTGCGAGATGGGAGCAAAGCAGCTTGGCGACATCAAAGAGATTTGCGACCTTGTGCATCCGCAAATCGGCATCATCACAGCCGTTGGAGCCATGCATCTTGAATCGTTCAAGACGCTTGAAAACGTGCAGCGCACAAAGTTCGAGCTTGCCGACGCTCTGCCCTCCGACGGGTTAGCGGTAATCAACAACGACTTTGAGTTGTGTGCCGACCGCAAGGTCGACAACTGCCCTTCAATGCGCTATGCCATAAGCAATCCGGAGGCTGCCGACCTCCGCGCCGAGGACATTGTCTACACTCCCGAGGGCACTGCCTTCACTGCTGTCTGGGCCGACGGACACCGTCTGCCGCTGGAAACCCGTCTCGTGGGCGAAAGCAATATCTCGAACTTGCTGGCAGCCGTGGCCGTGGCCCATTACCTGGGTATGGCCGACGACAAGATTCGCTATGCCGTGAGTCGCATTGAGCAGGTGGAACATCGCCTGAGCATCAAACAGACACCCGGCGGGGTAACCATTCTCGACGATGCCTTCAACTCAAACCCTGTTGGCTCGCGTATGGCAGTTGATGTGTTGGCTCATTTCAAAGATTCGGGCAAACGCATCATCGTAACTCCGGGCATGATAGAACTCGGCGACAAGCAATATGAGCTTAACCGCGCCCTTGGCAAGCACATTGGCGAAAGCGTTGACGTGGCCGTGATTGTGGGCGAATATAACCGTAGCGCTCTGCTCGACGGTCTGAAGGAGGCCGAGTTCCCCGAATCGCAGCTTCATGTCGTAGACAGTTTTGCCGAGAGCCAGAAGCTGCTCAGCACAATGCTTCAGCGAGGCGACACGGTGCTTTATGAGAATGACCTGCCCGACACTTTCAAGTAACCCCGAAAGCGACCCGGCGAGCACAACCTGATTAAGAGCTTTCACAGGCAATAAAAGGCGCCGTAAAGGCGTTAATAAAGATGTGAAAATCAAGGCGAAAATAATATCTGCATCCTTATTGCTTTGCCTGAGTTGCATCAGCGCCAAGGCAGAAGTATCCTTCAGCGGCAACAGCTCGGAGGTAATAGCCATAGACGCAGAAAAGAATACCGGTCTCAACCGCATCTATGTGGCCCGTACCGTACAGGGTCTGAGCATCACAGCATTGCCGATGAACGGCAAAGCGGCCACTTCATGGCAGCAATACGACAACCGTGGCGGCGGCTTCGCCGTTGACGTGGAAGGGGTGCGCCAAGAAGGGCTGAATCTGGTGCTCGACAACCCGAAAGGCGATACCGGATATCTGCTCACATACCCCGACGGCACTTACTATTTCTGGCTCACTGACTACAGCGCTCATCCGTTGCAGATGCAGAGTCTGGAACTGCCCACAGAGCAGGATTGCAGCATGATAGCTCTGACCCTCACCGGACAGGGTGACGCCATTCATTATTACTCCATAAACGGCCGGCAACTCACCCTCGACCGCAACATCAAAGTGAGCTTCAACACGCTGGAATGGAACAGCGAGGAGCTTCAGTGGAAGCAAAAGCAGGCCGAGGAGCTGACTCAGAATGTAGGCCAGCTGTTTATCTCTCCGGCACCTTTGTGCAACACTACCTTCACGGCTACGGGCGACCGTTTTCTTGAGGCCTGGGACGCCCAGCAGACAATAGAGAGCACCACATGGGATTGCACCGTTGTGGCCGTCAACACTACCGCCGAACGCACCAACAAACCGGGTGAAGGCTCCAATCAGATGGGTGCCGGTCAGGACTCGGGCGAATTAGGAGGGTCTGCGCCGGCTGACGTCAGCTTCAAGGCTTACATCACCGATGCCGTGCTTCACAGCGAATGGCAATTCGCCACCGATGCGCAGTTTGAAGACATTACCCACCGTTTCAACCAACAGGACCTTGACTATACTTTTACGGAAGAGGGCACAGTATATGTGCGGTTTGTGGGAAGTAACTTCGACGGCAGCTGCACGGCCGAGTCAGATGTCTACACGGTGTCGATTGGCGCCTCCGACCTGAAGATTCCCAACGCCTTCTCGCCGGGTGCCTCTGAAGGCGTCAACGATATCTGGAAAGTGAGCTACAAATCGCTGCTTGAGTTTAAGTGCTGGATTTTCAACCGCTACGGCACACAGCTCTTTTACTTCGACAATCCGGAAGATGGCTGGGATGGAAAATACAACGGCAAGTTAGTGCCGCCGGGTGTATATTTCTACGTCATAGAAGCCAAGGGCAGCGACGGCAAGCAGTATAAAAAGGGAGGCGACATCAACATTCTCCGTTACAACCCCAACGGCCGCAACAACGGCGGCAGCGGAGGCGGCGGAACCACCGAATAAGCCGCTAAATACGGTGCAGAATCACCCCTTAGAGCCGCGCAAAAGAGATGTTGACGGCGGTGTGAAACAGCCTTCTGAAACATTTCTTAACACCGTATCACCCTCTTGGCACAGAAATTATAAATCTCATTATAAAATACCCCTTTTAGAAGGCGGGGCAGCGCCATTTTGGCGCGGAATTTGTTATGTATATATAAGTTATGGATCGACATTCCACTCCACAAGATATAACCGCGCCCACCGGCGCCATTGAGGTACATGGCGCCCGTGTGCATAATCTGAAAAATATAGACGTAACCATACCGCACGGCACCCTGAGCGTCATCACGGGTCTGAGCGGCTGTGGTAAATCGTCGTTGGCCTTCGACACTATCTTTGCCGAGGGTCAACGCCGTTATGTGGAGACATTCTCCACCTACGCCCGCTCCATGATGGGAAGTCTCGACCGACCTGATGTTGACGAGATAACCGGTCTGGCGCCCGTAATCAGCATTGAGCAGAAAACGGTAAACAAAAATCCGCGTTCCTCCATAGGCACCGTAACGGAGATTTATGACTTTCTGCGCCTTCTCTACGCCCGCATGGGAGAGGCCAGAAGCTATCTCAGCGGCAAGCCGATGGTGAAATATACGCGCGACAAAATCATCAACCTGCTGCTCAACCGCTACGACGGCAGACGAGTATATCTGCTGTCGCCGCTGGTGAAAAACCGCAAAGGCCATTACAAGGAGCTGTTCGAGACGCTGCGCAAGAAGGGTTATCTGAATGTGCGCGTCGACGGACATATCCGGCAGCTGAGCATAGGCATGAAGCTCGACCGCTACAAGAATCACACCGTAGACCTGGTGGTAGACCGGCTGCGTGTGAGCGGCGACGATATGGGGCGTCTGCGTTCAAGTGTTGAAGAGGCGCTGCGGCAGGGTCAGAAACAGATGATAGTGATGGATGCCGACACCATGGAAGTCAACCATTACAGTCAGTTGCTGATGGATGCCGAAACAGGTCTCAGCTATCCGGAGCCGGCTCCTCACACTTTTTCTTTCAACTCGCCGCAGGGCGCCTGCCCAACCTGTCGCGGCTTGGGCACCATAAACCGTGCCGACGAACGGAAGATTATTCCCGACGACAGCAAGAGCATTTACGCCGGCGCCATAGAGCCGTTGGGCAAGTACAAACGCACATACATCTTCAGCCAGATAGAGACCATACTCAAGCATCACGGCGCCACCCTAAAGACTCCGGTAAAGGAGCTTCCACGGCAGGCGGTTGATGATATTCTGTTTGGCGCGGAGACGCCGCTCAGCCTCGGCGGAATACGTATGAGCGATGCCTATTCGAGCAATTTCGAGGGACTGGTGAAATACCTCGAGATGCAGCAGGATGAGGATGCCGGCATAAGTGCCAACCGTTGGTCGGAACAGTTCTTCACCAAGGTGGAATGTCCGGACTGCCATGGCGCTCGCCTCGACAAGATACCTCTGCACTTCTTCATCGACGGCAAAAACATAGCCGAGCTTTGCGCCATGGACCTCACGGAGTTGGCTGCTTTCATGGATGGCCTGGAAGAGCGGCTTGACCAGAGCAGGCGCACGGTGGCCGAAGAGATTCTAAAGGAGATACGTTCGCGTCTCGGTTTCCTGCTCGATGTTGGGTTAGGCTATCTGTCGTTGGGCAGAGCATCAGCCTCGCTGAGCGGCGGTGAGAGCCAGCGCATAAGGCTTGCCACGCAGATAGGCTCGCGACTGGTGAATGTGCTCTACATACTCGATGAGCCGAGCATAGGTCTGCATCAGCGCGACAATCACCGACTGATAAGTTCTCTGAAACAGCTGCGCGACGAGGGCAATTCCATAATAGTTGTGGAGCATGACCGCGACATCATGGAACAGGCCGATTACATTGTGGATATCGGTCCGGGAGCCGGTCGCAAGGGGGGCGAAGTGGTGTTTCAGGGTACTCCTAAAGAGCTGCTCAGTTGCACACAGTCGGTAACGGCTGCATATCTGCAGGGCAAGAAGAATATAGATGTGCCGGAACAGCGGCGCCAAGGCAACGGCAAAGAGATTTTGCTGAAAGGGGCCACAGGTCACAATCTCAAGAATGTGGACTTGCATCTGCCGTTGGGCAAATTTGTTGTTGTGAGCGGTGTCAGCGGCTCAGGCAAGTCGTCGCTCATCAATGGCACGCTGCGACCCATCATCACCCGCAACCTCTATCACAGCCTGCAGGAACCGCTGCCCTACTCTGCCATTGAGGGGCTTCAGAATATTGACAAGGTGGTAACGGTGGACCAGACGCCCATAGGCCGCACTCCGCGCTCTAATCCGGCCACTTACACCGGCATCTTCACCGACATCCGCAAGCTCTTTGTGGCTCTGCCCGAGGCGCAGATTCGCGGCTACAAGCCGGGTCGCTTCAGCTTCAACGTTACGGGCGGCCGCTGCGAGACCTGCAAAGGCAACGGATACCGCACCATAGAGATGAACTTTCTGCCCGATGTGCTGGTGCCGTGCGAAAATTGTCATGGAAGGCGATATAACCGCGAGACGCTGGAAGTAAGGTTCAAAGGGAAAAGCATTGCCGATGTGCTCGACATGACCATCAATCAGGCTGTTGAGTTCTTTGCCGCTCAGCCGGTGATATTGCGCAAGCTGAAAGTGCTTCAGGAAATCGGACTCGGCTATATCAAGTTGGGCCAGCCGTCGTCAACTCTGAGCGGCGGCGAGAATCAGCGCGTGAAACTCGCCACGGAGCTTGCCAAGAAGGACACCGGGCGCACGCTCTTCATCCTCGACGAGCCCACCACCGGACTCCACTTCGAGGACATCCGCGTGCTGCTCGACGTCATCAACCGCCTCGCCGACAAGGGTAACACCGTGGTGGTCATCGAGCACAACATGGACGTCATAAAGGCGGCCGACTGGCTCATTGACCTCGGACCCGAAGGAGGACGTTCCGGCGGACGCATAATAGCCGAGGGGACACCCGAGCAGCTTGCCGGAGCCGACACGCACACCGCCCGCTTCCTCCGCGAAGAACTGAAGCGCTAATATGGAGCGCAGCTCCATATATGAATCCGACTTTTAGAACAATTTTAAAGTGACAACCGTGTGGCACCCGTCTGTGAGTGACGGGTGCCATTTTTTTACGTAAGGGGAACCAAAAGCGGCAACCCGGCAATCCTTTTCGGCTATCGTGAAAGGGGTACGGTAACCCGATATCTATTCTGTGACAGAGCTGATTAAAGAGGGTGGATACCGTGTTTACCGTTAATTAGATTAAACCTATATAAGAGAGAATATATACATATAAGGGGGTATAAGGGGGGTATATGTGTATCATAGGGAATTATAGGGCAAAAATGGGTTGCAACGGTTGCAACTCTTCATTAAAATTTTTAACATCCGACATTTGGGACAATTTGCATGTATAGCGGAGCCAAGGGGGCGGTCACTTGCCGGATTTCAGCAGCGTCATCTCGCAGCGGGCACAGTCGAATACGGGGCGGAATGTGCCTGACGGCCCGCGGAGCAGGAGCGGCTCTTTTACGGCGGCATTCCCTTCCCCGCGCTTGCAGAGGCCGAGCTCGCGCAGCAGGCAGTGGCGTGTGGTCATCACCGGGCGTCCTTCGAGCGATGTGCCCGAGGCTTCTGCGGCAGGTTCTATTTCAGTTACGCCATGCTCGCGGTAGAAGGCTTCAGCCAGCGTGTTGGAGACGTTGTCCTGAAACGAAAGCACCGTGTCGGGGTATCTTGCGTCCCGGTTCTCCTTGCGGCGGTAATGGTAGCGGTACGTGTCTTCGGCGGCGCCGGCAATGGCGGCGGGGTCGGGGGCGTCGAGCAGGCGGGGGCGTGCTTCCGTGAGCCGTGAGTTTGGGATGAAGAGTGTGGGGCCGAGCCGGTCGTCGAAGCTTTCCAGCGAATAGATGGTGCCTCCGAGGCGCGCGAAGAGGTCGCGGCGGTCGGCCGGACGGCGTGCTTCGGAGGTCGTGGGGTCGAAGTCCACGCTCACTCTTAGATGGCGCTGATTGTCAACGGCTTCCAGTCTGTTCGCGAAGAGCGTAATGGAGATTGGGATGCGTCGCACGGCAGTTTCGCGGCGCATATTGCGTTCCCACTCGATGGATAAAGTGCGCCGCGCTCCCTCGGGCAGCGGCATCAGGCGTCCCTCGCGAGTGCGTATCTTGTTTCCCACGGTTCCGTTGACCGCCGTTCCCTTGAATCCCGTCGGCGTAGGCCATGCAATGCCGTCGCCTGGGCGGAGCTGACGGACATCCTCCACCGGCTCGCCTAACGACTTGGGCGTGAGCTGCGAAGCCATATCCCGCGGCTTCCGTTCCCTCAGGCAATACTCGGTATAACCCCGGTTAAAACACTTGCTGACGTCGGGCGTGAAGTCCACCGTGCTCTCCCCCGCGGAGCTGCGGCAATACTTCTCCGGGTGGCGCGCTATGATGCCGTCGAGCAGGCGGCGGTAGTGGACCGTGACGTTCTTGACATACTCCGGGTCCTTGAGGCGTCCCTCTATCTTGAATGAAGAGACACCGGCCTCCACGAGCGCTGCGAGGGCGTCAGAGGCGTTGAGGTCGTGCAGGGAGAGGAGGTATCGGTCGCGCGCAAGGACGCGCCCTGCGGCGTCTGTAAGCGTGTAAGGGAGGCGGCAAATCTGGGCACACTCCCCCCGGTTGGCGCTGCGGCGGCCGCACGAGAGCGAGGCGTGGCAGCGCCCCGAATAGCTGACGCAGAGCGCGCCGTGGATAAAGCACTCCACCGGCACCGTCACGCTGCGGCAGATGTCGCGTATCTCCCCTATCGTGAGTTCGCGGGCGAGCACTATCTGCGAGAACCCGGCGTCCTCGAGGAAGCGCGCCTTGGCCACGGTGCGCGTGTCGCACTGTGTGGAGGCGTGCAGTTCTATCGGCGGTATCGGGAGTCGCAGCAGGGCCATATCCTGCACTATGAGGGCGTCCGCACCGGCGGCGTAGAGGCGCCGGCAGAGGTCGGTCACGGTGTCGAGTTCCTTCTCGTAGACAAGGGTGTTGACCGTCACGTAGACCTTTGCGCGGAAGCGGTGCGCGAAGTCGGCGAGGCGTCGGATGTCCTCCACGCTGTTTGCGGCGGCATGGCGCGCTCCGTGCGAGTCGGCGCCTATATATACGGCGTCTGCGCCGTGGAGTATGGCTTGTCGGGCGGTCTCGCAGTCGCGTGCCGGAGCCAGGAGTTCGAGCGGTCGCGGAGCCGCCGTGTCACGACCGTTTTTCGGGGTTTCCTTCATAGTAGTTAATGTAAGCGCGGCAGACGAGGCGGTTGCCTCCCGGCGTGGGATAGTTGCCGGAGAAGTACCAGTCGCCGCGATGTCCGGGGATGGCGCGGCGCATCCCGTCGAGGCTCTGGTAGACTATCCTGACCTCGGCGCGTGTGCCTTCGGGGGTGAGCATTTGCGCTATCTTGTCCGAGATTTCCCCGTCGGTGAAGGGCTCGTAAATCCTCTTCACGTGGTTCTTGAGCTGTCGCGACGGGAGCCCCTCCTGCGCCTTGCAGAGGTCGTAAACCTCGCGGAGGACATCCTGCATCCCGCGCTCTTTAAGCAGCTCCACGGCGGCGCGGAAGGCTATGAACTCGCCCATGCGCGACATGTCTATGCCGTAGCAGTCAGGATAGCGCACCTGCGGCGAGGAGGAGACTATGACGATGCGGCGCGGCGAGAGGCGGTCGAGGATGCGTATGATGCTCTCCTTGAGGGTGGTTCCGCGCACTATGCTGTCGTCGATGATGACGAGCGAGTCGCGTCCCGGCCGCACGGTGCCGTAGGTGATGTCGTAGACGTGCGCGGCGAGGTCGGCGCGGCTCTCGCCCTCGGCTATGAAGGTGCGGAGCTTGATGTCCTTGACGGCCACTTTCTCGCGGCGTACGCGCTTGCGGAGGATGGCCTCGGCGCGCTCCGGAGTGAAGGTGCCGTCGGCCTGCATACGCTCTATCTCCTCTATCTTGCGGTGTATGAGCAGGTCTTCGAGCCCTTCGGTCATGCCGTAGAAGGCGGTCTCGGCGGTGTTGGGGATGAATGAGAATACGGCGTTGTCGAGGTCGCCGTCTATGGCGCGGAGCACGGGGCGCGCCAGTTCGCCGCCCAGTGCCTTGCGTTCCTTGTAGATGTCCGCGTCCGAGCCGCGGGAGAAGTATATGCGCTCGAAGGAGCATTTAAGCGGCGCGCCGGGACGCAGTATCTGCTCTACGCGCCACGAGCCGTCGCGGTCAACGGTCAGCGCGCAGCCGGGTCCGAGTTCCTGCACGGCGTCGGCGTGCAGGTCGAAGACTGTCTGTATCACCGGACGTTCCGAGGCCACCACCACCTGCTCGCCGTCGGCGTGGAAGAATACGGGGCGTATGCCGTTGGGGTCGCGGATGACGAACATGTCGCCGTTGCCCACGGCTCCGCAGATGGCGTAACCGCCGTCCCATGTCGGGGCGCAGCGGCGCAGGCAGTTCGAGGTGTTGATGTCGCGCGCTATGGCTTCGGAGAGTTCCATGCCGCGCAGTCCGGCGCCGTGGTGCTTCTTGTAGAGGCGTTCGTTCTCGCGGTCGAGGGCGTGGCCGAGACCCTGCCGGTGCTGCTGAACAGCTTTGTCACCGTGGCCGATGTCAACAAGGTCAAAATGTATATGAAGAACTTCGGCGAGTTCTATGACGATCAGGTCAGCCATGCCTCCTGCATTATCCTGAGCCGCACCGGCAACGCCGGTGAGGATAAGGTCGCTGCCGCCGTTGCCCTGCTGGCCGAGAAGAACCCCACCGCCACCATCGTCACCACCGACTGGACCGCCCTGACCGGTGCCCAGATCGTCTCTGTCATGGACGGCAAGCGCGACCTTGTGGCCGAGCTGCTGGACGAGGCCCGCGCCGCCAACGCGGCACATGCCGGCGAGGAGGAGCATCACCACCACCATCATCACCATGATGAGGACGAGCATGACCACGAGCATTGCTGCCATCACGATCATGACGAGGATGAGCACGACCATGAGCACTGCTGCCATCACGATCATGACGAGGATGAGCACGATCATGAGCATTGCTGCCATCACAACCATGACGAGGATGACCACGATCACGAGCATTGCTGCCATCACGATCATGACGAGCATGACCACCATCATGAGCATCACTACGATGAGCATGGCGTCTGCAGCTGTGGCCACCACCACGACCACGATGCCGATGAGGTGTTCACCAGCTGGGGCAAGGAGACGGCCCACAAGTACAGCCGCGAGGATCTCGACAAGGCGCTGCACGCGCTGGACGAGGGCGCTTACGGCATGATCCTGCGCGCCAAGGGCATCGTGGACGGCGGCGACACATGGTATGAGTTCGATATGGTTCCCGGCGAGCATGAGATCCGCACCTGCGGCCCCGATGTCACCGGCAAGCTCTGTGTGATCGGCTCCGAGCTGAAAGAGCACGAGATCGCGGAGCTGTTCCATGTTTGATGTTGCAACGCCTTCCCCCTTGGGGGAAGGTGCCTGAGGCTCCGCCCGAAGGCGGATGAGGGGCGAGCCTGCCGCAACAGCCCACGAATGACAGGCTGCGATTAGCTCTCCCCTCATCAGTCCGCTTCGCGGACAGCTTCTCCCCCAGGGGAGAAGCCTTTGACTGCTACTAACCGAAAGGACACCCCTATGCCTAAACAAATCCCCGTATACCTTTTTGTCGGCCAGCTGGAGAGCGGCAAGACAAAATTCATTCAGGAAACGATGGAGGACCCCAACTTCGACTCCGGCGACAAGACGCTGCTGCTGGTCTGCGAGGAGGGCGAGATCGAGTATGATCCCAAAAAGTTTGCCTTCGGCGGCGTGCATGTTGCCCAGATCGAGGACAAGAGCGAGCTGACGCAGGAGAACCTGACCGCGCTGGAGAAAAAGTCCGGCTGCGGCCGCGTTATCATCGAGTACAACGGCATGTGGCTTG
>ERZ780207.2513-NODE-2513-length-13153-cov-7.757291_pt1 | contig 13153 bp, 9 predicted proteins | sample MGYA00510977_ERZ780207 | MGnify/ENA primary metagenome ERZ780207 (study PRJEB29588, sample SAMEA2151383) | human gut metagenome | biome: human gut; feature: human-associated habitat; material: faeces | place: Denmark | collected 2008/2010 ... | reverse complement strand
ATGATAGAAATAATCTACGATGACCGGATGTCCCTGCGGCACTCTGCCATAGGGCATTTCGTTATCCACAAAGGGACAGTCATATTTCTTCGCCATCGCTTCAGCTTTTTTCTCCAGCGATTTGAAATAGCTGAGGTTATGATGGTTGTAAATTTCATCGTACAACGGCACGAGGGAAGGATACCTTTCAGCGATATAGTCCAGGATCGTTTTCTTGAAGCCGCCCCGCAGGTTCAGGTTTTCCAGCCAGAACAGGTCGCACTGATCCTTGACACGCTCAAATATCGCTTCAAAATCAGTGATGCCAGGAAATACGGGAGAGACAAAGCAGACGGTGCGGATCCCCGCCTCGTAGACCTGCCGCATGGCCTCCAGCCGCCGCTCGATGCTCACCGCACGGTCCATGTCGGCACGGAACATCTCGTCGAGCGTATTGACCGACCACGACACCGTCACACGCGGGAACCCGCGCAGCAGATCCAGATCACGCAGCACAAGATCCGACTTGGTACATATCATAATCTCGGCCGTCGTGCCGCGCAACTGCTCCAGCAGGCGGCGCGTACACTGGAAATGCTCCTCGTAGGGGTTGTAACCGTCCGTCACTGACCCGATGACCACCCGCTGGCCGTCATATTTGTGGGGGTCGGTTATCGGCTTCCAATGTTTCACGTCGAGGAACGTGCCCCACGGCTCCGTATGGCCCGTAAAACGCTTCATGAACGAAGCGTAACAATACTTGCAGGCGTGGGGACACCCCACGTAGGGGTTGACCGAATAGCCGCCCACGGGCAGCGACGATCGGGTCATGACGCTCTGCACGTCGATGTCGCGAATTATCTCCTGACTCTCATCCATACTCTTCAAACCCGATATATCACCCCTCACGGTTTATTCCGACAGCGGCACCACCCCGCCTGAAACTTATGCAACAGGCGCAAATACCCTCTCTAACGGTTCTTATACATCTCGTCGTAATACTTCTCGTACTCGCCCGAGGTGATGTTATCCATCCACGCCTGATTGTCCAGATACCACCGCACCGTCTTCTCGATGCCCTCCTCGAACTGCAGGCTCGGCTCCCAGCCCAGCTCGCGCTGCAGTTTCGACGAGTCGATCGCATAACGCAGGTCATGGCCCGCACGGTCCGTAACGTAGGTGATAAGGTGTTCGCTCGTACCCTCCGGATTACCAAGCAGGCGGTCTACCGTCTTGATGATAACCTTGATCAGGTCGATATTCTTCCACTCGTTGAAGCCGCCGATATTGTACGTATCGGCCACACGCCCCTTATGGAATATGAGGTCGATGGCCCGCGCGTGATCCTCCACATAGAGCCAGTCGCGCACGTTCTCTCCCTTACCGTAGACGGGCAGCGGACGGCCGTGACGGATATTGTTTATAAAGAGCGGGATCAGCTTCTCGGGGAACTGGTAGGGCCCGTAGTTGTTCGAGCAGTTGGTCACGATCGTCGGCATGCCGTACGTGTCGTGGAACGCACGCACGAAGTGATCCGACGAAGCCTTCGATGCCGAATAAGGCGAATGGGGATTATACTTCGTATCCTCGTAGAAGAAGTCGCGGCCGTATGCAAGGTGATGCTCGCTCGACGAGGCCGTTGTCGTGAACGGCGGCTTGATACCCTCGGGATTCGTCAACTCCAGAGCTCCGTAGACCTCATCCGTCGAAATGTGGTAGAAGAGCTTGCCGTCCCACGCCCCGTCCCAATACTCGCGCGCCGCCTGCAACAGCGACAGCGTACCCAGCACGTTCGTACGCGCGAAGGTGAAGGGATCCTTGATCGAACGGTCAACATGGCTCTCGGCCGCAAGGTGGATTACGCCGTCGATCGAGTACTTGCGCATGATCTCCCGCACGCGATCGAAGTCACAGATATCGGCCCGTTCGAAGACATAGTTCGGACGATCCTCCACATCCTTGAGGTTGGCCAGATTGCCCGCGTATGTCAGCTTGTCGAGGTTGACGATACGGTAATCGGGATACTTGTTTACGAAGAGGCGCACGACGTGGCTCCCGATAAAGCCCGCACCGCCCGTGATCAATATGTTGCGTTTCATTGTTGCTCTGCCTTTTTCAATCTACCTATACAATACTCCATCGACTCGCGCCAATGGGGAATATCCAGACCGAAGGTCTGCTTGATCTTGCTCTTGTCCAGAACCGAGTAGGCCGGACGCTTCACCTTCGATGGAAACTCGTCGCTGTGGCACGGGTGTATAACACACGCATCGTGTCCCGCCGCGCGGGCAATCTCCACGGCGAAGTCATACCACGAGCATACTCCCTCGTTCGAGAAGTGATAAACCCCCTCGCGGCCCTCATACAGGCCGCCCTCGATGATCGTGAACAGCGCGATGGCCAGATCCCCGGCATAGGTCGGGCTGCCCACCTGATCGAATACCACGTTCAGCTCGGGACGCTCCGCCGTCAATCGAAGCATCGTCTTGAGGAAATTGTTGCCGTACTCCGAATAGAGCCACGCCGTACGGACTATCACGGCACGGCATCCCGTTGCCGTTACGGCCTGCTCGCCGTGCAGTTTCGTACGTCCATACGCCCCAAGCGGTGAGAGCGGCATATCCTCCCGACGCGGGGTATTCCCCTCGCCACCGAAAACATAATCCGTCGATATGTGAAACAGCACGGCTCCCGTCTGCTTGGCCGCCTCCGCAAGATTGCGCACGGCGTCGCAGTTGATCTTCTCGGCCGCAGCCTCGTCATCCTCCGCACGGTCGACGTTCGTATAGGCCGCGCAGTTAAGTATAACGTCATAACCCCCGGCCTTGACGCTCGCCATCACAGCCGATGCGTCCGTTATATCCAACTCCGCGACATCCGTAAAGGTATATTCGTTGGGTGACGCCGCTCCCAAACGGCGCATCTCGCGGCCCAACTGTCCGTTGGCACCCGTAACAAGCACCCGTTTTATTCCGTTATTCTGCATAGTAGTCAATATTATAGTCGAACAAATCCTCGGCATCGCGCAACAGAGGGTGTGCGCTGTCCTTGGCCGAGAGAATAACATCCTCGGGCGCAATACGCCAGTCGATACCGATCTGCGGATCGTTCCACGCGATGGCCCCCTCCGACTGCGGAGCATAGAGATTGTCACACTTGTATTGGAACACCGCCTCCGCGCTCAGCACCGAGAAACCGTGCGCAAAGCCGCGCGGCACGAACAGCTGACGCTTGTTCTCGGCCGTAAGTTCCACGGCCACATAACGCCCGAACGTAGGCGAGCCGCGACGTATGTCTACGGCCACGTCCAGCGCCGCACCCTGAACTACACGTACGAGTTTCGACTGCGCATGGCGTCCCTTCTGATAGTGGAGGCCGCGCAATACACCGTAACGCGACTTGCTCTCGTTGTCCTGAACAAAACGCACGGGACGAACCGCCGCATCGAACTTGGCCTGAGACCAGCTCTCGAAGAAATATCCGCGTGCGTCGCCGAAGACATCCGGCTCGACGATAACCACGCCCTCGATATCCGTCTTTATAACATTCATACCCTACTCCTCCCGCTTGAATTCGTCGATAACCTTCAGCAGGTACTGTCCGTACTGGTTCTTTATCATGGGCTGCGCCAGCGAGCGCATCTTCTCCTCCGTAATCCAGCCGTTGCGATAGGCTATGCCCTCGAGGCAGGCGATCTTCAGGCCCTGACGTTTCTCGATAACCTCGACGAAGATCGAAGCATCCGCCAGAGAGTCGTGTGTACCCGTATCGAGCCACGCAAAGCCGCGCTTAAGAGTACATACCTTCAGCTCGCCATCCTCCAGAAATCGCTGGTTCACCGTCGTGATCTCCAGCTCACCGCGGGCCGAGGGCTTGATATGCTTGGCCACATCCACAACCTTATTGGGATAGAAGTACAGCCCCACCACCGCATAATTCGACTTCGGGTGCTGCGGCTTCTCCTCGATCGAGAGGCAGTTGCCATTCTTGTCGAACTCGGCAACGCCATAACGCTCCGGATCGTCCACCCAATAGCCGAATACGGTAGCCTTGCCCCGCTCTGCATTCTGCACGGCGTCACGCAGCAAATCCGACAGTCCCGCGCCATGGAAGATATTGTCTCCCAGTACAAGACATACGGAGTCGTCGCCCACAAACTCCTCGCCTATGATGAACGCCTGCGCCAGACCGTCGGGTGACGGCTGCTCGGCATACGTAAAATGCACGCCGTAATCCGACCCGTCACCCAAAAGACGACGGAACGACGGCAAATCCTGCGGCGTCGATATTATCAATATGTCCCTGATGCCCGCAAGCATCAAAACCGACAACGGATAATAGACCATCGGTTTGTCATAGATGGGCAGTAACTGCTTGCTCACACCCTTCGTTATGGGATAGAGACGCGTGCCGCTACCTCCTGCCAATACGATTCCTTTCATAGCCTACAATATTTTAATTTACATATTATCAAATCTTCGGATGGGGATCCACAATAACACCTACTGCCAAACGTGCCATGCACGACAGGAAATTTCTATCATACAGATCACGGAACTTCCATCGTGAATCGATCATGTTTCGGATCTTGGCCATACGCTGCCGCCATAAATTGGATATTCCGGATATGCGGCGACCGCCATCGAGCGTATCGCACAAAAGACGCGCAGCGAACCGCCCGTCACATTCAAGCCCCGTTCCCGAAAGATCAAGTCCGAGACAGTCCGTACATACGGCATTCATCGCCGCGACAAAGCGTTCAGCGCCAACCTCCTCGCACCGCTTGTTGAACTCCGCCCAATCTACATTTGCCCGCTCGGCGTTCAGGAAACATACCCAATCGCACAGATGGCGCAAACGTATGCCTTCATAGAGGAAATGATGTAACTTATGAGACACCAGAAAAATGGCGTGAAACGAACTAGATGGGTAATATAAACAACTACTACCTATCAGCATATCATTCTCTATTATCTCATGTAGATAACGTTCCAATTGCTTATTTCGATCATTTCCTCGCAGGACCAAAAAATATTTATGATTTTCAACTTTAACCCCTTTATAGATTAATACTGCATGTCGATAATCAAACGGGTCAAACGTCGCCCCAAACGACACGGCCACCTCATTTCCGCGATCGAAGTCGCCGTTCAAATAACAATCGAAATCGCCGCTCTCGCGCAATTCTGGTTTGGGATAGCAATGACTCAGCGCCAAACCCTTCAGACAATATGTCTTGATACCGGCCGCGGCAAAGTGGTCAGTCAATTCGAATATCTTTGCGGCACGGTACTCATAACCCGAAGCGATGGCATCGGCACTCACACCCCAACGCAGACGCAGCCCGCGCTGCGGCCACAACGACCTGTCCAAACGCTGCACGGCATCCCACACCAGAGCGCACACACCTCCGCGAACCGCCGACGCATAGACCTCAAGCCACTCCTCGTCCGACAATGCGCCGACCGAGAGCGCCTTGTCCTCATCGCCTCGCCCGTTCGATATGGCCCTTGCCGTCAGCTCCAGCAGAGCAGCATCCGTTCTCTTCAAGTCGTCAACCATACCCTTGTATGACCTTTATTTTCGCAACATCTGTTTACAAAATCTAACTATACTCCAAGACCTAATCTTACTCCGTGCGTCCGGGATAGGCCTCAAGCGCGCGGCCCAGGATATACAATGCGCGCCGCAGGTCATGCTTGTTCAGCACGTAGGCTATACGCACCTCGTTGCGCCCCTTCGTAGGGTCGGTATAGAATCCCGATGCCGGCGCCAGCATCACCGTCTCACCCTCGTAAGAGAACTCCGACAGGCACCACGCACAGAACTTGTCGCTGTCATCCACCGGCAGCCGCGCCACCGTATAGAACGCACCCATGGGTATGGGCGAATAGACACCCGGAATCTTGTTCAGGCCGTCGATCAGGCAGTTGCGGCGCTCGATGTACTCCTCGTACGTATGTATCATGTACGAACGCGGAGCATCTATCGACGCCTCGGCCACGATCTGACCTATGAGCGGCGGGCTCAGACGCGCCTGACAAAACTTCATCACCGCATTGCGCAACTCGCGGTTCTTCGTTATCAGCGCACCGATACGTATTCCGCACTCCGAGTAACGTTTCGACACAGAATCTATCAGTACGACATTCTGCTCGATCCCCTCCAGATGGCAGGCCGAAATATAGGGCGAACCCGTATATATGAACTCGCGGTAGACCTCGTCCGAGAAGAGGAACAGATCGTACTTCTTCACCATGTCGCGTATGCGGTACATCTCCTTGCGCGTATAGAGATATCCCGTCGGGTTGTTAGGGTTGCATATCAATATACCGCGCGTACGCTCGTTTATCAGCTCCTCGAACCGCTCCACCTTCGGCAGCGCAAAGCCCTCCTCGATCGAGGTCGAGATAGTACGTATGACCGCACCCGCCGAGATCGCAAAGGCCATGTAATTGGCATACGCCGGTTCCGGGACGATGATCTCGTCTCCCGGGTTCAGACACGACATGAAGGCGAACAGCACAGCCTCCGACCCTCCCGTCGTGATTATGATATCCTCGGGCGTGAGCTTTATCTGGTACTGGTCGTAATACCCCACCAGTTTCTCTCGCAGCGACCGGTAACCGTCGCTCGGACTGTATTCCAACACCTTGCGGTCTATATTCCGCAACGCGTCCAACCCTTCCTGCGGCGTTGCCAGATCGGGCTGGCCGATGTTCAGATGATATACCTTGATTCCGCGGCGTTTGGCGGCATCGGCCAGAGGTACCAACTTGCGGATCGGTGATTCGGGCATCGCAACCGCTCTGTTCGATATTTCGGGCATAAATAAAACTCTAATCCGTTAATAAAAAACTCGGTGCCGAAACTCTCTCCGTTCTGCCATACGCTCCGGATCCTCACGGTCCGTCTCCAGTCACCTGTATCTGTTTACACTCTTTTAACTGTTTCTATCCTATGCGGTCATATTCCGCAACACTATCCTATGCGGTGATACTCTATGCCATACTCCGCCAGCTCGCGGCCGTCATATATGTTACGGCCGTCGAACACCACGGCTCGGTGCATCGCCTCACGGACGTTGCGCCAGTCGGGCATACGGAACTCCTTCCACTCGGTCAGCATCATCAGCGCATCCGCCCCCGACACGACATCATACATGTCACTGCCGTAATATACCGCTGCGCCAAGTCTGCGGCGGCACTCCGCCATCGCCACGGGATCATATACTCTCACGTGACACCCCGCTTTAAGGAGCAGGTCGATGGTCACAAGCGACGGCGCCTCGCGCATGTCATCGGTCTCGGGTTTGAAGGCAAGCCCCCACAGCGCCACGGTACGTCCTGCCAGACAGCCACCGTAAAAGGCATCCAGCTTACGGAACAAAATACCCTTCTGCCGCTCGTTCACGCGCTCGACAGCCTCCAACACCTCCATGCGGCAACCATGCTCCGCGGCCGTACGTATCAGGGCCTTCACATCCTTCGGGAAGCACGACCCGCCATAACCGCAACCGGCATAGAGGAACTTGTTGCCTATGCGCGTATCCGTCCCGACACCCTTGCGCACCATATTCACATCGGCACCGACCTTTTCACAAAGGTTCGCAACGTCGTTCATGAACGATATCCTCGTTGCGAGCATAGAGTTCGAGGCATACTTTATCATCTCGGCCGACGCTATATCGGTAAATATCAGGCGGTCGCTTACCAGCATGAAGGGTTTGTACAGGCGGGCCATGATAGCACGCGCACGCGGGCTCTCGACACCCACCACAACCCTGTCGGGCGACATGAAATCCTTGACGGCGACACCCTCCTTCAGGAACTCGGGGTTCGACGCCACATCAAACTCAACCTCCACACCACGCCGAGACAACTCTTCGGCTATCGTACGCTCCACAAGACGCGTCGTACCTACGGGGACGGTACTTTTGGTTGCGATAACGGCGTAATGGTCCAACACCTCGCCCACACGGCGGGCCACAGCCATCACATTGCCCAAATCGGCGCTGCCATCCTCAGCAGGAGGGGTATCTACACAACAGAAGATAACCTCGGCATCCGACTCACACTCCGCAAGATCGGTGGCGAAGTGCAGGCGTCCGGCACGGACATTACGCGCCACCGCCTCCTCGAGACCCGCCTCATATATCGGCATCACGCCGCGGCGCAGTCGGGCAATCTTCTCGGCATTGGTATCGACACACGTAACGGTAATACCCATATCGGAGAAACATGCTCCCGATACCAACCCGACATAACCCGTACCTACGATGACTATATTCATATCCGCAATTGAGCATCCATCGGCCCGGCCGTCAGATGCTGTCCAACATATTCTGTACCTTCAACAGCACGCCCGAACGGCGTACACTATGCTTTGCCACCCACGCCTGCATGCGGGCGTAGAGCTGCGGGTGACGTCGTTCGATATAATCCACGCCGTAATATAGTCCCCACGTCAGCAATATGGCTGTCGCAGCCGTAACATACAGCTGCGCCTCCGCACTCAGATCGAACGTGTTGCAAAAATGCCATGCCACGACCACAAGACCGTTAAGAATCAGTATGTTCACCGTCGTCATCACATGGCTGCATCCCAACTTGATGAACATATGGTGCAGGTGCGTCTTGTCGGGGCTGAATGGCGACCGATGCTTTGCCATGCGTGCCGTCATTACTCGCAGCGTATCGAATACGGGTATGGCAAGCACGGCAAGCGTAAAGCTGATGGTGCTGCCGGTAATGTAGTTGCTGCCCGACTGTATCACACGCATCACATAGAGCGAACAGATAAAGCCCAGCACCAGAGAGCCGCCGTCACCAAGGAACATCTTGTATTTCTTGCCGAAGACGTTGTGCAGCAGGAACGGGATCAAACTGCCGAAAAGCGAAAAGGCCAATACGGCATACGACACATCACCCATACGCAGGAAACATATTCCGTACAACAGCGAAGCGAACATTCCGTAACCCGAGCACAAGCCGTCCACGCCGTCTATAAGGTTTATCGAGTTGATGATACCGACACACGAGACAAGTGTCAGGGCTATGGCCACGCCGAGCGGCAGCTTGTATACGCCCCACAATCCGTGGAAGTTGTCGATATATATGCCGCAGAGGAACATCATCATGCAGACGGTGAATATCTGCAGCGCAAAACGTGTCGTCGGTGACAGGTCGAGGATATCGTCCCCGACACCTGTATAGAGCATGACCATCATCGCTACGATCAATTCGAACTGTATGTTCATACCCTTGGTATAATACCCCGCGACGCCTATGCCGAACATAAGGCCGAAGAAGACGCCCACGCCGCCCAATACGGGAACCGGCACCTTGTTCAGTTTACGTGCATTGGGATTATCAACTATCATCTTCATTTTGGCGATCTTCACCAAATGAGGATGGATGATAAACACCACGAGCGATGCGATGAATATCGGCAGCGCCACCGTCAATAACATACTCTCCATAATTAACCCCCGTTATTATATCGAATATAATATCCTAACGACTAATAATATGATTAATTAACAAATCTAATTTACCGAATCTGCCGACTCGTCGACGCCCTCCTTGACAATACCTTTAAGCCGTTTACTTCCAGTGATCTCGACAACGGATGGCAACACCAAAACGGCTCCCATACCCAGCACTATGCCGAAGAACGTCCACCCGAAAAGGATCATCGCGCGCCGCGGCTTGCTCTTCTGCAACGGCACGGTCACGGGATTTATAACGGTAAGTATCGGGGTCGTCTCCTTGACGTTGATCTTCGCCTGCTCGAGCTTCGATGCCAGCTCGCTGTAGAGATTCAACGCTAGAGTATATTCGGCGTCGAGTTTCTCAAGCTGCGTACGGGCCGAATACTTCGTGGTGTTCAGGTTGGCGTCGCGGAAGCGCGCACGACGGTCCTGTATATCCTCGAACTCGGCCTTGGCCTCGTTGTAACGCTCCTGCACGAAGTCGAGATTCGACTGCACCTTCTCGATCTTGAACTCGGTGATATACTTCTGCAACAGCGTCACCGTCGCCTCGGCCATCTCCGCCGCCGCGATCGCCTCGGGCAAGGTCACTGTCAACGACAGGTAGCCGTTCTTGTCATCGAGTGTCATGGAGATACACTCCGACAACATCCTGTTACAACGATCCTCCTCCTTTGTCAAGGTCACGATCTTGGCCCCCTCACCATCCGAAGCCAAAGCCGAGTAGTCGGGTTCGGGCTGCTCACCACGGATGGCATTCAGAATAAGAAAAGGCAACCCAATGGTGTACTTCTTAAGTATCTTACCGAAATTAAGTTTATTAAACTCCTCGCTCGTATTGTAATCGTAGAAGCTGACGGGACGATCGGCCTTTTCATACGACAGTTTCGTCTGCATCAACTCCTTGCGGAACGCCGTACTGTTAAGAATATTCTCATATACATACGGCGAGAGAGCCTTCACCTCATCCATCTGGTTGAGATTTATACCGGCAAGTGCCGCCAGTGAACTCATGCGCGAAGTCGACGTCGAACTCGATGTCTGCGGCACAAAATCACAACCCGCAGTATATGCCTTGGAGCTGAAGAGCGCAATCAACAGACCGAGGACAAAGCACACGCCCGTAACCTTAAGTATAAGTTTACGGTTTACCCACATCCGCTTTATGAGCTCTACCAGATCTATCTCCTGCTCCTGCGAAGATTCAATATTCTGATTTTCCATCTGTTCCTTCATGATATCCGTATTTCTCTTAAGATCCGACAACGTGCCACTACTTTGTAAGGTTGAGCACCGATATTATCACGGCCGCCGTAGATGCCGTCGACGAGAGCAGGCCCACGGCCTCAGCCCACGAGATCGGTTCACGCTGGTTCTTCGATGGCACAATAATGACACTTCCCGGGCGTATCTCGGCCGATTTACCCGAGGCCACCATACCGTTCATATATATCACGAATGATTTGTCCTTGCGGGCGCGGGTGTCGAAACCTCCGGCCGCCTCGACATAGTACTTCAGCTTCTTGCCTTCGTTGAAGGTCACGGAGTTGGGATAGAGTACGGCGCCCATGACTCTTACGGTACCGTTGTACATCGGCACCGATATGACATCGCCGTCACGCAGCACGATATCGGCATCCGAACCGGGATTGTTCAACGCCTCCTCAAGATTGATGCCCACGGGATATACCGACTGTATCTCCACACCTGCCATGTTGAGCGAATCCGTACTTCCGGCATTGGCCTGCGCCGCGATCATATCCTGCAGTGCCTGATTCTGTATCTGCTCCTGCTCGGTCATGCGGCGCAGAAGATAGGCACCCTCGACGAAAGCGCCGGGCGTAACATTTCCCGCAGCCGATATCACCTCCGATATGCGCATATTGCGGTGCGCCAAAGGATAGTTACCCTCAAATGCTACCTCGCCGTTCACGGTCACGCTGCTCTGGGTGATATAGACGGGGGAACGACGTACATAGACCTGATCGAATGGTTCGAGCACGAACTCGCGGCCGTCTGCAACCGAAAGGCTGTCGTTCACATTGACCGTAAATGTCTCGAAGAGCTGATCGTTTACATTGAGGCTCTTGGGATCCTTTATGCGGCGCGTCACAGCCACGTTTGCCGTCGATGCCGACTCGAGCAGGCCACCGGCTGCTACCAACAGGTCCTCGACGGTCATATTCTCGGCATAGGGATACGTATTGGGGCGGCTTACCGAACCCAATATCGAAACCGTATATGCTTCGCGCATTCCCGACTCGGCTGCCACAACAAGATAGTCATTGGGGCGGAGCGTTATGTCGGCTATTTCGCCCGACATCAACTTACCCAGATCGACGCTCTTCACCTCCAGCGACCAGTCGGGCTTCTCGCGGTATAGTATGGCGCGGGGCATGAAGGCATCCTCACGCAGGCCGTCCGCACGCTCGATAAGCTGCTTCAGGGTCTTGGTCGTGCCGTCAATGGCATAATATCCCGGACGGTAGACGGCGCCCTCGACACCGACACGGTTCTCATAGCGGTCGATGCTGCCGCCGACTGAAACCACATCCCCATCCTCCAGAACGAAGTTGCCGAAATCGGCCTTGTCAACGGTAAACGAGTCATACTTCCCGCCCTGACGGCGTGTCACGCTCACCATATTGCGGTTGGCCTCACCGTTAAAGTCGCCAGCGAAACGGATCAGGTCGGCGACCGTCTCGCCGCCCTTCATCTCGTAGAACATCGGACGCTTGACGTTACCCGTAATCTCGACCAGCTTACCGTAAGGGGCTACCGTGATCAGGTCACCGTCACGCAGCGCTATGTCACGACTGCTGTTGCCGTTGAGTATATAGTCATATACGTCCACCTCCGAGAAGAGCTTCCCGCCGCGATATATCTTGACACTGCGCAACGTACCCAGATCATTCACTCCGCCGGCCACATGCAATGCATGGAACAGCGTCGCCAGCGACGGCAGCGTATAGGTGCCCGATGCCGTCACCTCGCCCGTGATGTTAACCTGTATGCTTCGGATGCTGCCCAGCGAGAGCTTCATCTGCACCGAACCATCCGCAAGACCTGCATATATGCTCGACAGGACGCTGCGCAGACGCTGCGACGCCTCCGCCACGGACAATCCGGCCAAGGTCACGGGCCCTACGTTCGAGATGAAAATCTTGCCGTCGGGCGATATTGTGCTTTCGACCGTCATCTGCGAGTCGCCCCATACGTCCACAATCACCTCATCGCCCGGTCCGAGGACATAGTTGTCGGGGGTGGCGATACTCAAATTGGGCTCGAACGTAAGTTGCTCGTTGGTGAAAATATCGTGGCCGAAGATGCGCGAGCGGTTCTGACCTTCGGCTGGCAGGATATATGCCATCGTGGTAGAGTCGCTGCCCAGCGAATCGGGCATCATATATACGAAACGCCCGCCGGCAGGCAACTGCTGCATATCCGTGCGGCCGCGCATCATCATATCGGTCTGCGACATGCGCATCTGGTTGAGCTTGTCGGCAGCCTCAGTTCCCGAGCGGCGTTCCGTGCCGTTATTCGAACGGCGCGTACGGTTGACATCCTTCACGCCATCCGCCTCCTTCTCCTTAAGTTGGTCTATCTGACTCTGCGACAGAGTACCGTTTCGGTAGGCCTCGATAAGCTCCTGAGTGCTTTGCGCCTGTGCGGATACGGCTA
>ERZ780207.2508-NODE-2508-length-13174-cov-6.014025_pt1 | contig 13174 bp, 10 predicted proteins | sample MGYA00510977_ERZ780207 | MGnify/ENA primary metagenome ERZ780207 (study PRJEB29588, sample SAMEA2151383) | human gut metagenome | biome: human gut; feature: human-associated habitat; material: faeces | place: Denmark | collected 2008/2010 ... | reverse complement strand
TACCAAAACAAGCCTTTAGGGCTTGTGTGCTCTTGTCAACTGATGGTATGCTTCGCGCTGTATATTTGAAAGGTTAGAATCATCAGATGGAAGACAGGCGCGAGAAGGACAAGGGACTTAAAACAGGATGGCTTTGGACCATAACGGCAGTTTTGGCCCTGCTTTGCTGCGCCGTCATATATGTAGACTGCGTGCTGGGAAGGTTGTACAGTGAGCAGCGGAAGCACATACAGCTTTCGGCGGAGGCCACGCCGGTGCCTGTGATAAGTGTCACCCCGTCGCCGATACCTACGCCGGTACCTACCAGAGTACCAAAACTCGGGGACATAGAAAATGTAAGCTTCCCGGACTATGATACCGGAGCCGCGTCCGATTACAGTTATCAGAGCGACGAACTAAAGATAGCTGTAAACAAGGTAGAGGACGACGGCGTAACATATTACGTCGCGGACATATGGATGCGAAATGTTAACTGCTTCCGCACCGCCTTTTCCAGCGGCAAGTACCGGGGGAAGCGGGAATCTGCGGAAAAGATCGCCAAGGACAATAACGCGATACTGGCGGTCAACGGAGACTTTTTGAGCGGCCTCGTGATACGCAACGGGGAGCTTTTCCGCCAGGCGGAGGTAAGAGCTACGCCCACGCCGGACCCCGATGCGGCGTCTGCGCCGGGCTATAACAGCTATGGAATGTACGGCACGGTGACGCCTGCGCTGTCCACTGACGAAGCGGCAAGGCCGGAGCGCTCTACCTGCGTGCTGTATCTCGACGGGACCTTGGCCACGACCGAATTCGAGGATTTCAGCACTAAAAAAGCTATGAAAAAAGGTGCGTGGCAGGGTTGGCAGTTTGGCCCTACGCTGGTGCGGGATTCCAAACCACAGAAGGACGTAAAGAAGCAGGGCAGAAGTCCCCGCTGCATACTCGGCTACTATCAGCCCGGGCATTATTGCCTGATAATTATAGACGGGCGGCAGAAGGGCTACTCCATAGGTATGAATTTTGACGAGATGAAGGAGCTCTGCACTCGCATGGGTCTGAAGGATGCGTATAATCTGGACGGCGGCGGCAGTGCCATAATGGTATTCGACGGAAAGATAATCAACCGGCCATCGGGCAACGGCGACGCTCGCAAGCTGCTCGACATGATAGTTATAGGCGAATACCTTGACGGAGGGGAACTGCATGGCGTGACGCCTTCACCTGTACCCACAGCAACTACGGAGGGAGCGGGCAATTGAAGGACAGTGAAATAAGAAAAAGGCTGAAAAAGGCTATACTCTGCCTTTCCGCGGTGCTTATACTTTCTGTTGTGTCGGGAGCGGTGCTTTTGAATAGCATAGGCAGCACCAACGGTTGGGGCAGGACTGAAAAGCAGGAGGACGAGATATATACCAAGGAACAGATAGACAAGTTCATCACCAGCGTCCTCATAATCGTGCAGAACCAGCCCCTTTCCAGCGATAAAGCAGGAGCGGATATGGTGTTCATAGCGTCCTTTGATTCCTTCCGCCAGCGGTTGACCATGGCTGCGCTGTACAGCCAGATGGAGATAAATGGCGCGGCGCTCAGTAATATTTATGCGAACAGCGGCCCCGGCGGCCTGGTGAATGCCGTAAACGACGGGTTTGGGCTGGATATCGAGTACTACGCCTGCACAGATACGGCGTCGCTGGGAGCTATGATAGACCTCCTTGGCGGTATAACCGTAAAGGTGGATTTCAGCGAGGCGGACTATATAAACAAGGCCCTTGGCGAAAAGAGCATGAAGGCAGGCCGGGAAAAGCTCAACGGCAGCCAGAGCATGATATACGCCATGGACGACATAAGCGGAGAGGAGCAGATGGGCGGCCTGAAGCGCCGCCTGGAGCTTGTAGAATCTGCGGTGAAGAATATGCGCAGGACTGCCACAAAGGAGGCAATGCTGCCATTGCTCAGCCTCGTTGCGGGCAGTATAAAGACTAATCTCGATTTTTCCGCCCTACACGATATGGGCTATGAGATATTGAAGGCCGAAGAGATGGAGTATCGGAACATATGGATCCCTGCCGACGATAGCTGGAAGCTGGACGAAAACGGGCAGTTCACAATAGAGGACTTTGAGACGAACAAAAAGCAGCTCTACAACGGGCTGTATAAGGAGTAACAAAAAGGCGGCCAAAGAGCCGCCTTTTTGATGCATAGCTACTCGACTACCCGCCTTGCGAAAGCAAAGTTCCGGTTCCAGTAATCCGTATTGCAGCTTCGCTTTACTACCTTTCTGTGTGACGATGAGGCGTCAATCATGTTTTTTGAGGAAACGGCTATACCCGCGTGCTGTATATCTGATGAATTCGCACTGTGAAAAAACAGGATATCGCCCGCTTTGACGTCGCTCAGGCTTTCGATTTTGCTCCAATCCTCATTTTGAGCGTATCCGGCGCAGTCCTTGCGATCGACAGCTATGCCGCATTCGTTAAGTACATAATACACAAGTCCCGAGCAATCGAACTCATCCGGCCCGGAGGCATTTAAAACATACTCTTTGCCGACCTGATTCTTCGCGGTGGCGGCGATGGCGTCTGCCGTCGGCGCCTCCCTTGCGGGCCGGGCGTCTGCGCTGCGGTACAATATAGTGAAGTTATGCTTGTTTTCCCATTTCCTTGCATCCTCCTTGCTGGCAAACCACAGGTCTATCATGTTCAGCGGCTCCTTGGTTAAATGATTGACCTTGTTTTTATAGGCGTTGACGTCGGTGGCTATTGCGTAACCGTAGCCGGGTATATAAAGCTCCGTGCCTATGGGTATAGCGTTGGGATTTACTGAGGCGGTGCCCAGCTTGCACTCTGCACCTGTGGAGGTAACGGAGCTGCCGGAATAGGCTGATATTTTGTCCGCCGTAATACTGCTCCAGCCGTCAACGCCGTCCTTTGGCGGATCACGCCATATACGCTTATCGCCTGTGTATATTCCGTCCGCAAGCGTCCAATTTTTTGCGCTGTCGCTCAGCAGCAGGGCAAGGGTTTCATCTCCCGCAATGCCATCGGAGGGCAGCGCGTTATCCTCCTGAAACATCTCGATTGCAGTCCTTGTGGCAGAGTCGTATGCGCCGCTGGGATTTTCAAGGTAGCCGAGCGTCTTCAGGGCGGACTGTATGTCAGCTACGGCTGAGGAGGTCAAGCCGCTGGAAGGATCCGATTCGGGAGCCGCTATCGGATACCTTTCCGCAGCCTGCTGCTTCTGCTTGCGTATGTACTCGATGTATGCGTTCTTGTTGTAGTCCTTTATATCGTTCCTCTCGGCGTAATCTATGAAGTCGGCGCAGAAATTCTTATATTCCTTGCTGTCAGGGAAATCCACATAGGTTATTACATATTTATCCCCGTCTTTTATCAGCCCCGCTTCGATAAAGGTACCCATCACGGTGGTTTTGAAATACCCTTTTAGAAGGTATTCGTACATTATGCCGCCGGAAAGCTGGTCTACTATGCCGAATTCCGTGATTTCAAGGCTTTGGAACCTGCCCATGTCTATCGCGGGGACGGTGGTTTCCCTGAGGACCTGGGTGAAGTTTATCCATTGCCTGAGCAGGGCGATGTTTTTGTGGGATTCAAAGTTGCCCTGTAATTGCAGCAGCCCGTCGTACATGGTGCTGTTCGAGCTGTCGAAGCCGAAATCGTCGTTGCCGTGCGCCATGTCGTCAAGGTAGCGGGTGAGGAATTCAGCCACCGCCTGCTTAGGGTCTGTGCGGTCAAAGGCATAGGTAGCCGCAGCCGGACGGGCGTCGGAGGGCTTTTCCGCATCGTATGGAAACAGTACGAAGCACTTATTGTCGATATCGCAGCTGCCGTCATCGTTAAATGCGAATGTTGTATCCATATAGCCGAGCTGATCCACATGTACTCCGGTGGGGCCGGTGATGTACTGAGTGATGACTATCTTGCTGCGGTTCTGCTCCCGTATGACGGCTATATCGCAGGGAGGATCTGCTGCGTTCTCGCTGGAATACTCAACGCCGTCTACCGCAGCCCAGTTGTCGCCGCTGCCGGCCTGCTCATAGTGCTGCTGCATCATGTAGCCGTCCGCAACGTTTTCGCAGTATGAGCCGCTCGTTATTTTACACATATTGTCCTTCCATGTCATAGATACGCTCACGCCGTGAAAGGGTACGCCGTCTATGGGCTTCCAGCCGGAGCTGGTATTTTGCAAAACGATAAGGTTGCATACGCCGAGGCCTCCGTTCCCGCCGGTATCTACGAGCAAAACTATTTCATTTTTGCCGTTTCCGGTAAGGTCTGCGCCCTCTATAAAGAAGTAGCCGCCAATGTAAAATTCAGGCTCCGATATCGTTTCGGCGGATACCTCAATTTTTTCGCCGGAAAGCTCTATTATGATGCTCTGTCCGGCTATATATGCTTTGTCAAATTTGCCGTCGCCGTCAAAGTCGCCGGCACACTCTGTGGAAAAGCCGCCTGCGCCCCGGGGCGGCTCGGAGAAGTAATTCAGGTGCCTTATCGCGCCGGTGCGCTGAAGGTTTTCCATGGCCACTCTTTCGCTAAAGCCATCCGGTGTGTCCGTGTTTATGCTGAGAGGTTCGTTGAGCTCAGAGGAGATGTCCTTTTCCGGCGCGCTCTGGCAGGCGGTGGTGAAGCAGCATAGGGACATTATCAGCGCGATGCACAGCGTTATCGCCCTGAAGGCGGGAGAGGTACGATTCTTCATGAAGGCTCCCTTCATGCGCCGCTTTGCCATGCGCTTTGAGCGTATCTGGCTCATGCCCAGTATGGGCTCGGTGTCATATGAGAACATGTCGAGTATCACGGTGAGGTAGCCCCGCTTCTGCTCGTGGCCTATGTAGGCCAGTACGTCCGAGTCGCAGGCTGATTCCATATCGGCGCGCAATTCTGAAAATGCGAAGTGTACAACCGGGTCAAACCAGTACACGGCGCGAAGAATATTCAAAAGCAGCGTCATGTAGTGGTCGCCGCGCTTTTTATGTGTAAGCTCATGCAGCAGGGCAAAGCGCAGTCTGCTTTCATCGCCGCAGAGCGAGAGGGGCACCAGCAGCACAGGCTCGCCGAAGAAGGCTATGCCGGGGGACATGGACTTATTCACTATCCAAAGGGGAAGCGGCTTTACACCGAGCTCCTTGCAGCACCTGTCGTAAAGCTCGTAGACCTCCCTGGGTCCACCCGCCATGAGGTGCTGAAGGGATTCGTAATAGCGCAGCTTTACGAATATCAGCCAGCCGAGGAAACCTATCGCGCCAAGCAGCCATACTACGAATACGATGGAATACCAGTCGGTGCTTTTTGCGGGATTTACGTGCTGTGATGGAGCTACATCTGTATCCGGCTGTACCGCCGGGGCGACGCTTTCGTAAGAGGACTGCGTGTTGGGTACAGACGCCGGGGCCACGTCCAGAACCGGAGCAGGAGTGGGCAGCTCGGCTTGATGGGCTTGCTTGAGCAGCATGTCCTGCAAGTTAAAGTGGAGGCCGATATCAGGTGTTACAGGCATGAGCAGCCGCAGTATCAGCAGCCACCACATGAGGTATTGAAGCTTAGAGGATATGCGATTTTTTAATATGAAACGAAACAGAAGTATGCCTGCCGTTATGGTGGCGGAGTAGAGAGCCACCTGAACGAGGGCATCAACGGTCGCTTTCATTTTCGGTTTCCTCCTTCAGCATCTTTTCCAGCATGTTCATGAGCTCCAGCCTGTCGCTGCGTGAAAGGTCGCCCTCCCGTACCATGCTGGTTATCATCAGCCCTACAGAATCCGACTGCATCTTGCTTAGCACGGCGCGGCTCTCGCGGGCTATGCATTCCTCACGGGATATGGCGGGGGAGTAGAACTTGTCCCGGCCGCGCTTTTCTGATGAGATGTAGCCTTTCTTTTCCAGGACGTTCATGTAGGATTGGTATGTCTTGTAGTTCCAGCTGGCGCGGCTGCCTATACGGTCTATGGTTTCGCCCAGCGTTGCCGGGGATTTTGCCCAAAGTGCCTCCATAACTATCCATTCGTTGGGGTTTAGGGTATCCTTCACAGGCATTACCTCCTATGCTTTTAATATCAAGCTTGTGATTATAAATATAATCTAAATTGACATGTGGGTCAATAAACTGCGGCAAAGCTTAACAGTTAGTTCATCAAATAAAAAAGGCCCCGCAGGGAAGAACCTGCGGAGCCGTGTACTTGCAGTGATTATTGAGCGACGGTAACGGCGGTTATGTGGGTATTTACACCCTCATACCAATAGAGGAAGCCCTCAACGTCAACTACGTCGCCTTCCTTGAGAGCGCCAACGGTGGAGTAAACCTCGGTATCGGGGCCGGTAAGGTAGGACTCTACGCAGAAGTCATAGGAAGCGCCGTTGTAGCCGAAGGTGACATAGATGTCATCGCCGGGCTGGTCGTTCTTGTAGGCCACCTTCTCGACGGTCAACCCCTTGAAGGAAACAAGCTGGTTCTGGTGGTCGATCAGCTCGTCCTTTCCCAGAAGCTCGGTGGCGTCAAAGGGAATGGCGATGAAGCTGCCCTCTTCTATTTCAAAGGTGGCGTCGATTATCTCAATTTCGCCTGACCACTCAGATTTATAGCCGGTGACTTTGATCTTGGTGCCGGGTACCAGCTTGTCATAGTCTTCCTGAGAGCATGCCATGTTGTAGAGGAAGTAAGCGCCGTCCTTATCCTGGGAATAAACGGTAGCCTTGTCTTCCCACCAGGATTGCTTGGCCTGTACGTAGGTTTCTACTGTAACCTGGCTCTCCAGCTCGGCCGCCACATATTCGGCATAGGTCATAACGCCCTCGGATTTGACGTCTTCCTCGGTAGCAGCGGGGGTTTCCCCAGCGGGAGCCTCAGTAGTAGCCTCCTGGTCGGGGGCTTCGGTTGCCTCGGGAGCCTTCTGGGCACAGCCTGCGAAAGCGAGGACCATGCAGAGGGTCAAGAGCATTGCCAAGAATTTTTTCATTGCTTTTCTCCTTTATAATTGCCGCCCCTTTCGGGAGCGGTTTTATGACTTAATGATTATACAATAGACATTGCAGGATATCAAACCCGTTTATTACGCTTTTTTGCGGCGTTATGGAGGGTATACGCCCCGATAAGCGCCCATGCCGCGCAAAGCGACAAAAGCAGCGCCCTTGAAGGGCCGGGGAGAGGGCCGAGATCTTCTGCACCTTCTGCGGATATGCTCTCCCTTCCGGCTCCGTCCAGACGGTAAAGGGAAGTAACATCTGAAAACAGCTTGTCCATATATGCGTCATCTACGGTCTCCTTGCGGCGGACGGATTTTGTGACGTTTTCTATGAGCTGTCCCGCAGCGTCGCGCAAAGACGCGGAGCCGTTGCATACTGGGGTGACGAAGGTATTGTCGGAGTTGGCCAGCAGCATCTTCACCGCTTTTATCTTTACATCGTAGTGGGCGACGTCCTGCCCTTCCCTGGAAAGATAATCAAGATATTCGTCGGAACCCTGCGCCATGGAGGTGACGGGAACGTAGCCTTCTGTTTCGGAGTATGCTATCTGCACGTCGTTGGTCAGCAGGTATTGCGTGAACAGCCAGGAGGCCAGTACCTCCTGAGGATCGCCCTTGTTGAATACGCATACTGAAGGGCCCTGGGATATCATCTGGGGGTGATCCGGATCAAACTGTGGTATGGGCATTACCGCCGTCTCAAATTCGACCAGCTTGTCCGCGCTTATGTCGGAAAGGGGGGCGTGGGTGCCCATCCATGTGGCGCCCGCCGTAGAGTCTATGGCGAATATGCACTGGCCTGCATTCAGAAAATTTGCCGGATAGCTGGATATCTTGAAGGTGGAGAAGGAGCCCTTCTTCACGTGTTTTGCTATGGTGTACAGCAGCTCCTTTGTGGTATCGTTGAAAAGCAGCACTTCGCCCTGATCGTTGGAATACCCGCCGCCGGACTGGCGCAGCAGCTGTATCATCATATTGTCGGTGGACTTGTATATGAAGGGTATCATCACCTTCTGGCCGTTTACGGCGAATGTGCCGTCGGCGTTTTTCTTTGTGGCGGCGTCGGCCACTTTCCATACGAAGTCCCATGTCAGAGTATCCGGCAGGGTATAGCCCATGGCCTCCACATAGGTCTTGTTTATGTAGCAGGCCTCTGTGGAGCGCATGAAGGGCAGGGCATAGCAGTGACCTGCGAAGCTGCATTCATTTAGGAAACTGGGTATTATCTCGCCGCTCCTGGGAGAGGTGAACCTCACTTCGCTGCCGCCAAGCCCGTACCTGGGGTGGTCAAGTAGCTCATCGAGGGGCGCTACCACGTTTGTCCCGGTTAGGTACGTCGCTATGTGGTCGGGGTAGGTTATGCAGACGTTTGGGGTGGTGTTGGTGGAAATATTTGTGATGACGTCGTTGTATATCTTGCCATAGTCGGTATAGAGCCGAAGGTTCACGCGGATATTCGGGTACAGCGCCTGAAAGTCTGCTATGGCCTTTTGGTATATCTGGGTCTGGGTCTTGTTGGTGTCGTTCTTTGCCCAGAAGGTTATCTCATAATCCCTGTTTGTGTCGAATTCCTCAGGCACCGCGAATTCCCTGAGCCCCCGGGAGCCGTGGCAGCCGGCAAGGAGAGGAAGCAGCATACACAGCGACAGTATGAGGCGGATAAGCTTTTTATTCATACTAACCCTTTGTACCTCCTCTGGATGCGCCGTCCATTATCTTGTTGCGGAATATCAGAAACAGCGCTATGAGCGGCACTGATATTACCACTACCGCCGCCATCATGGCGGGTATGTTTTCCCGGCCAAAGCCGCTTTCGCGTATGGCCTGTATGCCGTTGGAGACCAGGAAGTAATTCTCGTCGTCGGTGATGAGCCGTGGCCAGACGTAGGAGTTCCAGCACTCTATGACCTTCAGTATTACTATGGTTATCATAGTTGGGCTGCAAATGGGTATCATTACCTTGGTGAGATACTTGAAGTCCGAGGTGCCGTCCACCTTTGCGGCATAGTACAGCTCGTCTGGTATCTGTGCGAAATTCTCTTTCAGCAAGTAAATATAGAATACCGACGTTACCGAGGGCAATATAAGGCCGGTGAAGGTGTTGCGAAGGCCAAGGTCGGTAATTGTCACGAAGTTGGTAATTATCACCAGCTCGTTGGGTATCATCATGAGCGACAGCAGCAGGGTGAAGGCAAGACGCTTGCCCTTGAATTCAAGCCGGGCAAAGGCGAAAGCAGCGAGGGTTATGACCGATAGCATCAGCAGCGTGGTGATCAAAGTGAATACCAGCGTATTGGTGAAATAACGCCCGAGGGGCACCGCCGTAAAGGCGTCGACGTAGTTTTGCAGAGTGGGGGAGAGGGTAAAGAACTTTGGTATGTATTCTGAATTATACGCGCTGTAGCTCTTTACGGAGGTCAGCACCATCCAGTAAAAAGGAAACAGCACTATGACGGCCCAGAGAGACAGCAGTATATGCACTACCGTACTGCGTACCCGGCTGCGAATTCTTGCCTGCTTTTCTATTTTGGCGTAATCGGTATGTTTTTCCATAGGTCGCTCCATCAGTAATGAACGTGCTTTTTGCTGATAATAAGATTTATGCAGGTTATGGTGAGCACTATTGCGAACAGTATTATGGCCGCAGCCGATGCGAATGAGGGGTAGCCGCCGCTGTTGCCGTAGAGCATATCGTAAATATAGCCTACTATGGTGTTCATCTCCGCTGCGTTAAGATCTGTGCCGAAGAGGGCCACAGCGTCGCTGTACGCCTTGAAGGCGCCTATAAAGCCGGTTATTACCAGATAGAATATCATCGGGGAGATGAGCGGCAGCGTTATGCGGGTAAATATGCGGAATTTGGAGGTGCCGTCTATGCGGGCGGCGTTGTAGTAGTTCTGGTCGACGGAGGCCAGCGCGCTTGTGAGTATGAGTACCTTGAAGGGCATTACTATCCATATAGTATAGAAGCAGAGCACGAACATCTTGGCCCAGTAGGGGCCGTCTATGAAATCCACGGACTTTCCGCCGAACCAGTTTATCATCAGGTTAACAAGGCCGTCCGTATAAGCAGTCTTCTTGAAGAGTATCATGAATACCAATCCCACCGCCAGGGTATTTGTGACGTAGGGCAGAAAATATACGGTCTGGAAAAGATTGCGAAGCTTTTTGATTGAGCTTAGCCCGGCTGATATGAGCAGGGCAAGGCCGGTGGAGAGGGGAACGGTGATTATCACCAATAAGAAGGTGTTTTTCAGCGCCTGCAAAAAGTAAGGGTCGTGGAGCACGTAGGAGTAGTTGTAAAGCCCGATGCCGAAAAATGTCTGGGAGGCGGAATTATAGCCCTCCTCAAAGGAATACACGAATACGTCTATGAGGGGGTATATCATGAATACCCCTAAAAACAGTATGGCGGGCAGCAGATACAGCCAGCCCTTTGCATTGTTCTTTTCCATATATCACTCCGCCCGGAAGGCTATGCGCTTTCCGTCAGTTTTATCGAAAAGGAATACCTTGTCAGGCCGCAGGGCGAAACGTATTTTACCCGAGGCCCCATCGGGCTTATTTGCAGAGCTTATTATGGCCCGCACGGTGTCGGCTTCTGCCGCGGGGTGGGAGAATATGACGCTGGTGTCCCTCCCCATTACCTCTATGCGCCGGAAGATGCAGCAAAGGGGGCCGCTTTCCGCCGGTATGAAGCCTTCCGGGCGGATTCCTATATTATACTCGCCATCGGGTGTGCCGGGAGCCGGCAGGACGTCGTTTTCGCCTATGAAAAGCCTTCCGCCGCGGACGCTGCCGGTAAACATATTTATGGGCGGAGTGCCGAGGAACTTCGCTACGAACATATTTACGGGCTGGTCGTAAACCTCCTGAGGCCGGCCTATCTGCTGTATCACGCCTGACTGCATTACTATTATCATATCCGAAATGCTCATGGCCTCTTCCTGGTCATGGGTGACGAATATGGTGGTGATTTTGGTTTTTTGCTGTATGCGCTTGAGCTCCTCCCGGGTCTGGAGGCGGAGCCTGGCGTCAAGGTTGGAAAGAGGCTCGTCGAGAAGCAGCACCCGCGGCATCTTAACAAGGGCCCGGGCGATGGCGACTCTCTGCTGCTGTCCGCCTGATAGCGCCTTTGGCTTGCGGTCCATAAGGCCCTCGATCTGAACAAGCTTAGCCGCGTCGTAGGCGCGAGCGAGCATTTCTTCTTTGGAAAGCTTGTCCTCGCCCTTTAGGTTTTGCAGAGGGAAAAGTATGTTTTGCTTTACTGTAAGGTGGGGATAAAGGGCATAATTCTGAAATACCAGCCCGACGCCGCGGTTTTCAGGCGGCAGGTCTGTAACGTCGTCCTCGCCAAAGAATATGCGTCCCGCCGTAGGGGAGAGCAGGCCGGAGATGAGGTTTAACGCGGTGCTCTTGCCGCAGCCCGAGGGGCCTAAGAGGCCGATGAGTTTGCCGTCGGGTATTTCCACATTAAAGTTGTTCACGGCTATTACGTCCGGGGCGTTCTTGCCCTGACCGGAGAATTTCTTGGTGAGATCCTTTAATACGACTTTCATACTGATGTCCTTTGACACTGAATTTGTCTTTGAAAGATGCCTTTCAAGCTATTCTAACATATATGAGCGGGGTTTTCTATGATATGGCAATAGTTAAGTTATAAACAAAGAATGGACGGAAAACCGTCCGTTCACATGCAATGCATACTTATTATTTTATTTATTCACCACGTTTATGGGCGCGCCGTCCAGAAACGCCTTTACATTGGCTACAGTGGCGTCCATTATTCGCTGACGGCTCTCAATGGGCGCCCAGCTTATATGGGGAGTGATAATGCAGTTCCTGGCCTTGAGCAGCGGATTGTCGGCCCTGATGGGCTCGGTATAGACAACGTCCAGACCTGCGCCGGCGAGCTTGCCGGAGTTCAGCGCGTCCGCAACGTCCTGTTCAACTATGAGCTGGCCACGGGCGTTGTTTATGAGTATCACGCCGTCCTTCATCTTGGCGATACTCTCCCTGTTTATCATGCCGGTGTTTTCGGGGGTGAGGTTGCAGTGGAGGGTTATCACATCCGCCTCTTTATAAAGGGTGTCCAGATCCACATATTCGGCTATGGCGCGTCCAGAGTCGTTGGGGTAAAGGTCGTATGCGATGACTCTCATGCCCAGAGCTTTGGCTATTCGGCCCTCGGCCTGGCCTATGCGCCCGAAGCCTATTATGCCCATGGTCTTGTGCTCAAGCTCTATAAGGGGGTAATCCCAGTAGCACCAGTCCGCATTGTTTGCCCACCTGCCCTCGTGTACAGTGGCGTCGTGGTGGCCTATGTGGTGGCATATCTCCAGAAGCAGAGCTATGGAATACTGGCTCACAGAGGCGGTTCCGTAGGTGGGCACGTTTACTACAGGGATTCCTTTTTCCTTCGCGTAGCTGTAGTCGATGCAGTTGTAGCCGGTGGCCAGCACCGTGATGAGCTTCAGGTTGGGACAGCTGTCAATGACCTTCCGGGTCACGGGGGCCTTGTTGATGACAGCAATCTCCGCGTCACCGATCCGGCGGATGGTTTCATCCTCATCGGTCAGGCCGATGTCGGCGCGGACATCCAGCGTGTACGGAGAATCCACATATTTGAGCGCGTAGTCGGCCTCGATGAGGAACATGTCGATCTTGTCGTCATCGGCGGCGGATTCCTGCGCGAGGAGCGCTTCGTCCAGCTTGTTCTGGTAGTTGTTGTCGGCGTTCGGGTTGATCGTCCACTTGACGATCGTGCCGTCGTTCAGGGTCGTGGTGGACTTATCTTCCGCAACTTCCTTGACTTCCGGATAGTAGGCGTTGAAGCGGGACTGGAATTCGTCGTTCCAGCACCAAACGTTCAGCACGCTGCCTTCGGCGAGAGAGACGCTGGCCAGAGAGCTCATCGCAAGCGCAAGAGCCAAAGCCTTAGACAAATGTTTCCTCATGGTAAGAACCTCCTTTTTATTGTTCACCCTCGTTTCTGCGGAGGGGGAATCGCGTGTTAACCCAGTTTCGCAACGGTTTTGCCGACGATCAGGCGGCAGGGGACGGAGATGATTTCCGGCAGCGTGGTGCGCGGCTGCTCAATCAGGTGAACGAGCTTGCGCGCGGCCTCGCGGCCGATCCGGGAGACGTCCTGCTCCACGGTGGTGAGCTGCGGCTGGCACATCTGAATCATGGCCCCGCCGTCGTATCCGGTGAT
>ERZ780207.2503-NODE-2503-length-13179-cov-13.636010_pt1 | contig 13179 bp, 8 predicted proteins | sample MGYA00510977_ERZ780207 | MGnify/ENA primary metagenome ERZ780207 (study PRJEB29588, sample SAMEA2151383) | human gut metagenome | biome: human gut; feature: human-associated habitat; material: faeces | place: Denmark | collected 2008/2010 ... | reverse complement strand
TGTCATAGACGGAATCAAGAATATTGATCACAGAATCGCGGCTGTCCGCCACTTCTTCCGCGACCTGAATTGCACCATTTGCTTTATCGGCATAATATTTATCGGTCAGTACACCCTTCTTGTCGATATAGCCGTTGACAATCAAATCAAAATAAATCGCCTGCGCCGTATCGCCGTCCACGACCTGCTCGTTGCCTCTGGCATCCACAATGACCTTGCCCTTGAAGAGGTCGGCAGTAACCGCCACAGGACGTCCGGCAACTGCATCGGCAAGCTCAGTCTGCAAGCCCTTTGCGAAGCTGTCATAGCTCTCACTGGCGATGACGGTCAGAACATTGATGGACTGCACATCATTTCCAAGCACGTTGGCGTCCATGCGTTCGCCGTCCTGATTGACACACAGGCGCAGACCGCGACCGACCTCTTGCCGCTTGCGAACCTCGCTGCTGCTCTGTTTCAGTGTGCAAATCTGGAACACGTTCGGGTTATCCCAACCTTCACGCAGTGCGGAGTGCGAGAAAATGAAACGCACAGGGGATTTTTTCGGATCACGATCCAGAAGCAGTTCCTTGTTCTTCATGATCAGGTCATAGGCGTCAATATCGTCGGAGGTGCCTTCCTTTTTGTCGGAGAGCTTGCTGTCGGTCATCTTGCCTTTTTTATCAACCGAGAAGTAACCGGCATGGGTATCATGGGCGGAAATAACCTCCAGATAACGAATGTAATCATCGTCACCGGCTCTCAACTGCATAGAGCCTATGATGTCGTTGTATTCTTCCTCAAACATATCCGCATAGATGCCGTTGAACGGATGCCCGTCCTCGTCATACTGTTTGTATTTTTCAACCCTGTCGATGAAGAACAGCGACAGAACCTTGATGCCCTTATGGAAAAGCTGACGCTCCCGCTCCAAGTGAGAAAGAATCGTTTCGCGGATCTGAATGCGTCGGAGCTGGTCTTCGCTGACCTTACCGATCACATCTCCGGCAAAGATTTTGATACCGTTCAGGAACTCTACGGAGTTGTCGCGTCCGTCGATAGATTTCACTACAAAGCCGACTTTGTACTCGTCCAGATTGCCGGAATTGTCATAGAGATTGTAGCCGATGCCCACCGTTACGTTCTTCTGGCGAATGCCCTTCGCACCCTTGCAGTCAAACTGAATGGAAGCAGTCGGGTTCTTCTCCTTCGAGACGTTGATGCTTTCCAGATAGACGAATCCCTCGGTTGCCGTGCTGCCGGACTCTGTGATGCCCTTGACGGCAATTTTCTTGACCAACCGCTTGTTGTACGCTTCCATCGCATCAAGGCGATAGACCATGTTATAAATGCTGTCTGCCTTGTGGGTCGCGGAGTAGCGCAGCGTCAGCAGCGGGCAAAACTCTTTCAGCCGTTCCTTCGTCTGTTTTCCTTCGACCGACTGCGGCTCGTCGATAATCAGAATCGGGTTCGTTTTTGCAATAATATCAATCGGACGACGGGAACGGAACTCGTCCAGCTTCATGTAAATACGCCGCGCGTCCTTACCCTTGGCATTGAACGCCTGAGAGTTGATAATCATAACGTTTATGGCGCTATCCGACGCAAAGCGGTCAATTTCCGTGAGCTGGGCAGAATTGTAGATGAAGAACCGGATCTTCTTGCCGTATTCCTCCGCAAAATGTTCCTGCGTCACCTGAAAGGACTTATAAACACCCTCGCGGATGGCAATGCTCGGCACGACCACGATGAACTTGCTCCAGCCGTAGTGTTTGTTCAGCTCATACATGGTCTTGATGTAGGTATAGGTCTTGCCGACGCCGGTTTCCATTTCAATCGTCAGATTATAACGACCTTCCAGCTTATCCGACGGCTTGATCTGATTGGTACGCTGCACCTTTTGCAAATGTTCCAGAATCAGCTTGTCGGAAAGCTCCGGCACGATGCGTTCGTTGCGCCAGCCGGTGAAGTCGGCGGCAGTATCATAAATTTTAGATTCATAAGGATCCGATATATCTACGCCTTTAACCTTTTGTTTTTTTATAACGGTACCCTTGTCCATCATATATGTGGGCGTGAGGTACGGCTGCCCGGCAAAGACGTCAACGACCGCTTTTGCCGCATCCGCTTGAAATTTTTGATGTTTGAATTGTAACTTCATAATTTCGTTATTTCCTCCGTGTGGTGTTGGTGAAGTGTGGAGTGTGAAGAGTTGTGAGTTAAGTTACTTTTGCTGTGCGGAAGAAATTGTTTTCGTTGTAGCAGACAGCATTCTTCTCAACTCGTCACAATCGGCGTTGAGCGACTTAAACTCCTGTTCGGACAAATAATCCGTTTCAGTCAGTAATTCCAACCAATACAATGTCTCTGAGCATTCCTTCAATGCGATATAAATCTTCGAAAGGAAGTCCTTTTTACTAATTGCGCACTCCGCTTCCGCAAGATTTGCTCCAATGCTTGTACCGCTTCGTAAAATCTGTTTTGAAAGCACGAACTCTCTTTTTTCTTCGCATAAGTATTGATATAGCCGAACGATCCGAACGGCAAATCTCTTGCTCTTATACCTCGCAGTGTTTTCTGCTTCCATAACTCCACTCTCCACTCTCAACTCTCATAACTCCACTCTCAACTCTCATAACTTCACTCTCAACTCTCATAACTACACTCTCCACTCTCAAAACTTCACTCTTATATCACCCTCACGCGCTTGGTGATGTCGCCCGCATCCTCCGGCATATAGAGCTTGAAAATCTCGAACATGTTGATCTTCTCCGGGCTGGATGCAAAGCCGGAATCGCGGAAGACAGCGCGGAGCGGGCGGCGCTGTGCGATCTCCTTGACCACGCTTTCGGGGATATTTTTGTCAAAGCAGGCGATCAGGTCGCCGTCATTGTAGGTATGGACGGTGCAGCCGTCGATCTGCTCGGACTTGTACGGCAGGGACAGCGGCAGCCCCCATTCGATCAGGCAGCCGAACAGCAGGTCGAGGTCGGTGCGGTCATCCTTGATGTTGGATTCCAGACCCGCGAGCATCCCCTGATCGTAGTCATCCGGCGCATAGTAGACGTCCTTCATATTGGTATCGTCCAGCTTGAGGACGCGGAAGCCGACATCTAATGAGCTAGCCATTTTCTCTTTTGCTTGAATTACTTCAGGAGCTTCCATCCACTCCCCATACGAAAAGCCCTCCAAATTCCCTTGAGTTGCTTTGTATTCGGTCATTTTTCTAATTGCTATTCCATCGTTAAGCAAAGCTTGTTTAATCTTATCCCCGGCGCGGCGGATGCGCTCTTTGCCGATTTCGCAGATGTTCTTGTAGCCTGCTTTGTAGGCTTCGCTTGCTTCGTCGCACTTTTCGGGGAGCTGCACCATGATGAATTTGCGGTGCCCGCCGTCCTCGGCGTTGAGCTGCATGACAGCGTGGGCGGTGGTAGCAGAGCCAGAGAAGAAGTCGAGGATAAAATCTCCTTCTTCAGTCGATGTAGAAATCAAATATTTAATCAAAACAGTCGGCTTAGGAAAGCTAAATGCTTTGGTCCCTAACAGATTGGTAATTTCTTTTGTTCCGTCCTGCGACATTCCTATATTATCCGGCAATTTAGTACTTACAGCCACTTTACCAAATTTGTCTCCTGCCTTTTTCATATCGTCTTCTTTCCAATAACGCAGGACTGGTTTTGAAATTTTTAAAAACTCATAGTCCCCTGGAAAAACAATTCGATTCTGAGCCAAATAATCTTCAATAGTGTCAACGGTAATTCTCCAAGTTGCATTTGGATTTGCTGGATATTCTTCTCCATTCTTGGGGTTGACGATTGTGAAATAGCTGTTTGGTCTCTCACTTGCAGTTGTCTGTTTCGTCAAATCGTGGACTCGCCACGGTCTACCCGCAAAGTCTGGCGTTTCGTAGTATTTGCGTTCTTTCCCATCTACGCTTGCTACAAAATTACTGGATTTAGCAAAGCACAGTATGTACTCGTAATCCTGTGACACACCAAATGGCACATCGGATTTTGCAGTTCGTTTTCTCCAAGGGAAGGTTGCAACATAGTTTACTGCTCCAAACACTTCATCGCATATCTTTTTGAGATTGTCTACTTCATTGTCATCAATGCTGGTGAAAATAACCCCATCATCCGTCAGCAGATTTCTCGCCAGCATCAGCCGGGAATAAATCATGCTGCACCAATCAGAATGAAACCGTCCGTTGGTGTCGGTATTCTTGAACAGGCGGTTTTCCTCCTCGTCGTACATTCCCATCTGCTCGTTTTCTTCTTCTTGCGAGCGCATGAAATCATCGGCGTAGATAAAGTCGTTGCCGGTATTGTACGGCGGGTCGATATAGATCATCTTGACCTTGCCGAGATAGCTCTCCTGCAAGAGCTTGAGGACTTCCAGATTATCGCCCTCGATGTAGAGGTTTTCGGTGGTGTCCCAGTCCTTGCTCTCCGCCACGCAGGGGCGCAGCGTCTTCCGGATCGGCTTGTTGGCTTCTACGATTGCCGCCTTCTTGCCGACCCATGTGAACTCGTATGCCTCGTCGCCGTCCACCACGTCCGGCGAAAGCATCTGTTTCAGCAGCTCAAAATTGATCGCCCGCTTGTACACCTTCTTCTCAGGCGTGCTGTGTTCCTCGTCCAGCATCTCCGTGACGCAGTTCGGAAACAGGGCAGCAATGCGGTCTATATTCTGCGCCGTCAAGTCCGGCGATTCAAATTTCATCTTGTCCATTAGGTTTTTCCTCCGCTACTTTCATAAAAATATTCCCAGCAGGGTGCCCTGTGTCGCTGCCTTTCATGGCAATATAATACAGATAATTTTGGTTGTAAAGTTTTACTATATGTTGATTTAGTAGTGCAATAATCCAAGATCGCCATTGCGGAACGCTATCCCACGTTTGCTGGTATTCTTCGTTCTTTGTTTTGTCGTCAGTAAATGGAGAACGTGCGTGGAGCATTTTTCCACATTTGTCATATATTTTGATAAACCTGTCTTTTGTGAGATAGTCATCTTTAATATCAATCCAGTGGTTCGTATCACAGGAATCTTGGCAGATCGGCTGTGGATAAAATTCCGGATGAATGCGTTCAATATCTTGAAGAATCAGTCGTGCATTCCACATCGTTTCTATTTTCCCAAGTTTATTTTTATAAATATCAGCATCCGACACCAACGCAGATAGCGCAATCAATTCAAGTATTTTTCTTATTTGGACAACGCAAAAATCTATATTTGTCTGAAAAAATCTAGTTGTCTTTTTCTCAAACCGAATCTCATCAAGCGCCTCTATTCTCCACTTAATTTCCTGCATATTGTTCAGATAAAGTTTTTGAAGTTCAGATCGGCGGTCAAGAGATACATCATCCATATGTTTCAAATTCCTTTCTCAATATCTTCAACTCCGCATTCATTTCCATCCGCCGGTTAAGCTGCTTCTCTTTCCGCATCTTGTTTTCCAGCGCGGCAATCTGCTTTTCAAGCTGCTTCTTCTTTTCATCACGCTCAACAGATTCTTTCAGGCTCTCGCCGGAATCCGCTTGCAGCTTGTCCCCGGCAATCTGTCGGACAAGGCTTTCATAGACGGCATCCATATTCAAGCCATCGATGCTGAGATGCAGTTCGTCTTCCGGCATCCAGTCGGTATGATAATAGCGTCCTACCTTGAAGGCATTGCTGCCGGACGCAGCAGCCTCCTTGTAGCCGATCCACGCCTGAGCCTTGCCGTCACAGGTCAGAATGAAGAGGATATGGTACGGGATTTCCTTGTCGATTTGTTTCAGCACCGCTTCGTCAAGCTGCGGATCATTCAGCCGCACCTCGAATACTTCAATCTCGGTCACGGCTTCGCCCGCAGCAATATTCAGCGTAGACGCTGCCAGCTTGTTTCGCCAGTACACCAGCCGGATCTGATCGACAAACACACGGCGCAACGCAGGGGAAACCTCAAGGTTCTCATAGAACTTCTGCTTCGGTATTCTTTTGCCAAACTCCGTAGATGCAGGAAATCCAAGCATAATCAGGTCTCCTTTCCTTCAGTAATTTTGGTTCTCTCATTTCGTAAGGTCATTTTCTGTTAGGAAATTCAGAAATTCAACCATGATCTGATTTGTACGATTACGGATATCATCTTCTGTAAAATCCGCTGCTGCGGCAAGGTTAATCAATTCATGATTCCTTGTACCGTCTTTCTTTTGGTTTCGGCTATTCGTAAATCCCTGGTAATATTTGACCTTATCAGTAAACCGATAATCCGCAGCACGAATATTAATCCGTTTTTCTAGAAGGGCCTTATTACCAAGTGCCTCCAAATTCTTCGCATCTGACAGCGATTTGTCTTTGTCTAAGCGATTACGAGCATAAATATGTTCAATTTCCAAGACCGTTTCTAGAGAAATCAATTCCTGCGCATCATCTTGGAATGCCCACCACGCAAGCATTGATTTTGTGATTGGCCGAACATTGCTAAATGTGAAGTTTGCAAACATGCTTTTCACAGTTGTTGGCTCAAATTTGAAGCCATCAAAAGATATCGGTCGATTATTGACGATATTGACCATTTCAGTGTAAACGGGGGTACGAAGTGCATTTACTCCAGGATTCGTAACCGCATAAGTCCAGATAAACCCCGTAATTTTATTGAGGAACTGATAAAACTCTTCATCATCAAGCATACCATGGGCATCTTTGTTTTTCATGAAATAGACAGATACAAAATATGTCCACATACTGTTTGGCGCATAGTTCAGCACAAATAATCTACGCAGAATCCGTAGTGAGAATCTGTCCTTATCCTGATTGGAAACATCTTCCCAGAAGTGAGCAAGGGTGATCATATCGTTGAAGGTACTATCCTGCTTCAGAAGTGTATAGTTATCCTTTTCATAAAACTTGCGCAATGCCTCCGTCGTAGAGGACTTGATCCCCATTTGGGCGCGGACAAAGTACATATAACGCGTAAATAATTCATCCATTGGAGTGCCATTTTGTGGGTGAAATATTTTCTCGGAAAGTTCCTCAAGCCCCTTCCACCGCTTAATAAAGATATCTTTTTCACCCTTAGCAGTATAGAATTTATAAAACTGCGCTTTAAAAATGTCAGAATCTGAAAGCGGCATGCCGCGATCATTTAAGGTGGAAAAAATCCGCAGTGCGGTATCTTGCGATTCTGCTTCAATTGGCAGCAGAATGCAGTTGTTCATAATTCTGGTCGGGAGGTAAGCAAAATATGTAGGATATTTCGCCAGGAAGGAATCAATACAATCCTGAAAAAACTTGAAATTAGCTGCATAACGGCTTTTTTCTCCAGGTTTTACTGTTCCTGTCCTAAGAATATCAAGAAATTCATGTTTATCCTTGTCTGTTGCCACCTCGGAATCTATCTTCAGCGCGGCCATATCCGGCTCGCCAAACTCATCCGTTTTCCATATACATTTTTCGATATTTTGCTTAGTTGCAATGGACGCTCTGTCTTGCATATGACCAAACTTCGTATAAAAGGCTCTTAGTAGGAGCATTAACGTGGTAAGCCGTTGCTGTCCATCGATGACTTCCAGTTTGGAATTTAAATTTCTGAAGGTGACAATTGGGCCCAGAAAATATTCGCTATTACTGTCAAACTCTATTCGCCCTTCATCGGGAATTGCGAATGAAAAAATATCATCCCACAGAGTTTGGCATTCTGCTTCTCCCCACGCATAGGGACGCTGATAGTCCGGAATCAGAAAGTCCGCCTTTTTGTCCTGAAACAACTCTTTTATTGTTTTCTGATCGACATTCAATTTAGACATGTCGTAATCCTCCCAAATATATATTGAAATGAGGCTCTTCCTTTTTAGAGGTGGATTACTATTTCACAATCAAAAAGCAAATCAGCTCAAAATCATCCAGCCCCGAAACCGCACTGAGCAGCGCAGATGTTCCGCCGCTCTTGAACAGACTGTCAATATCGTTTTCCTCTTTCGCGTCAATGATGGAATTGATCGCCTCGCTCAGTAGCTCAGAGATTTCACCCATTTTGCGTCCGTCATCTGTCTCATCGTTGAATCGCTTACAAAGCTCCGCGCAAGGCTCGCCCTTGCCACGGCAGAGCAGACGCATCGTGTCGAGCAATTTCTTCGGGTTGAGGTAATCGCAGACAATTTCGCCTTCTTCGCTGATGTAGACCATGTAGAAGGGGTGAATCCGGTTCCGATTGTCAATGTTCACGCTGTCATTGATATTTCTGAGGACGAAAATCACACCGGCAGGAGAATCCTCCGTCTGTCCAACAACGGTGTGCAGACCCTTTGGTGCGGTTTCAATGTCCTCGTGCTGCTTCATGTATTCGAGCAGATCAAGCCGGAACTCGTTAAGTCCCAAATCCATGATGGAAATACCGCTTGTCATGTCCTCAATGTCCACGACTTCCTCTTGCAGCCGCTTGAGCTGTGCGCGGCGGTATTCAAGATCGCCCTTTTCCTCGGCATTGATCAGGTCATCGTCGCCGGTGGAGGTCATAACTGAAATCTTCATGCGGGTTTCCACACGGCTTTTCAGGTTGATATACTCGTCGAGGTCCATATCCGGCCAGAAGTTTACAAGCTGAATATGGTCGTTTCTGCTTCCGATACGGTCGATTCGCCCGAACCGCTGGATAATGCGGACAGGGTTCCAATGAATATCATAGTTGATGAGGTAGTCGCAATCCTGCAAGTTCTGACCTTCGGAAATACAGTCAGTTGCAATCAGAATATCAAGCTCGTCGGTGCTTCCGGGCAGGAGTACCGACTTTCCTTTGGAAACGGGTGAGAAACAGGTTAGAACCGTGTTGAGGTCTGCCTGGAGCTTTGGAATGGTAGTTTTTCCGTCAACTGTGCCGGTGATCTCCGCCGTTTCCAGCCCGAAATTCTCTTTCGCAAATCTACTGACATTCGCAAAGAGATAGTCTGCGGTATCAGAGAATGCCGTGAAAATAATGATCTTCTTATTGCCAGGATTGATGGGATGCTCGATTTTCTTCCGGATCAAGTCAAACAATGTTTGCAGTTTCGTGTCATGCTCCGGCGTGATGTCGGCAATCATGAGGAACAGGAGTTCCAGATTCTCCGCATCCTTTTCCAGTTCGCACATCCATGAAACATAGTCCATATCAGCAAGGTCAATTTTGACTTTCTTGCCGACGGAGAAGAAATCAGTGTTCTGATCGTCGTAATCAAAATCTTCTGCGCCGGAAATCTCCGTCAGATTCAGGACGCAGTCCCCAGATTGATAATTTTTGATCGTCCCAATCGTATCGTTGATCAGCTTTTTAATGCGGTCAATCGTCAGGCGGAAAGAAGCAACCGAGCTTTCCAGCCGCTTGAGAAGGTTGATACTCATAAGACGTCGAATGCCTTCTTCACGTCCCTGCTGGGTCAGGCTGTTTCCCTTGTGGTGCGTCATGTCGATGTACTTTGCCAGCTTCGATGGCATGATATAATTCGTCGGCGTATAGATCATCAGACTCAACGACATGAGCAGATTGTAAATATCGTTATAGTTGATCGCATCATTCAAATCGGTCAAGCAGGGACGCAGCGAAATCGGCGGCAGACGCTCCGGAAATTTGCCGATGTCAGAAGTGTTGTAATACTTTTCAATGTGCTTTCTTGACCGTGCAATCGTCACGCTGTCCAGCAATTCAAAGAAATCAAAATCCAGCGTCCGCAAAAGCTCGTCCGTCGTGCGTTCGTCGGCAGGAAGCTTGCTCCATGCGTTGAAAGCCTTCTGTGCCTGACGGAAGATTTCGTCAATACTTTTGGTCGTATCGAGCTTTTTGCTCATCTGCGAAGCATCGCCCTCATAGGCGAGTGCAAGCTGATTTTTGAGGTCAATAAACTTGTTGTTGACCGGTGTTGCCGAGAGCATCAGCACCTTCGTTTTCACTCCGGCGCGAACGACTTTATTGAGTAGTTTCAGATAGCGGTTTTCCTTTGCGTCCTCGCCGGACACCTCCCCGCCATTGCGGAAGTTGTGGCTCTCATCAATGACAACAAGGTCATAGTTGCCCCAATTCAGGCGGTCAAGGTCAATTCCGTTCGACTGCCCGTGCTCACGGGAAAGGTCGGTATGATAGAGGACATCATAGCGCAGACGGTCTGTGGCAATGGGATTATTGATATAGTTGCCCTTGTATGTATTCCAGTTCTCAGAGAGCTTTTTGGGGCAGAGAACAAGCACGGATTTGTTGCGGTTCTCGTAATACTTGATGACGGCAAGCGCAGTGAAGGTTTTACCAAGACCTACGCTATCTGCCAGAATGCAACCGTTGAATTTCTCAAGCTTACTGATGATAGCAAGAACAGCATCCCGCTGGAAGTTATAGAGCATTCCCCAGATTTTGCTTTCCTTAAAGCCTGTCGCTTCGTTCGGCAGCTCGTCCTCTGAAACGTCCTCAAGGAACTCCTTGAAAATGTTATAGAGTGCAACAAAGTAGATGTATTCTGGAGCGTTCTCACGATATGCAGCGGAGATATTCTCAATTACGACGTCAGTGACCTCCTGCAACTTCTTCTTGTCGTTCCAGAGTTGTTCAAAGAGCCTGAGAAAGTAGTTGGCATTTTCAAAGCTCTCTGTCTTCTGCACCGGATAGTAGGCGTTGTTGCCGCGCTCGCAACCGAGATCAACTGTCGTAAATCCATTGATGGGCATATAGGTACTTTCATCGACCGTCATAAAGCCCATCATCTGCTCCTGCGTAACGTTCGATTTGAAAACCACCTTGCGTCGAATCCAGTCTGCACACTCTTTTGCAATCGCTTTTTGCGTCAATTCATTGCGGAGCTTTACTTCAAATTCGGTGCCATACAGACTGCATTCTCTGGAAATGCGAGGAATATAGAACTCGCGCTGAGCCTTGGAAGCCTTCTCAGTCACGAAGGTGGGAGAGGTGAAGATAAAACGCAGTTCGTCAATGCCATCAAGTTGCTTTTTGAGTTCCTGATACGCATAGATTGAGAAGCAAGCGGCGGCAACAGACATCTTACTGCCTTTATGAATACCCGCTTGCAGATCGTCTTTGACGGTCTTGTTAATGTTGTCTATAATCTGCATTCCATCACCTCAAAAGAATTTGAGATTCACGGTTTGCCAGGGCTTATCTTTGCGCAGCTACATTTCTCGCCCTGGCGCACACATATCTTCTCATTGAAACCATCTAAAATTCGAGACGGCCAAACAAAGTACTTATTACGTGCTATCCTCTCTTTTCGTACTTTGCCCGCAGATCGATCAATACCTGCTGGTAGCTGATCTGCCCGCTGGCGATGCGGTCGAGGCTGCTGTTGGTCGATTTGCTGATCGTCATGCCTTCGGCAGCAAAGGTTCCGCGGATGCTGCGGAGTAGCAGTATATTTCTCGGAAGCTCATTGTTATCATATCATATTGGCTGTCCCATAATGCGGACTTTATCATGCGTTTTCACGCGAATCCGGCACAATTTCCATAATATCTTCCACGCCGCAGTCCAGCGCCGTGCAAATTTTCAAAAGTATTTCCGTCGTAACATGACCATTTCGACCCATTTTCGTGACGGACGCCGGGCTAATGCCCGCTTTCGCGCACAGATCTTTCTTTTTCATATCCTTGTCAATCAGCAGTTTCCAAAGCTTCTTGTAGCTCACAGCCATAGTTCGATTCCTCCAGATGAAAAAAGTGCTCTGCTGCTTGGCAGAACACCTTTGTGCAAAGCTGCCAAGTCTAACAACAGCGCTTCGCAGCGTTGTATCTTATTGTATCAAAGCAGGATGGAAAATGCAAGGAAATGATAAATACGAACGATTTTTATTTCGAAGACCACTTATCGAATTCGCCCTTATCTTTGTTTATTGCCGCGCAAATTCTGCATCTCATAAGACACATGAATTATGCTGTTTCGCGCGTGAAAAATCTATGCCATTCGTACCGAATGCGCAAACATTAATTAAGTGTCTTCATCGAATCCACCATAAATGCAGTTGAGCCTTTCCCATTTCTCTGTTACAATTACAATAAGTACAATAAGAAAAACGCAACGGAGGTTTTTCCATGATCCGTGAAATATGCAAAGACGAATTCTTTTTATCTCAAAAGTCAGAACCTGCCACGGCGGACGACTTGAGCGTAGCGCAGGACTTATTGGACACGCTGACCGCGCACAAGGACGGCTGTGTGGGCATGGCGGCGAATATGATCGGCGTCAACAAGCGCATCATCGCGTTCGACAACATTGGTACATACATGGTCATGTTCAATCCGGTGATCGTCAAAAAATCCGCGCCGTATGACGCGGAGGAGGGCTGCCTGTCACTGACTGGCACGCGGAAAACAAAGCGCTATCAGACCATCAAAGTCCAGTGGCAGAACGAGCAGTTCCAGACGCGCATCAAGACGTTCTCCGGCTGGACGGCGCAGATCATTCAGCATGAGATCGACCATTGCGAGGGGATTTTGATATGATTTTTTACTTTTCAGGCACCGGAAACAGTAACTATGTGGCGAAACGCATTGCAGACGCGCTGGGTGATGAGATTGTAAATCTGAACGACCGCATCAAAGCCGGTGACACTTCGCCCGTCGAAACCGGCGAGCGAGTTATTATCGTCACGCCAACTTACGCTTGGCGCATTCCGCGTATCGTGCGCGACTGGCTTCTGAAAACGGAGCTGCGCGGCGCGAGGCTGGCGTGGTTCGTCATGACCTGCGGCAGCGAGATCGGCAATGCCGGCAGGTATAATCGCGAACTCTGCGTGGAAAAGGCGATTTCCTGCATGGGCACGGCACAGATCGTTATGCCGGAGAATTACATTGCGATGTTCGCTGCGCCCCAGGCAGACGCCGCGCGAGAAATCGTCGCCAAGGCCGAGCCTAAGGAGTGGCAGTTCCAGACAGACTTTTCGGAGCTGCATACAGAGTTCCCGGAGCTGGTGGATGCGGATGGGGTCGGCTGGTTCCTCCGTCATGTGCTCCGCGCGGCGGGCTTCATGCTGGCGCACCCGGAAAAGGTGCGCAGCACCTCACTCAAGTATGCGGAGGTCATTCGCTCAAAGTTTGTCGCCGCATGGCGAAGTAGGGTGATGCAGTATCAGATCCCGATTTTTGCGTCCCAAACCAAGGGCGCATGGACGCTGCGCTTTGATGATGTCCTTGCTGATGCGTTGGAGCTGGGGCCGCTGCGCAGAGAGGGACCGGAGCTGCCGCTTGAAC
>ERZ780207.2502-NODE-2502-length-13183-cov-8.481033_pt1 | contig 13183 bp, 11 predicted proteins | sample MGYA00510977_ERZ780207 | MGnify/ENA primary metagenome ERZ780207 (study PRJEB29588, sample SAMEA2151383) | human gut metagenome | biome: human gut; feature: human-associated habitat; material: faeces | place: Denmark | collected 2008/2010 ... | reverse complement strand
GCAAAAATACGATTTTTTTTGTAAAGTACGTTACTTTATTACAATATTTAACCTAACAGTTCAAATATCTTGTCCATATTGTCAATATACTGTCTCTCAGTATATTTCTCCTTCACCACTTGATAGTTCAATTTGCAGATTGTTACCAGCTTTTCCCGATGTTCATAACAATCCAATAGATATCCATAGATTTCATTTACCTCGATGTGCTGCTTACTGCAAGCAAAGCCATTATCATGTGATGCAATCTCTGGTATTCCGGCATGATCCGTGGTGATAATAGCCATACCGTTACCCATTGCTTCCAGTATGGATATTGGTTGTCCTTCATTAGGATAACGAGACAAGAGAGAGAAGAGATGACATTGATTCAGCAAGTTAACCTTGTCCTGTCCACCCACAATGCCATGATACACCACATTTGGCAACTCCTTGGAATGCTCTTCGAAGTAAGTCTGTTCTGCAGGGGCAAAAAACTTACCTGCAAAATGGAATACGAATTTATCAGAATCACCTCGATCAGCAGCTATCTTAGCCAACTCCAAAACCTCACGATAACCCTTGCTTTCAATGAAGTTACTCAGATAGAGTATATGAAGCGCTCCTCCATCTTTTATCTTGTTTATTTTTTCATCAACAGATGGAGCTATAAAGGCATCATCTACACAGTTGGGACAAACGAATATCCTGTCATCTGGCAGCATACCCTCGAATATGCTATGAAGTGAATGACCAAGCACGATACCTCCAGCCAATCGCCTAACAGCCTGATAGTTCATTTTACGTTGCCATGATGGCACATCATGATCTATCAACTGACGGTAATATCCTCCATGAATATGAACAATACACTTCTTGTTCCGCCAATTTATAGCCTTCAGAAATACCAAGTCGCGAAGATTGCCACCACGAGTCTGGGAAGGAGTAAAATAAACCACATCGCTCTTGCATTTCCATAAATCAATGAGCGAATTGAAGATTCTCTTGTTGTTGGTAATATCAATCTTAGAGAAATGATATTTTTCCTTCAATCGAGAATTGTATAAAGTATCTACAGCCTTCGACAATCCATGCATCGGAGGCGGAAACTGGGCTAAAAAACAAATTGATTTCATAGATTTTCAAATACGTTAATGTGAGCTTCTGCCATTTTCTCTACTGTATAGTTGGTTATCTTTCTCAGATTGTGAGTAGCTATATCAGCTCTTCGCTCATCATCAGCCATCAGATTATCCATAATAGCTTTTAATTGCTCTGGGCTATCTGTATCTATCAAACAATCTTTATCTGCTATCAATTCCATACCCGCCACACATTTGTTTGTAGTTACAACTGGCAACCCATACGCCATTGCTTCATTGATGACAAGCCCCCAGATATCCTCACGAGTAGGATGCACAAACAAATCCGCAGCCTTGAAATAATCTGCCAATTCATCCTTAGTCTTGAAGCCCTCAAAATGAACCTGAGTCAAGTTAAACTTTCTCTGCAACTCCAAATACTCTTCTGTTGGTTTACCACCCACGATGTAGATACCTATGTTTTTATCCATATCCTTTGCAGCTTCCATCAGCACATCAAATCCTTTACGATGGATAAACTGTCCAACAGCCAGAATCATCTTAGGCTCTTTTATTCCTAACTTCTGGCGAAGCTTTTGCTTTTCTTGCATTGACAAGGCATTAGGAAGAATATCTGCATCAGAAAGAGAAGAGAACGGATAGCGATGAATTTTCACATCTTTACCTGCATAATACTTTACATAATCATCAGACACGTTACTAGGACTTATATATCCTTTTGCACCTTGTAAAAAAAATGACTTGAAGAGATGTTTCATCTTACTCTCTCCATATCCAATCATTGCTCCATCCAATTCGTAATAATATGGTATATGCCGCAACTTTAATGATAACAAAGCTATCATTTCTGTAAAATACGCATAGTTGGTAACAACGATATGATCATAATTTACCTTGCGGAGAAATCTGAGTACCTTCCAATCTATTTTCTTCTCTTCAATTTCACCCTCTTTCAAGAAAATAGCCTTGAAATTCTTAATTCCATCCTCCTTCCAGTTAAACGTAATACCAGGAGCACGTTTTGCTTCAAACAGCACAGTCAAGTCGTAAAACTTGCCTAACACTTCATAGAAATCAATTCTGTATGGAGCTGGAATATTAGTTATAAACAGAACTTTCTTTAGTTTTTGTTCCATAAATCTATATATAATGACTGTAACTTTTTTGATTCATTTATTATATTGTAATCAGAATTGAATATATCAAACGAAGCACCTTCTCTTCCTTTTGAATTTTGTATCTCTAATAATATCTCATGAACCCATACATCATGCGTCAATGCGAGATAAACCACATTTTGTGCAATTTTTGTAGCTTGAGGAACTTGGTCTGAAAGTATTGTTGGACATCCATTCATCTCAGCCTCTATTGCCACGATACCTAAGCCTTCAAACAAAGAAGGCAGGACAAAAGTATCAAATGCATTATAGTATTTATAAGCATCATCCCTAACACCAGTAAATATCACATTTTTATCAAGTTTCAATCTTGAAACTTTCTCTTTGATATTTTGCATAAGATGACCTTCGCCAACCAACATAAGTTTGCAATTAGGCTTTTCTTTTACAACATCAGCAAACACATCAATTAAGAAAGAATGATTTTTCTGGTTATCGAAACGTCCGACATGTCCTATAAGGAATTCATCTTCATTAACACCATACATTTCTCTGATACGCTTACGCTCATCTATCTTGAAAGCAAATTTCTCTACTTCAATGGCATTGTGCACAACAGTAAAAGGTTCATCCCCAAACAACCATTTACCTGCCACATTAGAGCATGCCATTCTATGTGTAGCATACTTATTAATATTCTTTCTTGCTTTTTCCAAGAAGAATAATTTAATAGGATTCGTCGTCAGATGTTGTGTATTATGACTATGCGCTATGCGAACCGGAATTTCACATTCTTTCGCTGCTTTCAATACCCATGCACCCATAGCATCCATGTGAGTGTGTATTATCTTATATTCACCATTGTTTAAAATTTTCTTCAGCTGATGAATATATGTAAAAGGATGAGTACTTTTCTTTGGAAGAACAAAGATGCGCCCGCCCATTTGCTTAATTTCCTCATCATAATACCCATAACCACCAGCATCATGAACAATAAAATCTATTTGTATTTTACTGCGATCTAAATGACGATAATAATTCATCATGTATGACTCTATGCCCCCACGATTCATCAGTCCGCCATTAACATATAGTATTCTAATCATAATTATTTATACGATATAGTTAATACATAGTTTATTCATTTATTTGCTATTTAAGCCTATAAATTTACACTATAGATTACATTATACATTTTTCCTTCTAAATCAAGCACTAAATTCCGTCGTTTCCTTTCTAATTTCAGCAAACGGGTATTAGGATTCTCGTCAAGAAGCTTGATAATTTTGGAAATGATTAAATTCGATAGGAAACATGTCCCAAATCGTTTTTGCTGAACTTTTTGGAAATCCATCCCTTCTTCATAATGGAACCTTATCCAATCACAAAGTTTCTTACTAACAGATAGTTCATATTTCTCTGCATAATAAAACGTTGACACGATACATGATTCCACAAATGGATTCTTCTCATATATTACATCTAATTCTCTCGTTAACAAAAACTTACAAAAATCTTCTCCATATATAAACCTTGAATTGTTATAATCATATACAATGGAAGAGAAATTAAAGAAACAAGTTTTCAGTAGATTTTCAGGAGTTGGAAATAAACGCATATCCACAATACCCATAGTATCCTCTATACGCCAAATATCAACCTCCATATTATCCAAGACCAATTTTACCCCATTAAATTTGTTTCGTTTAATCTCTGAGAGACCTAAGCCAAGCAGTTTACCAATATGGAATGATAATTTACTCTTATGACTAACAACCAAGTCTAAATCACGATGCTCCAAAAATCCTAGCAAGAAATTTTTGATGACCCCACTGAATATGTAAACATGTGATTGTTTAGCCAACTCATCCATTAATCTAATGATACCCAAAGGGAAAAAAGTACTAAGATAGAGATCAAAGGAAAAGCACTGTCTATCAATGTTTTTACGAAGTAGATAATAACGATCTTTCTTCATTGCTATATTTGCTGACCATTCAACTTTCTGTAATGAGTTACAGCAAACTTATCTGTCATACCAGCAACAAAATCGCGAATCAAACGCATTCTTTCCTCAAACGTGAAATCCTTCGGATCGAAGTCTTCATAATAATCCCAAGCATCTTTCTTTTCACCAATAGCCTGAAAGTGTTCTTGGAGCACTGCTTGAAAGGTTGACTTTGAAATTAAGTGCTTAGCATGAATGCGGAAAGATTTCTCTGGATGGAATAGATATTTTACATAATAGTCTATGATACCTGTCAAAACTGCATTGCCCGTCAACTCCAAAGATTCAATTTCCGGATGAGAATAGATATTTTTTCTGCAAACATCTTGAATGGTAGTTGCCAAACCTGAATTATTACCAGTATCAAAAACTAGTTCCTTCTTGTAATCCCCTTTTAAAATCTCATCGTAATGAGTCATAAAATTATCAATGGCAACACTCACAAAATGATTCATTAATTCCGTACGGAGCTGGACCATTTTCTTCTTAGACGGAGCATTCTCATTAAAGTGCTTTTCAGCCTCATTCAAAACTTTCTTTCCATCTGCATCATTCTTCAATATCTGCTTGAAGTCTTCATACTTAACCCAACCTTTAGAGATAGCATCCTCATAATCCATTATTAGATAGCAAATGGTATCAGCAGCTTCCATCAAATAAGAGAAAGGATGGCGATTGAAAGCATGTTCACCTAATTGAATGATACCACAATTATTCATCACTTGATTCAACTCCATACTCTCTGTAGTAAACACGCCATGCTTCTTGGTGGATATACTTCTACTCTTATCTTTTGGGCCAAAATTAGGGTACTTAATGAAAGCAGCAAGAGAGGCGCTTGTTAAGTTCAAACCATACAAATCATTCAAAAATTGTAACTTTGTAAGCACACGGAACCCTTGGGCATTTCCATCAAAGCACGTAAAATCAAGTTTAGCCAGGTTTACATCATCCAGGAATGAAGTCAATTCTTCGATAACTTTATTCTGTTGTTCTCCTTTAGCTACTTTCAACATTCCAAGGATTATCAGATGATGGTACACATGAGTATCTTTTGATTGCTTCAAATCATTTTTCAAATCATCAAATAATCTCTCAAAATAGCATTGCAAGGCTGTTTCACCGAAATGTCCGAATGGTGGATTACCAATGTCATGAGCTAAACAAACAGTTGTTAGCAAAGAATCAAAGTCTCTCAACTTTCTAACACATTCATTTGCATCATTAGCATCAACTCCAACCATATCCTTAAAGGCTGGAATCTCGAACAAATTCAAAGCAAAGGAATGCCCAATACTCATCACTTCCATAGAATGTGTGAGACGAGAATGAATATTGTCATTCGATGTCAAAGGAAACACCTGTGTCTTGTCATGAAAACGTCGACACGCAGAGCTAAATATCACACGTCCTAAATCGCTCTCTATAGGAGAGCGATAATCATATTTCATTTCATGATTAGCTCGTCGTCCATCAGTCTGTGATGAGCGGAGCCTCTTACCAGAAAATAAATCCATACACTTTATATTTTAGTTTAAACAAAATTTCAAAAATCAATCAAATTTATCGATTAGTTATTTTTCCCATATCTAAGTTTCTTGTATTAAACAATTGCATTAACTTGAATGCCATAACATAATTATTAGGGAATAACTAAAATATCCAACATTCTATTTTATATTTTTGAACGCCTTGCTTCTATTACGACTGTCAAGTCACACAATTATCCCCACTCCTTATAAAAATCAATTCGATAAGGAGTTGGTAAGTTTGTTATAAATAAAACTCTCATCATTGTTATATTTTTAAAATCTGCAAGGTGGCCACTTTTAGATTAACCCTAGCATATAAATGTGGAAAAGCGAATTACATGAGCATTATATTAATCTTTTCGTTTTAATCTTTATTCAAAATATTTTCAACCGCTTTTATAACACAGTCATAATAACTCTGCCAAGTTTGCTTTTCAACAGACTTTCTACTATTAATACTATATTTTGGCATTTGCTCAGGATTGTCCAAAAACCACTTTATCTTTGAATAAAGATCGTCATCATTACCAGCCTTGAACTTAAATCCATTTACACCTTCAATAATTGCATCATCACCCCCTGCAAGATCCGAAACAATACATGGTACACCGCAGCTTAAAGCTTCAAGTATTACCAGTCCATATCCTTCTCCTAAAGTTGGAAATACAAAAACGTCACTCTTCTGATATAACGAAGCCAACACATCACGGGTAACAAATCCAAGAAAATGTATATTTTTCTTATCTTTGTAATCCTGATATATTGGAGTTGATTCAGAATAGCCACCAGCAAGATACAATTCTACTTGACCATCACCAAATCTCTCCATAACTTTCAGCAAATGATGAATTCCCTTACGGTAATTTACCTGACCAACATAGACTAACTTTAAAGGAAGCTCCAGCGATTGCTTTTGTACAAATACAAACTTATTGAAGTCTACGCCATAAGGTGCCAAAAACATTTGACTTTCTCTCACTCCACTAAACTTCATTGAACGTTTTACTACATTAGATGCTATGAGGAAATATTCTGAATCTTTTATTTCCTCCAAATATCTCTTGCAGTTATTATCATCCCAAAGCTCAACTTGTTCTTTCTTGATATTCTCATCACCGGTTTGCTGTATGTCTTTTATGAAATTCTCCTTCATAAAGAGCCTATTGGCGATAGAGACATCCTGTATCCTTTTTATCTGAGGAGCACGTTCTTTCAGAATCTTCCAACATTCATTTGCATTGGTGTCATACATGATTACGGCATCCACATTATTTTTGATAGCATACTCCGCCACCCTTTTTCCAAAGCTGTCATGTAGCCAATCATAATAATGTGGGAAGCATTTGTATAATGAAGGTATCTTACTTAAGAACAGTCTCAACAATCCCTTCCATTCACAATATTGCAACACCATATCGTCAGGTATTGCATTTGTTCTATGTGAAGCACACTTTTTCTTTGCATCACCACGCAATATATGCTTGACAATACGAGTCAGACTAAATGGTTTATCATATATCGTTGTGATATACTTAAACAAATATCCTTTCTGCAACAAAGCTTCCGCAGTACGGAATGAATGTTGCTTGCCCTCATGGGCTACTATTACTTTCATTTCGTTATTTCAATAGTTCTTTTTTTATTTTCTCTATTTTATCCTCAACAAAGGATTCTACTTTTTGGCTTCCCCATTTTGGTTGTTCCTTTTTCAAGACTTCCGCAAGGATATATCCTGTAATTTTTTCGCCATTTGCTTTCGCTTTAGCGATAAAATCATTATATCTGTCCTCATCCAACGGATGAACTGAATCCGGGTATAATCCGAGCCAAGTCTTTAATGCAGAAAGTGTTTCTGCTGATAAGTTCTCTATCTTTACAGATAATATCTCACACATAGCTCTGAACAGGCTTGCTTCAATACCCTTACCACCGGTTTTGCTATAATCACCATGTAGCCCGAACAAGCGATGGCGCTCATAATATAGTTTCATCAGTTCATTGTACACCGTATTTTTGTATTCTACAATCGCTTTTTCATCCAAATCATGGAGTGATTTCTGTAATTCATCTGTCAATACATTCTGATGTATATACCCCAGTAAACGAATCATTGCACTAATGCCAGTAGTCTTACATAGGATCGATCTATGCTTGTTGTCTATTGGCCATTGTTCAAAGAATACCTTTTCCACAACTTGATAGAAAGCTTTCAGTTCCACTGCCATGTATCTATATGATGGTTTACCAGTATTATCTTCTGTATCTATACGCCAGATTCCCATGCGAGAAGACATATTTCTAATCAGCGATTCGGCAAAACAAGACTGAGACACCAAGCCTATACCGCTTCCCAACATTTTAATTTTTCCCTTTAATGGAGAATCCTCACAGTTGTTCATGTGCTTAACCAGCATGTGTGCCACATAGATATAGTTGCGAGGGTCATTAACATAGCTATCATTATAATACATACCATATATATCATAATAAAGCGATTTGCTAACCTTACGCTGATTGAAGTTTACTTCCACAAATATCTGTGACTGTTCCCACAAATCAAAATTAAGCAAGATAGTACAGTTAAACTTGTAATTTTCGATGTATTCCTTGATTATACGGTTCTCTTTATCCTTCTCATCATCGAACAAATTAAGTCCACATACATCCTTATAAAGTTCTTGCATCGCAAACAATCGGTGTTGACCATCAACGATATATACTTCATAAGGCATTTTTAAAGAAACAATATCACCAATTGTATAATCAGAATTTTCATCAATATATGATAAAATCATTGCGGTTGGAAAAACAGCCACAGCCCTACGCCCCTTAACTTCATCAAGAATAGAATTTCTGATAAAATCTTTTATTTTTGAGATTCGCTTAGTGTCTATTCGCCGCTGATAAAATCTATTTTTCTCTTCCGCATCATCCCCTTCATCATTTTTGTATGGATTATCATTGGGATCACGCATATATGAGAACACAGAATGCCGACTTAAATCAAGGAAAGGGATGCAAGCTTGCACCACAAGTTTTTGCGAGCAAATGTCCCCACTTAAAACTAAACCATTAATTGTTTTCATGCTTCAATTATTCAAATAAGTTTATTTCACCAGAAACCGAAGATGTCACTGGTTGTTCATTATTCTTCGATGGTGCAGATACATTTGTATTGCCGCCATCATTTATGGATAGTTCTATTTTATCCAAACGTTCTTCTATACCTTCCATTTCTCCTGTCAATTCTTCTAAATTGTCAGAATAGTCTTTCAAATTGTTTGCAACTGCATTTTTTACCATTTCCGACACATGCTTTTCTTGACTTCCAAAATAAACATCGGAAGCATCCTTTACTTCTTTTTTCAAGTTGGCATTAAGGTATTCCTGAGTTTTTTCTTTGGAAGTGATAGTTGATATAGAAGTTGCAGTAGAAGCTGCTATATTTTGGGCTGTTTCTTTGCAGTCCCGTTCAATATCCTTGATTGATTTAAAGCCGAAGAAACCTGCAATACCCAATATCGTAGAGACTAAGATTCCTGCAATCGACCAATATTTCTGAGTATCAGCCTTATCTTCCAATATGGCTTCATATCTATCGGCTATAACATGCTCATGCTTATTGATTACCGAAATCAAACTATCAGTATAATATGAAAACTTAGCATCATCATATACGGAGTCTGGTGATACCGTAATAACAATTCTATGAGTCTGAGGTGCTTGGGCTGTAAAGCATTTACAAGCCATCACAATAATGCCAACGAAGCATAGACTCAATAGAATAGCTGCCATATAATTGAGGAACATGTGAAACTTTTCTTCATTCATTGCTTTACCGTTTTATATCTTCATCAATATATATTGAAAGCTTTGTATAGAATTTTCCTTTCTATATAAACTTCCATCAACAGGTTCTATTGACACATAAGACAATATAGCTTGCATCAAGTTTTCTACAGTTATAGGATACTTTATCAGTTTACCCAACCCATAGCAGCTTATTAAATCACCCAACAATCCAGCATCTGGCCCTATCACAGGCTTATCATATTGTGCTGCATATCCGAGGACTCCACTGCTCTGAGTTACATTCTCATATGGTATCAACATATAATCTGCAGTATAAGCTAACGAGTTGAGAAATTCATAAGTACAAAACTCATTGTAAACAAGAATTTGAGCACCATTGTTGATGTTTTCAAGTATTTGGTAGAACTCCTTGACGCAATCCTTACTGATTTTTCCGGCAAAAATAAAAGTAAAACCTTTTGCATTCTTCATTCGACTGACTGCTTCGGCAATCAGCAAAGTTCCCTTTCTTCTTCCAAGCCCGCCGAAGTGCAGGAATATTTTGTTTTCTATTGGAATTTTTAAATCTTCACGGATGTTCTTAGGCTGTTCTGTTTGAGGAAATGGATCTGGCAAGAAATTAAACTTATTCGTCTTATATTTCTCATTCAACCTCTCCACAGACCTCTTATCATTCAAAACAAAGACTTTCTTAAACAAATTACTATTGACCAATAAAGAATATTTTATTTTCTCGACAATTCTTTTCTTGAAAGATAAGGTATTGTCGTTCAAGGCTATCCTGTAAATAATTCCCCTAAAATCAATCCGTGAAGGAAGAATAAACGGAAGAGCAGGAAGGTATTCCATCAGCATAATAGTATGAACCACATCTATATTATGTTCTTTACATTTCTTATTTAAATACTTAGATTTTGCAAATGATAACTTGATGATATTAATAAATCCATTACCTCCCTTTATGCATTTATCCAAATCTTCGTCTTCTATGAATTCAACCAAGATGTTATCTGCCTCCTGCCAAGTATAAGTGGACTTTACATCATGAAAATCTTTTGATACGCAAAAGAAATAATGATTGCCAACATCTTTTAAAGCAAAATCATAATAATGATGCAAATACTCTAAATGATGTCCTAGGCAATCTGTTGTAAAAACTAAAATGTTTGCCATAAAAAAATATTAATATATTTTTGCCTGTCTAAAACTCAAAGCCAAGCCTAATTCTGCACCTAATGTAAAAATAATCGGCGGCGTTATTAACAACCCATAGCCCATTGGAATACAGGTAATTATATTAACAAGACAAATCGACAATATAAAATCAACAACATTATTATTTCTTCTTTTTATATATGAAAATGTTAACTTAAATAAAAAGAAAAATAATATAATACTAAACACTCCAAAAGTATAGATAATTTCAACAAGACTTGAATCACGAACAGACCATAATATTCTATTAGACGATATATTCACCGTTTCAGAAGCTCTTGTTGCCATTCCATGAGGAAACAAGACTTCATCAATATGTTCAAACAAATAAGAATAATGCTCTTTTCGATCGTTATCTCCTGTTACAACTTCATCATGCTCCAAAACTTTACTATACATCCTATAATGCAAATTTGAAGAATATTCGTATACAAAATTTTCTGATGCAAAATATATGGAAATTAAACTAATACTCAAAACTCCTATCGCCAATATCTTTTTGAAGGATGAAATAAAAGAAAATTGTTTAAAAATTAGACAACACGCAATATTCAAACATGTATACAACATAATACCACGAGTTCCTGAGAAAAAAGACACAAACAAACAAAGCAGACTGACCAATATGAAATGAACCATTCCTTTACAACGATAGGCATAAGCCAATATGATGGGCGTTGTCAATATATTCATATTGGTGATTGCCGAGCCATCTAATGATACAGATAATTGTAATCCAGCAAGAGCTCCGATTAAATCAGCAACTTTAGATATTAATGCAATCCAATAAATATATTTAATTGCATTATATTTTATAGGATTTCTCAAAAAAAGAAAAAAAGATAAAAAAAAGATCAAATACGAACGGACAGTAGAAAAAATTGTAGCGAATTGAGTTTGTGACAAAAAAACATAAGCTAATGCCCAAAGGATAAATATAATCCCCGAAGCAAAGAATATATCTTTGCCTTTTATTTTGCGCAAATACTTGTTATAAATAAGTAAAAGCGGTATAAGTATTATTTCTATAGCACAAAATCCAACTTTGCATACTAAATAATAGTTAGAAAATGTAGATACTACAAAAACTGCCATCAGCATACATGACAACACATTTCCAATTTGCCTAACCTTCAATATTCTCATTTTATCTATTTTTTTTAAATTTAGAAATACAAAAATTGCGTTCTTCTTTCGTTAATCCTACATAAAATAATAAAATTACATATATAAGTAAAAATACACTAGTAGTAAAAAGCAACTTATATATAGAATCCTGTAGATAATTATTACTTATATATATGTATATTAAGCAAAAAACAAATAGAGGTAGTATTTTTAAGACAACATTTTGTACATAAGAGCGTAAAAAGAAAGATTTCTCAACCTTCTTTAATTCTACACACTTAAATAGCAATATAAATATGTTTGTAATCAATTTCGTTAATATTGCTACATTTGGAGAAAAATCCAAGAGACACATTACCCAAGCAAAAAAAACATTTATTATATATAGTGCAGACTGAATCAATTGAAATCTTTTAATTTTTCCATTTGCTTCAATACCATTCAACAATGGCGTTCCTAAAGAATCAACTAAAAGAAACCCAACTAATATCGTAACAAAAGAATCAGTATAAGTAGGATAACTTCCTAACCATAATAACAAGATATACTTTACATTACAAATTAAAGGCACTGATATTAAAAGCATTAAAAAGAATGACCAACGCGAGGTACTATATAACAAGGATAAAAAAGAAGACTTGTCATCAGCATAAGTTTGCAACAACTGAGGACGAAAAGCCTGTTGTACATTATTGATAAAAGTAGCTATAGTATTTGTAACTTGATTTGTTATTCCCAATGCAGCATTCACAACAACGGAATAAAATACATTTAAGATAATACTAATACCTTGGTTAGCCATCACATTAGCAACATTACCTAAAATATTCCATGAAGAAAAAGATAATAAAGAGCGACATTCATTACATTTAAATGTATCTTTTATTAGCACCGCTTTTGGAACTAGTATCTTATTACAATACCACTTAAATAGCCCAAACTGCAAAATTGCCATTAGAGAAAAAGAGAAACCATAATAAATCAATCTATGTGATTCAAAACAGTCTAACGCAAAGGCCATAACTAACTTTATTGAAACATCAATCAAACTTGTCCAAGCAATAAAAGCAAATCTTTCATAAGTTACAACTAAAGACATATATGGTATTCGGAAAAACGTAAACAACAATGTCAAAATAGTCGATTGATAGCACCAGAATGCATCTAATTGTTTATTCTCTGGAATAACCAAAACTTTTAAAACAAAATACAAACCAACTGTTTCAGCTAATGAAAGTACATATAAAAAGTGTTTGAGAGAAGAATGAGGAAAGTTTACTGGTTATC
>ERZ780207.2497-NODE-2497-length-13190-cov-2.657099_pt1 | contig 13190 bp, 14 predicted proteins | sample MGYA00510977_ERZ780207 | MGnify/ENA primary metagenome ERZ780207 (study PRJEB29588, sample SAMEA2151383) | human gut metagenome | biome: human gut; feature: human-associated habitat; material: faeces | place: Denmark | collected 2008/2010 ... | reverse complement strand
TTATCCACATCCTCTGGTGCGGGTGTCCAGTCTGTAGCGCGGTTGCCTTTTTCGAGTTTTACATTTGAAATGTAATATACGGCATCGGTGTTATTGCCTTTAAACGACACCGTTCCATCACTGACTGTAGCCCAAGAATGAATGATTGTCGAATATCTTTTCCACTCTGTTGTCAATTGAATAACATCACCATTATCAGCTAGAGACCTCGATGGTGTTAGGGTACATCCGCTAATTGATGCCTTGGCATAGAATGAAAGAGTATATTTTACATCTCTCTCCCACACATTAGATACCGCATTATAAAAGCGCATACTATCCCGAGACATTTTAACTTTGTAGCATTTTGCAAACAACATATTGCCAGAATCTATAATCTCGTAGCTGCCGCGTTCTACCGTCCAAAACGTGTTTCCCTGTGAAAAATCTCCATTTCTCAACAAATTCCTACCACCAACACTAATCCCGTTAATATCATTCTGCAAACCGACGATAACGGTATTAGTCTTAAGACTGTTAATAAAAGCAGAGTCACCAACCAAATCTATCATATTGATATTAGCAGCAGTGATTGTACCAGTTTTGATTTCGTCTGAAGTAATAGTTCCGGTTTTGATCTCATTTGAGGTAATAGACTTAGCAACCAACTTGTCAGCGGTAATAGTCCGTTGTGTAAGGATTTCACCGTTTAGCGTATCTACACTTTTAGCCTGCAATGCTCCAGATATATTGTTGAGTTCATATACCAGCGATTTCTCACTACCGCGAATAACCAGCCGATCTACTGACAACGTGCCTGTCGTGATACTATTGGCGTTGACTGTCACGGAATCCAAAACACCCGTAATATGACCATCCTTAATTGTCATATCGCTAATGATACCTGCCGTAGCAAATAACGTCTGTATCTTGGCTATATCCATGTCCGACATATCTGCATGGAGAAATTTTGTATCAGCCGTAGATACTGTCAAATATCGAATATCTGCTTCATCCGTGGTCAGATAACCAATCTTAGCAATCTCCGTCTTAAGGGTGTCCGTGGTAATCATGGTGTTTTTAATAACTGCAATATCTGCATGATCAGATTTGATATAGTCAAGATCTGCTACTTTGGAATACAACTCGTCCGTCTTAATTGTAGCCGAGTCCAATGCGGTAATCTTAGCATCAGTAGCATTAAGGCTTTGAATCGTCGCATATTTGATATCCGCTTGCTCTGCCTTTAGCAATCCAATATTAGCCGCATCCGCCTCCAACGTCTTAGTAGTGACGCTATTGTACCGGACATTCTGAAGCGTATTTGCAACACTGTTAATCGTGTTGACTATCTCCTTTAAAGAAACTTCTGCTTCCGTTGTTCCAGATTCCTGTACAATCTCCGATTTTAGAGTACATCTAAGACCGCCATCCCATTCCCAAATGATTTCACTTGGGTAGAACTGAACTAACCGGGAATCATCATAGAACTTCACTTTATCTCCCGGTTCAATAAATGCATCACCTAGATATTCGATAGTATAGCTATTCATATCCATTCCGATAAATGGTGAAAGTTTACTTATCATATACTCTTTAATCTTGCTGCTATTCTCTCCTGGAATTAGTGGGAAATTAGCAGATATTACCCCTGTACCACTTGACGGATTATTATATTCGATACTGCTTTCCATAAAAGAAACCACGGAACCCATTAAAGGATCTTCACTGGTGTAGTTCTCATATTCCCATACTTTTATTCCGACATCCAACTTACCACAACATAGATCTGTCTTACGCTGCCATAAGTTTTCTGAATACACACACTCTCCGATATCATATGACTTAGCAACAGCTTTGCTTGGACGTACCGGATAGAATGTATTTCCGATCAGAACATAATTGCAGCCTTCCAAAATGCCACAAGCGCATATTAACTGTGAGAGTGTCATATTCTCCCAATCCTCATGCAATGAGACAAATGTTCCGTCATAAGAAGGATATTCAGCCATAGCCAGATTTGCAGGCTTTAAAAATATATCTAATATCTCCTTGATTGTCTTAGCACTATTATTCCATGCAACTCGCCATTCCGGATCCTCGTCTATCTTATACAATGCTATCTTCTCCGGCTCCAATAAGCTTGAAAATGCAGTATAAGAAGCCATGTATTCGCCTTTATTGATCGTCTTAATATAAAAGGTGCAGACCTTTATCTCAACACTATTCTTCTCAATACGAACCTCTACCTCATCTTTTTCTAAGAAATCCATATAGTCAGTATTTAACTCGAAGTAGTGCTTGGATATATTGCCGAACGGAACGGGATTTCCCATAAAATGAACGGTTAGCTTTTTAATATACGGATCTATCTTCTTGCCATTGTGGTAAAGAATCACATTATATCGATTTATACCGGCATGATATTCTTCAAGTATTAAATTGTCTACGTCTGTTCCGAATGTTCTCATGCTAAACCTTCTCATATAAATAAAAAAGCCACACAGTAAACCAGATATCTCTCATTCTGATTCACTGTATGGCTCTAGGCGCTCTCGTTCTTATAGTTACTCAATCATGAAGCTTAATGCCACAATATCTTTTGTGGTCAAATCTTCCGGAAGTGATTCTTTCGGGAATTTGCGAACATCTACATCTACGTCAATATCAAACAATTCCTGAAGCTTTTCCGCATCTACTTCCTGTGATTTATTTAAAAGCTTCTTTCTCTCCATCTCATAAGGCTCCAACTTATGTGTCATTTCGCTAATATTGGAAGAAATAGCAAATGACAGATCTATTGGCATTACCTTGTCTTTCGCAACAAATTCATTTAATCTGTTGACATTCTGAACCATATCAATATTTTTCATTATTCATCCTCCTTGAATATCCCTGTCTCAAAATCTGCCATATCTTTCTGAACAGCAGCTTTGTTCTGGTTATAGAGATCCTTGTTGTACACATTTTTTGAAATAGAAATGTTCCCTTCTTCGCTAATCGTTGCTGTCATGCTCGCTACCATCGCATTGTCAATTACAGATGTTCCGCTAATTGTTTTTGATACTGTAGTCTTTAACATTATTCCACTCTCCTTTACTGCTCAATTGCACTTATTTTATATCCAGTGACCTGTGCCTTACCGTCTTGATACCGGTATATCTGTGCTACAGAATCACCAAAATAACAGGTTATTGTTTGCATCTTTCCATCCACTTCGCGGTATTTCACTTCCTTAAAAGGCTTATCTTTATCGTTCGCCACATCCTCAATCTTCTTCAATTCAGAAGCAGAAAGCTTACCCCATGTGATTTCAAGCTTTTTCTTTATATATTTGATCGTGCCAACTGCTTTTCCGGCACTTGTACGTCCAGAGTTCTCCGACCATGTCTTATTAACGCTTCGCGTAATTCCATTCTCTACCGGAGTGGCAACTTTCACTCCACCCAGATACAAGACATCATATGTTGCCATATCTCTGCTCTCCTCTCTATTTTAAGAGCAATCTAAATACCTCTCTACCTCTTGGAGTAATCAACGTCTGTTGTCCGGCATGAGAAGAATATCTGCCCTTGTATTCTTTCAGTTCAAACAATCCATCATTCTTTTCCGAATATGGCTTGATTGTACCTTGTGCATCTCTGTATATGTATTTCTTATCTTCAAGGAAATCAAGGAACTTCTTAGGCTTTACACCTAACTCCTTTGCTGTATCACGGAAATTCGTAAGCAGTTTTCTGTCTACCAGATCATCAAAGTATTCCGCTTTTGGTTTCATTTCTGAATTTTCCAACGCAAGACGTTCATTCTCCTCTACCTGCAGAAGAAGTTGCTGCAATGCTTCCTTGTATGTACCCGGCAAGTTATAAGTTCCGGTCTTTCTGATTGCCGGAAGAACTTCTGTCGTTACCCAATCGGTGAATTTCTCAGCAGATGGCTTTCTGCTTTGGAAAATGACTTTATACAGATTTGCTTCATTGATAAATGTCGCATTCTGCTTTCTTCCTAAACTGTCGATGACCTCGCTAGTACCGACCCCATCTGATTTTAATCTGCTCTTGACATCTGTAACATGTGTGATTTCAAGAGCCTTACATACATCAGCCAAACAGAGCCAAGGCTCACCATCAATTGTTACTGTTCTCACTGCTCCAAATTCTTCGTTTTCATAGATTACTAAATTATTCATATTCTCTTCCTTTCCATATCACTTTTGTTGTATGGCAATGAAACAGCCTCAATTGAAAGGAGTTGATATCCGCTGCTTTCGTGTTGCAATCACTATCATTGCCATAAAAAGCCTTAAAAACGCAAAAAAAGCCAAGGATGTAGAAATCTTATTCTACATTCTTGGCTCAAGGCTCTACTAATATATTACACTACTGTATAAATTTTGTCTATGCTTATTTTAAATCGTAAATCTCATCCCACATTGTCCATACACAATCACCCAAAGTTCCGTTAGGAAACTTATAATCTTTGCTATGTCTTGGTTTCTCATTATCGATAATGTTCTCTAATTTTCCCATTTGCCTGTACATAGTCTTCCAAGTCTTCTTAATTTTCTTATACTTTTTTCCCTGTAGCTTATTCATGAAATCATTATACTTTTCTTTACTTTGCAGTGATTTTTTAAGTCTTGCAATAGTCTTATCAAGATCTAGTGGCTCTCCGCAAGAGTCCGTCCCCTCATTGACATACCATCCAATATCACAAAACCCCTTATTCCAAATATCTTCACATGCCCAATTATACACATCAATCAATTTACTATTAAGTTTTTTTGACGTCTTAACAGAAACTTTACACCGATATTTTTTACCGGATACTTTAGCAGTAATATAAGCAGTTCCACATTTCTTTGCCTTTACACTTCCTTTAGATACTGTAACTATTTTTTTATTAGAAGATTTCCATATTACATTACCTTTTGATCCAACCATCTTAAGATTACATGAATCTCCCTTTGCTATCACAATATCAGTCATATTCAACCGTACATTTGATTTAGCTTGTACTGAAAACGAACACAAAAAACTTATAAGTAAAAAACAAAATATACATAGATTACGCTTCATATCAAAACCCCCTCATACTTTTAAATTGATTATATCATATTTTCCACTTTAAACAAGTATCGGATTTCTGCCACCGCTCGCAAAGGTTCGATTCTTAACATCCTGGATTACGTAGTCTGTAATCTTCTGACCGCCAAGCTCTAAGTTAAGGTTGATCTGTCCGCTATCACCATTCGCCATAGCACTCATCATAGCATCATACACCGCTGGTCCTACGGCTGCCGCAATAGCAGTTGTAATCTGATCGTTATTGGCTACGGCCGTCTTGCCGCCAATGTTACCAACCATCTCGGCTCCACGCTCACGGGCAATGAACAACTGCCCCATGTCTGGGAAACCACCGTTAGCATACCATTTAACACTTAACGATGGTACAGATATCTTCTTTCCTAATATCGTCTTTTGAGTTGTACCCCAACTGATATGTGGCATTTGCATAGGGAATTTCAGTTTTGTTTTAATTTTCCCCCATGCTGTTTTAAATGAGTTAAACAATCCTTTTGCAGTATTATTTAACTTAACTCTAATAGAGAATGTTTTCCCACTAACCTTACCCCACGCTTCTTTTATATCGTTATATAAATCTTTCGCAGATTTGCTAAATTTAACACCTAAGGAAAGAGCCTTGTCTTTTGCCCAATCCTTCGCATTGCTCCACAAATCTGAAGCTTTCGATTTTATATCATCAATTTTGACTGCTATCTGATATTTCTTATCATCAAACCAATTTTTTGCTTCATTCCATTTTTCCGCTGCTTTCTGCTTAATGTCTTCAACCGATGCCTTTACATTTAATGTGAAGTCAACAACTCTCCCTGGTATTGACTTAATGCCATCTATCACATCACTAATCATTTGTGCCCCTGCATCTATAACCTCTTGTGTTGTTATCGTATCATCACCAGACATCCATTGAAGTGCAGGTGTAAGGGTGATATCGCAAATAGCTCCATCCGATATGGCTTGACATATTTCATTCCATGAATATCCACCAAGTAATAATTCCCAAAAACTGTCTGCCCATTCTTGTATTGCCGGTACAGATTCATACAAATGCTTTCCAATACTAAATGATCCAATAGCAACAGCAGCAATAATGGGTATAGATGCTGTTACTCCAGCAATTGTTATAGTCGAAGCAAGTCCAAGACTCTTTAATAAAATACCAGAACCAAGTGCAGCCGCAACCGCACTCCCTATTGACATTTTAATAGAATCTCCAATTGTATCTGCCTCACCTGCTGCAAGAGCAAACGAACATCCCAACAAGCTTATTCCAATCAGTGCTCCCTTAATAGATATTCCATTAGCAGCTAGATAAGTAGACAATGCAGTTCCTATACGTTCTGCAATATATGAAGATAACCCACTGAATTGTAGAATGCCCAATGCGGCAATTAAAGCAGTTTCCAATGGAGCTTCCTCAAACATGCCTTTTACCAGATTGAAACCGCCTTTAATAGCTTCCCATACAATAGATGCAATATCATCTAAAAAATCGGTCAGATCTAAATGTGCAAGAAAATCCCCTATTTTATTACCAATCTGTTCAAAATCAGTATTTTTCATCATTGTAGAAACAAGTGTCAATGCCCCCTGAATCCACAAATGAATACTTTGTGCCAATCCAGTAGTGTCAAAAGTCTTAAAGAATCCATTGACTGTATCTGCTATTGCTTGCCCGGCAGAATCAAAATGAAAATTCTCTGCAAATCCAAGCGAAGCATCTATTGCAGTATTTAATGATTCTGCTATCGTTTTACCAACATTTGAGAATAATCCCGGAGTCTCGAAGAATCCGTTAAGGAACGTAGCAAGTGACTTTCCTAACTTTGTTGCTCCCGTCTGGATTCCACTCCAATCAATGTTCTCCAACACACCATTGATCTTATTGCCAAGCATAGTACCAAACTCCGTAAAGTCAGCCTTTTCCCATGCTTTCTTGATACGGTCAAGATACTTAGCAACTTGACCTTCTACATCGGCATCCTCGGTGTAAGTCAGATCTGAACCACCGCCCCCGCCACCACCGGAAGAATCATTGTCGGATGCCTGCACATTCATCTCATCATATGCATTCAGATATTCACTTGCTTTCTTTGCCGCCTTACCTGCTTTATCTAATGCTGCAGCCTGTCCGTTAGTAGCAGATGCCGCCGCATTTGCACTCTTTACCGTCTTGCCGAACAGTAAGGATATAAATGTATTCAGATAGGTTGTCGCTTTGGCTATCACCGACATAAGCGAATTGAGTGCGGGCATTGCCGCTGTGATCAGCGTATTAAACGCAGAACTTGCATTCCCTCGTATGACCGCCATACTTGCACTAAACTGTGCATTCTGCTTCGTTGTAGCGGCTATCTTCTCTCTCAACGCGGTAAATGCTTTCGATAGCACTGTAAATACCAATGCGCTTGAAAGCACACCCCAGATACGCTTAGTGAACCGTGACACAGATCCATTCAACTTATCAAGCATACCATTACTCTTATTGCCCAACTTTGTCATATTAGCAAAGCCTTTCTTCGCAAGGTTAGATATGCTATCCAGTTTCTTTCCTATTCCACTCTCTTTCTCCTGTACCTCGGCAAGTTTCGTCTTGTACACATCTAACTTATTTGTGGCTTTCTCAATGGCAGTTGCTTTCTTATCAATAGCAGTATCTCTCTTCTTCTGCTCGGTAGCTTTTGCCTGTTCTAACTTCTTCTCATATTGGGTAAGTGCAGCATCCGTCTTATTGATCTCCGCAGTGATTTTCTGCCACTCTTTATTATTCTGCATGAGTGAATCTAAAGATGCCTGATTTGGAATAGCCGCCGAACCAATTCCACCCATAGTATTAGCAGTGTCGAGTTCAAGCTGTTCTCTCTTATTTAATAGGTCAAGCAATTTCTTATCCAATGTATCGCACTGTGCAGACATATTGTTAATTGCTGTACTCTCCAACGGTGCATTCTGCAGCTCATTGAGTTCCTTTTGCAACTTATCAATCTGTTGTGTGGTTTCGCTGATAGAATTTTTCAGCTTTTGAGATTGTGCAGACATTTTCTGAAAACCTTTCAGAAAACCTCCATGATCTATTTTTGTATCGATTTTTACGGTTCCGTCAAAATTAGCCATAGAACCTCTCCTTTCTAAGCGGCTCTATGGCTCTCAAACCTATGTTATGCTATTGATAAAATCTACAAATGCCTTGTCCTCTTCGGTAGGATCTTGCAGATCAATCATCTCTTTATGTTCCTTATAGAATTTCTTTTCTTCCGGCTCTAGCTTCAAGCCTTTGTTCCGTTTCTCGCGAATACGGACGATACTCGCAAACAACGAATGTGAACTGATAGCCTGCATGTAACTTAAATAAGTCCAATAATGCATATTATCATCTGTACGAATATCTGTATGCGCTACCTCATTGACGGCGGCAAATATCAACTGTTCATCCTTATCCAGACGTGATAATGGTTTCTCTTCCTTGACAGGCTGGGTATTCCCCTGTGACAAGAACCAGATAGCCTTGTCAACGGCTTCCAATATCGTATCTTCGCCAAATTCATCCTCTTCATAAAGTATGTCAAGCATGATTAGGATCTTTTCATCATTGGAAAGAGAATCATCCTCAAATGCCTGCATGATCGTAAGGCAGTCTTTAAACCTATACCGGATAGGGCAATCGACACCTGCCACATTCAACGTGGTAGGAAGATCGCCTATCATTTATGATACCGCTTCTTGCGGCGGTTGTTGTTGTGATACTGTTTGGTGTACTTTGCCGCACGATTCGCTATGGCAGTTGATTCATCCCCAAACACCTTTTCAATCACCGGTGTAACTGCTTCTAAGAAACGCTCTACAAATGTCACTCCCTTGTGGGTAGACAGACTGTGTGTCTTGCCAAACACTACAGAAGAGATATCATAATTGAACATATCATTTAATGCCGCCTTGATCTCTTCATCTGCCTTATTAACCTTATCTGCAAAGTCTTTCGCTTTCGTATCTATGTCTTTCACGCTGTCAATCTGCGACATAATCCGTTTCTTAGCATCTTCGGCACGCTTAATAATACCCACATCTGCCGGGTCAATCTCAATAACACCTAACTCTCTGTCGCGTTCATCAACAATCTGATAAACCTTCTTGCCACTCTGAATAACAATCTTTTCCATGATATACCTCCGTTGAAAAATCGGACATGGCTCTCACCACGTCCGAATACTACTACTCTCCGTCTGTAAAGGTTGGAACCTTATCCGCAATCGTTACGGTTCCCTGTTTACGGTTGCCGTTGAAACTTACGTCAAATGGAATCGCAACACCCTCTGTTCCACCACCGTAAGACTGTGGTTTCACAACTACATCCTCTGTCCATGCATCATACGGTCCTGTATCCTTGTCTACAAGCACCTCAAGGATCTTGGTCTCACAATCAGAACCGGTCTTTCGGTTCATTGCAATATCCTTAAGCTTTGCATAGATGGAATCTGTCGGATTCGCATAGTATGGATCTGCTGACAACTTAGGCTCATAACCCTTATCATCTACCGATGTTTCGCCGAGAATATTCTTCTTAGTCTCTACATCTACTCCAAGATCTACTGACATATCATCAATATCCTTGCCGATCAGAAACCACTGTGGCGAACCAGTACCGCCAAACGAAGCATCAATGTAATGTAACAATGCCTCTCTCTTTAACTTTGCCATGTCAATCTTCCTTTCTGTAATATAAATTAAAAGTTACCATATAATCAGAGACTCCCGATTCATCCGTATTACTCTGATACGGAACCGAGGTCTGCTCGATCTCTTCAATCTCTATGTTCTCTAAATCCGGATAATTGGTACTGTCTGCCATCCATCCGGCTAATGCACTCAAATACTCCGGTTTCTTCAACCGCTGATTATCATTGGTAGGATTCGAACGATATACCAGGCAGAACGGAAGAAATCCCCGAAAACCACCTGTAACAAACCGCTTCACAACATGCGCTCCCGGTTGAGAGAATAAAGCAAGGCTTGTACCTTCTGCAAAGGTCTCAAAGCATACTTCCAATCCTTTCAACTCTTCATATTGATTCACATATTCATATACAGTCCGAAGCATCTTATTGACTTCAATCTGCGATAGTTTCTCTACTTCTTCCATTACTTACCTCCTGCTATCTTCTTAACATTCTGAATCCATTCTTTTCCATTCGCTGCCTTTGCAGTCTCAAACCAATGATCACCGGTTCCCTCGGTGTGATATTGTAGTGGTTTTCCGCTTGGCACTTTCGGCACACCCTTTCGGCTGCGATATCCGACATTCTGTACATAGAATGCTCCACAATGATATTTAGGATCTATGTACTTCTCACCCTCATATTGGTAGTGTGCATACGGTGTTTTCCACTGTACTACACCACTACCCAGAACGGTGTTGAGAATACCACTTTCCCTTAGTTTTCCATTATCGAAAGGAATATATTGGTTACAATCCGTCAGCACCGCATTATCCAAATAATTCTGTGCCGCCTTGACATTATTCATGATACGATCACTGCTGATCTGAATATCAATACGTCCATCTGCCGACTTCACATGAATATCAGACATTACTTACCACCTACCTCAAAATGTGGAATCACCTTGTAGCGTTCCACTGTCGTGATCTTGAATACATTGTCATACTCTGACTTAATATACTCAAAGAATCCATTCGGGTAATCATCTTCCTCTATCACGATCAAGTCCAATTCTCCCTCTACAAAGAAATCCTTCTGACCTAATGTGAAATGGTTCTCCCTGTCCTCTGCTTTCTTGAAAGCAACCGGATTGAGGTACTTATCCAGATCATTCCGAATATGCAGGCTTGCCGTATTATCATTGGCATTTCCATCTGTTGTGACGGTAATACCATGATTGATCTGTAACTCTACATCATGTAACACGGTAGGATACCACCGACAGATACTCTTTTTCTTATCCTCATAATAATTGAATACCGTTACTGTATCGTTATACATTCTCACACCCCCGCATACAACAAATGAATCCCGTTTGCATCCGGCAATCCCTGCAGATAATCTGTTACGATGGAACGATAATACGCTCTTGCCTTGCTATCATCCTTAGACAGCTCCGCATACTTCGTATCTGTTGTTGAATATGTAATGCTTTCAGATCCTGCAGATACAGACTTCACAAGGCTTGCATTACCGGATTCATCCAATGCTGCAGCCTTGTTATACTTGTCAATCTCCATCATCTTATCGGCAATATCACAAACGCACATCTTGATCTGTAGATCTGTGTATTCATCTTCCGGGTAAGCATTAAACAGACGGCGATGTGTTACCATATCAACCAATCTGCTCGCTCTGTTAGCCATTCTTTCAAAGTCCGGCTCGGCTATGGCGCTCCCGGAATATACATCTGTGTAAAATTCATAGTCTGCATATGCCATAGCCGTTCACCTTACCCTCTCGTAATGATACGTGCAATCGGAATCGCTTTGTGTGGGAAGTATTCCGCAGTACCGCTCTCATTAGAGTTTGCCAGCTCCCAGTTAGAACCATCTGCAAGCTGTTCATCCGATGGAGAAGTTACAGAAGGCTGCTTAAATGAGATACCGTATGGAGCCCAGCACTTACGCTGGCGTGCATACATGATGGTCTTACCGCCAGCAGTCTTAGGATCTCTTGTCATCTCATAAGGAACTTTCGCACCACAGTTGGTGTACTCAATTGCACCATCACCAAATACATAAGTTGTGTATTTGGTGTATGCTGGCTGTGCTGCCACATAACCATCCTCACCCTTATTGCCTTTCTCTGCCACAGCTTTGACATTCTCTGTTGGCATATTATCGTCAATCAGGACAATACGACCGTTCACAGTAGCGAGAGCAACATCTCTCTGCATACCATCCGCATCATTGTACTTAGCGTAAGCAACAATCTTAAGATTCTCCAAGTTAGTGGCAACTACCGAATGCATAATTGCTAAACTGAACTTAGATTTGTTGTCTCCTAATGCCTGCTGGATAGCAGTATTCAATGTTGTTGGACCAAATGTACCATTCTCAACATCTGCGGAGATATCGTATGTATGCCCGTTGACAAATTCAAGGTTCTTTGCACCTGTCATTGCAAAAATACCTCTCATTTCAGCAAGCAAAGTGTTCTGATCTACATCATCCCAGAACTCTGCGATCTCATTCGTAGCCGGAAGAAAATCTTCTCCTGAGATATCAGATGCAAAATCTTTCTCCTCAAATCCCTGCTGACGTCCAACTACAACACGTCCCTGTGTGTAAGTCTTACGGCTCTCAGCGGTAATATCTGTGTTACCATCATAGTTACCGGCAGTACCTTTGATACGTGCCTTAATAGGTACAGTGATGTAGTTACCGCCTACCTGGTCTTTTAACAGGCTTGCATATTGGTTATTCTCAACAATCGCACCAGACTGAATTAACTGGTTACGATTGAGGTTCTTGACCTGATCTACATATGTCCCAAATACTTCACCGTTGAAGTTCTTAGCATCAAATAACATAATTATTCATCCTTTCCGATGTACTGCGAGATATCCAGATCCGGATTCTCATTCTTCATCTTAAACAACTCGGTCATAGTCATATGACCTTTCTTTCCCTTGTTACCCTGTGTTCCTCTGGTAAACTGTGGCTTATTATTCTCCAGATTCTGCTGTTCTTCATCTACAAATGCAGAAGCATCTTTCTCCTTGATCGTAGCGATCATATCATTCAGACCGATAATCTTACCGTCAATCAGCTTCAGATCCGCATCTGTAATCTTCCGCATGACCGAATCCTTGGCAGATTCAGAAGTAAATTTAACCTCTTCCATTGCCTTAGAAAGCGCATCCGCAAAATCTCTCTTGTAGATCTCCTGCTTATGCTTCTCTTCCATCTCTTTCTTCTCGGTCTTATACTGCTCCAGCTTCTTGTTCATTTCTTCCACATCTACTCCCTCAAAACCTTTGAGTGTTTCGTTTGCGGTGTCAAGCTGTTCCTTGTAGCCATCACGCTCCGTCTCTAACTTCTTGACCTTCTTGTCATGTTCGCCAATGGTCTTGTAGTTCTTAGCCACTTCCTCATTGAGCGTGTCTGCCTTGTCCTTTGGTACCTCA
>ERZ780207.2494-NODE-2494-length-13203-cov-2.729921_pt1 | contig 13203 bp, 3 predicted proteins | sample MGYA00510977_ERZ780207 | MGnify/ENA primary metagenome ERZ780207 (study PRJEB29588, sample SAMEA2151383) | human gut metagenome | biome: human gut; feature: human-associated habitat; material: faeces | place: Denmark | collected 2008/2010 ... | reverse complement strand
GCAGCTGTCCGATTATGAGACTTTGGTGCAGAATTTCTATGCCATTGATGCCAATACTATGGCGGGGAGTGATCAACTGTCCGCGGAGAAACTCCTGGGGATGGATATGACACTGGCAAAAGAAGGAGAAAAACCGCTTAGTTCCCTGCAAAAAAAGCACCTCGGTGACATCTTGCAAATGTATGCCGGAGATGCGCTCCGTGTGCTTGCCATTGGATATCGTGATCTGCCCAAAACAGCTCCTTCTTCCGTACATAAAAACTGCGACAATAACCTGATCTTTGTCGGCTTTGCCGCCTTTTCCTCTGTCTTCTTTACAACCCGTTTTTCTGGTTTCTCTGCCACCATTTTTGCCGTTTTTTCTTCTGCTTTCTTTACCGCCTGCTTCACCGGTTTTTCTGTTGCCGGTTTCTCCACTGGTTTTTTTGCGATCTGCTTCTTTGGCTTCTTTTCGTCTTTCTTCTTCTCTTCTTCCGTCTCGTCTCCGTATAAAGCTTCCTCTTCCATATCCAGCCTCAGATCCCGGTTACGCAGGATCAGGTTGACGATCACGACAATGGCACAGACAAGTAAAAAAGCAAGTGTTCCGATGATCAGTACCGGTTTCTGTTCCATCCGTTCTGTCACAGCAGCAGTTTCCTGTATCGCAAAATATCGCTGGAAGCTGCCTTCTGCCACATCATACAGATAAAATGCCGCATTTCCTTCATTGTTATAAGCATAAAACAGATAAAATGCATCTGACAGAGTGGGATCGCCCTTTGTCGTCTGATATGCCGGCAGGTAAGAGTTGTTCCACTGCAGATTTTCTTCCGTAAACCCGTCCGGAACCGCTTCCTGCGGTGCTACCGGTACTATATAATGGTTTTCGATCCCCATGATCTGCACAAAGATCTGAAAACTGTTTTTCGTGCTGTCATAAATAAAGAAGCTTCCTTCTCCATCCGCTTTCTCAGCATATAAAAGGGTGAGCCCGCCGGGCTGCCAGATCGCACCTTCCACGGTCTGTCCGCCGTAAGAAACCTCTGTTTTGCTGCAGTCTGCCGGAAGCTGTTCATCCGAAACAGTCTCACTGATCGTATAATCCGTGCCATCTGCCGTAAATGTAAGCCCATCAGCCGAAGCTGCCTGCTGCATCTGTTCCGGCTCCGCTTCTTCGGCATCTGTTTCATCAGCTGTACCGCCTCGTGTGATCGTAAAATGATAGGTCATGGTGGAGCCGTCTTCCGCCGTTACGGTAATGACTGCCTCATTTGTACCTGATTTCAGATTTTTAAAACCGCTTGCTGCCGTGATCTGTGCCTTTTCATCCGTCACGCCACCGCTGACTGTAATATCCGTTACAGAGTCATCCACCTCTATTGTGTATTCCGTTCCCTGTGGTGTAAAAGCCGGTGACAGACTGCCCGGGCTGACCGTAAGAGCTCTGAGTGTCGCATCAGAGGAAAGATCCGCAGCTGTATTACCGCCAACCACAACGCTGGTACTGCCTGTTGCCGGATTATTTCCATCATCATCTATGACCGCTTCCGCACTGATTGATGTGCTGCCTGCAGCCAATGCCTTCATTGTGATCTGTGCATCGGTCCCGGTGATCGTCAAAAGTCCGCCGCCACCGCCGTAATCCACATTACAATCTGTTACCTCCAGCTTATCCGAATCGTATGTGACGGAGATCTCCGGTGCCACAGACGGATCCTCCGGCTCCGAAGTTTTTATATAAACCGTGATCATGTCCGAAACACCGACATCCGTTTTATCAGCCGTTACGCTGACAGAACCTGCTGCATAAATATCTGCCGGCAAATACAGAATTGCTGCTGTCAAAACAGATAGTCCCAATAAGATTCTCCCCAGTTTTTGTCTCATATAGTACGCTTCCCTTCTCATTTTACTTTTTCCGGTTTATTTTCTTATAATATGAATCGTATATGTTTTTACCTCACCCGTCTGTGCCGTGCACGTAATCGTAAATACGTTCTCGCCACGTTCCAGATCATAAGTACCTGTTCCGCTGATTTCGGAAGACGCTGCAACAGCCGTTGCCGTGATTTCTGCCGTCTTTACCTTTTTCTTAACCGTCAGATCATAATATTCTGTTTCCGGATCAAATACCGGTGTCAGCTCCTGATCCGTTACGGCAAGTGTTGCCAGATAGTTATTCGGATTCTTGTTATCGGTTGGTTTTACACAGGCGGTTTCAGGCATTCCCGTATATACCGGAATATAAAATACAAGCCGGTCTCCTGCCTGACATGCCTTACTCATCTTTTGCGCTTCACTGGCTGCAGCCTGCACATTTGTCATATACTGATGCTTATACAGACCATTTTTTGTGTTTACCACATTAAACTTCTGGAAGTATAGTGTATTCTGTTTTACCTTTACATATTTCTGTGCAACATACTCAGCCCCACCCAAAAGTGATTTATACCTCGTGTTCCATGGGCGCTCATAATTATTAGCACCGCTTGTCTGGCCGGATGCATAGATCAGTCCCTGTCTGGTCGGCGAATTTCCGCCGGATGCATAGGCACCGATATTATAATAGTTAAATATACTTTCAAATCCCTCAACGGTTCCTTTAATACTGTCACTCTTGCCTTTTCCCTGCTCCTGATAGCATCTGGCTGCCAAATGATATGGGCTGACCCCCACCTGCCGGCCAATCTCAATAAACGTCTCTGCATAGTTCCGTACAGAACCATCCGGTTCTGTATAGTCACTGTTCATAAAAGAACCTGCCAGCAGAGCTTTAAGCCCCTCTACATTCTGATAGTCCTCATATTCCAGTGATTCAAACTGGAATACAGATGTTTCGCCCAGAAAATTTCTCGGATCCAGATAATACTGTACCAGTGCCGTGGATGCTGCTACCCAGCTGCCGCCGTCAAAGCCGTACCATGTATTCTTTTTTCGATTATATGCCGTACTTTCCAAAGATTTCCACGAAACAACCGCATTTTTACCGACCAGATTCTTTCCGACCGCACTTTCCGCTGCCACAACATCATTCCATGCCAGATTTGTCTGGACAGCTTTAAATGTCCACTCCGGATGTACTGTGTGTAATTGTCTGAGCGGCTGCTTGTAGCTTTCCGGAAATCCCTGCGCGGTCAGATAGCTTTCAAATTCCGCATCCGTCAGTGATGTAACCGTTGACTGATCCGTACCGTTTGTATTCGCCGGCTCTGCCCCAGACTGCGCATGATCCGCCGCCTTCTCCTGCTTTGTCTCATTGACCTTCAACAGATCACTTCTGACATAACCCGTCTTTTTCTTTCCGCCGTATTTAAAAGAAATCTTATACCATATATAGCCATCTGATCCCTTTTTACTGCTTTTTACCGTTACATCCGTATTTTTCATCAGTTGGCAGACTACAGTTCCGGCTACCGGTTTTTTACGGATTCTGACATAATCCCCCTGGATCGCACCGGTTTTCTTTGCTGCTGTCGTCTGATTTGTTGTGCCTGCGTTGTTATTCTGTGTATTTCCCGTATTTGTCTGATTCGTTGTATTCTGCTTTATATCCTTTGCAATACCGGACACATCCAATACAGTCGTGGAACCGTCCGTCTGCGCTGCTGCAGCCTGATTTGCCGTTGCCTGATCCGGTGTTGCCGCATCCTTTTTATAGTTTACATAATTCGATATTATGTATCCGGTATAATTCGTTCCGTTTTGTGTAAATGTAACCTTATACCACTTTTTCCCTGTGCTGTCCTTTTTTGATCCGGTCACACGGAGCTGATCTCCCGTTGTAACAGTCGTAACTTTTTCGGCAGCTGTGCCTGCACTTTTTCTCACATTCACACCCGTTCCTGTTACGGTTCCTGTTCCTTTTGCCATGACAGGCATTGCCAGAAGTGCCACGGAAAGTGCCGTCACACCCAGAAAAGCAGCCACTTTTCTGCCCTTTTTACCCTTTACACTGTATCGTATCATTGTCTCATTCCTTTATCCGTCAAAAAGCATGTAAAATTTGCAAAATATCTCTTTTTTATCATACTATCCGCCTCTATAATCGTCAACCAAAATATAGTAGACAAATTCTGAATTTTTGCTTAATTATGCCACATCTTGTGATTGACAGACAATAAACAGGCAAGAAACAGGAAGCGCGGGATCTGTCTGATCCTGCGCTTCCTTTATCCGGTTTTCCCGGTCATTATGCTTTTATTCTTCCTCTATATCCCGCTATCTCTTTTCGATCCGGTTCACCCGGCGTCTTCTGCGGAGCAATGCTGAGAACGCACTGATCATGCCCGCTAATGACAGACCGCAAAGTGCAAGGAGCAGTCCAAGCGGGGTCTGATCTCCGGTTTTCGGCACTTTATTGCCACTTCCGGTCGTTGTTATGCTCGTTGATGAAGTAAAGGTCGGGCTGTCATACATGGTCAGCAGTCCATTCTTTGCCTTCTTATAGTTACCCTTTGCATTTCTGATATACAACGTACCGTTTTTGTCAATTGCAAACCGGATATCCTTTGCCAGTTCATAACCTTCCGGCGCTTTTACCTCTGTCAATGTATAATAGGTATATTTTTCATCCTGCGGCGCAGTAAAGATCTTGGCAGGCAGTGTCACTTCTTTACTCATGGAAGTAAAGGTGTACAGAACCTTTCCATCCGCATCCTTCACTGCAAGCTCTGCATTTTCCAGATGCTTATGAGAATTTTCGTCCTTCTTTGCCACCTTGACCTGAATCTTTTCATCGGTCATAATAATTGACTTATCTTTGCTCTTCTTACCGTTTACATATACATTGCCATCCTGATCCAGTTTGAACTTCACATCTGTGGCATAACTATATCCCTTTGGTGCTTTTGTTTCGGAAACCACATAGGTCGTTCCTGCTGTAAATCTGCTGCTGTCAAAATATGCCGGTTTCCCGTCTGTCTTGATCGTGATCGCTTCAAAGGATGTATCCTTCTCCGCTGTGATCTTCAGTGTTGCGCCTTTCAGATACTTGCCGTTTTCTGTCTTTTTGCTGACAGAAAGCTGTGCCATATCGTACATTGTCAGTACATGATCGGTCAATTCCGTATATTTTTTGTCTGCACCGTCTGTCTCTACCAGATATAACTGTCCTCTTCGGTTGATCGCAAAATCAACCGATTCTGCCAGCCCATAGCCTTCCGGTGCTTCCAGCTCACATAAGCTGTAATATGCATAGTTCTGATCCGCCGAAGCCGTAAAGATACTGCCCGGTATTGTTGTTTTCTCTTTTTCTGATACAAAGCTGTACAGCGTTTCTCCTGCTTCATTTTTAATCGCCAGTTTTGCACCTTTCAATGATTTCCTGGTACTCAGGTCTTTCTTTGCCACATAAACCGTAACTGCCTTATCTACCATAGTCACCTGCCTGCCATCCGTTGCCGTAACACCGTCTATGCAGACACTGCCATCCGCTTTGAGTACAAAGCTGACCGGCTCTGCCACGCTGTAGCCCTGTGGCGGTGTGATCTCTGACAATACATAAGTCACATCTGCTTTCAATCCCTGTGGATAGTACTTATCTTTCGTTGTTGTAAAGCGGATCGGTGTAAAGCCGTCATCCTCCTGCGTTGCGATCTCTAATACAGCGCCTTCCAGTGCATTACCCTCTGTATCTACCTTCTGCACGCAGAACTTCGGCATATCATAAACTGTCAGTTTCAGATCCTTTTTCTCTGTATAGATCTTTGTACCGTTTTCTTCTGTCACCAGATAAAGCTTACCGTCCCTGTCATATGCGAATCGGATATCATCCGCCAGTTCATAACCATCCGGTGCTGTCACTTCATGCAGTATATACTCCAGATATCCCGCAGCCGGTGCTGTCAGCGCGGAAGTATCCACGCTTGTTGCTGCTTCCTCTGTAGTAAATGTGGTAACAACTGTACCGCTTTCGTCTAAAATTTCAAATTTCGCGCCTGCCAGCTCACTGCTGCCGCCTGTTGCCCGCTTGCTGACTGTCAGTGCCAGCTTTCCATCTTTGATATAAATAGTCCGGTTGGCTGCCTCCTGTCCGTCAATATAGATCTTATGATCCGCTGCCCCGATCGTAAAGGTGATCGGATCTGCATACGCATAGCCCTGCGGTGCGGAAAGCTCTGTCAGGGTGTAGGTACAGCCCGGTGTAAAGGAAAGAATATCCCATGTTTTTACCGTTCCGTCACTGACCCAGGTGATCGGCGTAAAATGTGGATCGTCACTGCTTGTAAGCTGCAGTCTGGAGCCCGCCAGTCCAATATCAGATCCCAGATCCTTTTTACCGATACCAAGACCAGCTTCATCGTCTTCCATAACAATCATATTGTTTACGACATTTTTGTTATCCGCTCTTGTAATACTGCCGTTATCATTAATCGTAAAGATAATATCATCTGCCTTCTTGAAGCCATCCGGTGCGGAAATCTCCCTTAAAATATAGGTCGTTCCCAGCTTCAGCTGTGCAGAAGGCACACTGTACACGCTACCATCTGTTTTATAAGCATCCAGAATGACAGCCCCCATCTGATCCGGCTGTGATGCGTCATATTCTGCCAGCTTCAGCACTGCACCTGGCAGGAGTGTACCAAACGCATTCTGCTTGCGCAGATATAATTTGATCGGTTCATCACGCACCAGTAATGTATCCCTGTCACCATTGACATTATTGGAATTTCCTTCCAGAATCACAATCTTCTTTGTACTGTCCACACGGAACTTGATCATCACCGCGCTTCGATATCCGGTCGGTGCCCCTACTTCTTTCAGATAATAATCCGTACCTGCTGAGAATAAGCCTGCAGCAAGCTTGTGCGGGGTTCCGTCTGATGTCCATTCCGCAATCCTGTTCGGATCGGCTACTGCACCCTTGTAGAGCACAAAAGCTGCTCCCGCAATATCTTTTCCTGTCTCTGCATCCAGTTTTCTGATGTAAATGTCTTTCTTTTCCACGTCCAGCATTGCCAGTGTATTGGCTGCCTGTACGGTAAACACATCCTGATTTGCTGCATCCTTTGTAACCGTATAGATCTTTCCGTCCGCAGCTACCGCAAAACGGATATCCGCTGCGATTTCGTAGCCGTCCGGTGCTGAGATTTCTTTTAAGCTATATTCTTTATAACCTGTTTTCGGAGCCTCCAGAATACCTGCAGGTAATTGGTAAACACTCGTGTTTGTTGTAAAGCTGGTCACAAGTGCATCATTTTCATCATAAATACCCAGAAGCGCTCCTGCCAGATTTTTATTTGTCACACTATCCTGCTTACTGATCCGAAGCAGCAATGGTGCATCTCTGACTGTGATCGTCTGTCCGTTTTTCTCGGCCGTCGTGATCAACCGGAGACTGCCATCCGTCTCAAATACAAATTCAATATCGTTTGTATAAGTATATCCCGCCGGTGCTTTTGTTTCGGACAGTATATAATGCTTTCCTGTCGTCATCTTCTCTGTCGTCACAATATGGGCACGGTCTGTACTTACCCAGCTGTCCAGCACAACGGTCGGATCATCCTTTTCTGTGATCGTAAAGGAAGCGCCCGGTACTTCCGTCGCTCCGCCAACCGCCTTTTTGCTGACTGTCAGACTGAGTTTTGTATCCTTCACTGTTATACTGTGTAGCGTATCGTCACTGATAACGATCTTCTGCATGGCTGTATCCATACTGTAGCCATCCGGCGCTCCGGTTTCTTTCAGATAATATGTACCGCACGGCAGATTCTCAAACACGGCAATTCCCTTCTCGTTCGTCTTTGCCGGATTGGTCAGTCCCGTGATCACTACCTTTGTTGTCTGATCCGCTTTATATAATGTAAATTCAGCATCTTTCAGAAGCGTTGCAGCACTCGCACCTGTCTTGGTTACCCAGATCTTACCCTTTATCGGGGTATTTTGGATCGTAGCGCTTGTTTCATCTGTTGCAGTCAGTTTATAATCTCCCGCCCAGACAATTTTGTCCTCCGTTTTTGGTGTTGTATCAGCATCCGCATAGATATTCAGTTCACTCTTATTTGACGCAAATAAGATTCTGTCAACTGCCGTCGGTGCTCTGTATCCCGCAGGAGCTGTTTTTTCTATAACTTCATAGCTTGTATCTGCTGCATCCGTCTCAACACTGATCCGTTTAAAGTAGGCGATACCTTGACTGTTTGTCACAGCCGTGATTCCTGTTGCTACACCATTTTTATAAAGTTCAAACACTGCATCCGCAAGTGCTGCAGCTGATTCTGCATCTGTTTTCTTTACCTTAAAACTGATCAGTGGCGGTGTTGTACTTAATCTTTTATTCTGAATGGTCATATTCTGCAGATTACCGTCTGCATCTGTGTATTTTGTTACAAGTGTATCCGAATCCACGACTACCTTGTAAACCTGATTATCTCTCTGGTAGACAATGGAAGCATCCGGCGTATCCGGTGCTTTTGTTTCCTGTACATAATAAGTTCCGTAGGTAAGATCTTTGAAATACAGCTGGCCTTCTGCAGCACCTGAACCCATGGCGGAAGCTTCTGCCGCCGTCATTGTCTTGCCTGTCTTCAGGGCGACCATGTTTTCATCATATAAGGTAAACTCAGCACCGGAAAGTTCTGCGCCTGCATCATCTGTCTTCATCAGACAGATCTGCCCTTTCTGCTTCTCATTGGATAACATCTTATCCAGCACCGTTCCCGCTGTATAGCTGCCCAGAATCTCAGCCGCAGTGATCGTTACTTTTGCAGATGACAGCTTATAACCTGCCGGTGCTTTCAGCTCCTGCAGATAATAATCGCCATATACAATATCTGTAAAGGTTACCTTTCCGTTACTGCCTGTCGTTGCGGTTTTTATTCTGGCTCCGTCTTCTGTAAAGAGACCAATCTCAGCACCGGCAAGCAGTTCTCCTCCTTCTCCGGTTTTGGTCAGACAGATATCGCATTTATATCGTTTGTTGATGATCGTCAGATTGTTGTCACCGGCAGTATCTACTGTAACCTTGATCCTTTCAGTGGTTGGAAGGGCCTCATAGCCAACCTTTCCGGTTTCTTCCTTTACCTTATAATTTCCGAATGGAATATCCTCAAATCGCGCAATACCATTTTCATCGCTGGTCACTTTATAATGGGCACCATTTCTCTTATATTCACTATCATCTTCGTTATACAGACAGAATACAACACCATCCAGCGGAACCGCTACCGTAGAATCATCCACTTTTTTGATCACAATATCTCCGATCGCCTTTTCATTGGTAACCGTTACCGTCTCTGCCACATCTGCATTTTCTGTTCCGGTTCCGATCGTGATCTTGCGCACGGTTGTATCGAGTACATATCCGTCCGGTGCCTTTGTTTCCCTGTAATAATAAGTCGTTCCAAGCTCCAGATCTGTAAAAGTCAGTTTACCATTTACATCTGTCGTCTTTGTATCGATACGGTCAGAGCAGTCTGCATCACGATAAATACTGAACTCTGCATTTTCCAAAGATACAACCGGATCCGAATCCTTCTCTGTCTTTGTCAGTGTCAGACTTGCTTTTGCCTTCTCATTGGTAATCTCATAGGCACTGCTTTGTGGTGCGCCCGGCGTACCGCCTAATACACAATATGCTGTCTCTGTTGCAGTCTTTACATCGATCTGGTAGATCGTATTGCCGACCTTGTAGCCCGGAAGCGGTGTAATTTCCTTTAAGTAATAGGTTTTTCCAATATCCAGATTTGAAAATGTAACAATTCCGCTACTTGATGTTACATGTTTTGCTGCCAGTTTATCTTCCGCACAGGTTGCATCTGTATACAATCCAAATTCCACCCCTGCAAGCACTACTCCTGACACTGCATCTTTTTTCTCAATCAGTGCGCTTCCCCTTGGTGTTGCCGGTTTATAATTCTCAATTTCGATTTCGTAATACTTTGTACCATTGGAATCAGTTTTCAGATTCACATCATCATAGTCTGTAATCACCGTTTCCGCAGATCCTTGTCCATTTCCCGGATTGATATAGGTATAACCGTCCGGTGTCTGGAACTCTACCAGCTTCAGATCATAACCGGTCAGCGTATTCAGATCTTCAAATACCGCATAACCGTCTGCACCGGAGGTTGCCTCACCGATACAGATATTACTGCCATCCAGATACAGTTTAAAGACCGCACCTGCAAGTGGGGCACCCGTGCCCTTATCAATCTTTTTGACACGGATCTCATGCTTTGTAACCGCACCTGCGGAAGAGGAACTGAAGGATACGTTTTTGATCGTATCACTCGTATCTGACACATTCTTTCCGGTTCCCGTAAAGTTTACCGTATTGGCGATCGTCTTTCCGCTCAGTTCTGCTGCCAGACAGTTAAACCGGGTACGGAATTTAAAGACATACTCATCGGAACCAATATTCGGCAGCTGAACCGTGATCTTTCCGTTCATAACAGCAATAACCGCCGAAACTTCCGTCTCCATTACCTGTGTGTCATTTCCGCTCTTTACTTTTGTAACTTTATATAATTTACCACTGACATAATCAAAATAAGAAGGGAGCTGATCGGTAATGACCGGATCAGCCACTGCCGACATATCATAATGTCCTTCATTGATCTTAACGCTCCAGTCTACATACTGGTTACCCGCTTTATAGTCATATACTTTTTCCAGCACACCACCGGTCTCACCGGTCAGTTTTTTCCTGGCATCATCTGTAACCGAAATATCTCCTTCAAAATCCAGCCTGATCTTTGCGTCATTTTCATAGGACCTGGAAGCTGTCGCATCATCAGAGCTTGTCGTCTTCGTTTCATAGCAGATCCAGAAATCTTTCCGGAAAAATCCCGCCTGCACCGGTTCCGTCAGAGCAAAGATATATTTCAGGCTCTGGATCCCCGTTGTCGGATCTACTGTGACCGTCGGTGTCACAGATACCGGATTTGCATCATAGTATGGGTTCTGCAGACGCATACTGCCATCCACATATTCCTGTCCAGCCGGCAATACATCTGTAATTTCCGCACCTTTCACCGTCAGCTTCGGATTTGTTACCTGAAGCGTCCATGTGATCGTACCGTCTCCGTTCATCTTACCGTCTTTCGCCAGGATATCCGGCTTTTTGATCTGCTGCCATGTCTGTGCAGTCGAATCAATTGGAGTTGTATTCATATCACTGGTCATGGATGCCTTGTTTTCAAATAACGACCAGCTGCTTGCATCAAATGCAGTCGGATCCTTCACCTTCGTCACGATCGTGATGACCTTTTTTGCATCCAGTTTGTCAAATTTAAAGACAAGCTTACCGTTTTCCGCATCAGAAGAAGCATCCAGTGCCTCGGATGCGCTGACAAATGCCATTTCATGATCCGAACCGGAAACCTTGTTCGCGCCGTTTCCTGCCCGGAATGTATCTGTCACAGTGACATTTTCCAGTGTCTTGCCTTCCTCGTTTACCACGATCTCCCATGTAAAGGTATTGGTGATCTTATTAAAATCCTTAAAGCTCTTTTTCAACAGATTGTAGCCCGGTACGGTGGCACTTGTTGTTACATCGTATACGCCACCCTGCAGTTTACCGGTATTTTTGTAGCTGCCCTGCGAAAAATCTGTTACCTTCGTTTTATACTTGATTGTAACGGTGTCTGTATAAGCAGTTCCTGCAGGAATTGCCACTTCAAAGCCACTTTCGCTCTTTCCAGTCGCACTGAGTCCCGCCGGTGTGATCTGGATGGAATCCTCAACAAGCTCCTGTCCGGTTTCCACAATATCCAAATAAGAAGTTCCCTGAATATCCAGATTCTCTGCATTTATAGTTACAGTCCACTCGATCGTACCATCTGCTGCAATGCTGCTTCCCGTCTTTTTCAGCATATCCGGTTTAATGGATACGGTTCCTTTGTTGCTGACACCCTTATCCGTATCATCATCCGGGTTAAATGCCGCCGTATTGTCCACCAGCGCTGTTGTACTGTCATTGATCGTAACACCAAAAATACTCTTATCATAATAGGTACAGAATTTTACCTTTGCATGATAATGGGAGGTAACTCCCGCTACCTTAATATCAATACTGCTGTCTCCTTTTTTCGCTGTCGTTGTAATCGTTCCACCTGTACTGTCTGTCAGCTGGGGATACCCTGGAATCTCCGCATAAGTAAGTCCTGTCGGCAGATTATCCGTGATCACACCATCCAGTGATGTTCTGCCTTCCTGACCGAGCTCTACCGTCCATTCAATATAATTTTGTCCTTTGATATTAACGATCTTGCTGCCATATTTGCTGATGCTGACATCCTTCGGATCCGGTTTTTTATCATCATCCGTTTTATCTGTTGTATTTACCGTGAATTTAAAATCACCTGTAGCAGTTGGAAACGCAATATTCTCTGTCTTTCCCTCTTCCTGCAGGGATTCCGAAAAGCCGCCTTCAAACTGTACATAAAAGTTAACATTGGTATTGGATCCGATCGCATCCGTATCAAACCGGAAGGTCAATGTTCCGTCTTTCGCAATATGAACAGTACCAATGGACTTGCCGTTATGATCAGCCAGCTTATGATCGGCCTCTACATCAACGCGGATCGTATCAGGAAGCTTATAAATATAAGCAGTATCCTTATTGACCGCTGTTCCGTTTCCCAGCTTGAAATCCAGTCGCATATTGATATCCGCGTTGTATGGCAGATCAAATGTACCGTTTTCTGTCAATTCTTCTACAACACTACCGCCTTTTCCATCTGAATAGGTCGCCTTCAATGTCAGCTTATCCAGTGTGATCGTTGTATTGTCAAAAATATCTGCACTGCCTGCCTTGTCTGCTTCAATATCCGTTGCCGCATCCACCGCAACCGGTTCGCTTTCCTCTCCTGCATTCCGGTCTTCTGCAGCAGCTGCCGGCTGCTCTGTTGCGCCTGTCATAGTTACAGTCTTCCCCTCTGTAGCATCTGCAGTTGTATCCGTATCTTCCGTCTGCACCATGGCATCCGGCAGCATACTGATATCATTATCCGATACCGCACTTACATTGGACGGTATATTGGAAAACAGCATCATGCCTGCCAACAGAAGTGCCATGGCCCGTCTGCCTATTTTTCTCCTCTTTTTCTGTTCTCTGATCTCTTCCTCTGTGAAATATTCATTTCTCTTCATATCCCGCATAACTCCTGTTTTATCCCTGTTTTTTTATTTCTGATCCGGGTCGATATCCGCCTGTTTTTACACGCAGATATAATCCACCCATTGTTACTTTACATAATATAATATTTTATAGGTTCTTGC
>ERZ780207.2485-NODE-2485-length-13247-cov-4.292753_pt1 | contig 13247 bp, 12 predicted proteins | sample MGYA00510977_ERZ780207 | MGnify/ENA primary metagenome ERZ780207 (study PRJEB29588, sample SAMEA2151383) | human gut metagenome | biome: human gut; feature: human-associated habitat; material: faeces | place: Denmark | collected 2008/2010 ... | reverse complement strand
CCGTTCACGGTCTCGGATGCGTGCATCGGCTGCACCAAGTGCGCGCGCATCTGCCCCGTCGGCGCAATAACCGGCGAGCTGCGCAAGCCGCATAAGATCGACCCCGAAAAGTGCATCGAATGCGGCAAATGTGTCGATGTTTGCCCTTGGAACAAGGAGGAAACTAGACAACATCTGATTGCAGCTTACGGTGGATGGATAAATGACAAAAGTATTGTTGAAAAAAGTTCTTCCGGCGGACTTTTTTCTGCGGTCGCAAATTGGGTACTTGCTGAAAACGGTGTTGTTTTTGGTGCCGTTTATTCCAAAAATATGCGAGAAGTGATTTTCGGATCTTCAGATGAGTATAGTTTGGACAACATTCGGCGCAGCAAATATGTCGAAAGCCTTGTAGGAAATACTTTTTCTGAAATTAAAAAGATTTTGAATTCCGGCAGATTTGTTCTGTTTTGTGCCGCGCCGTGTCAGGTGGCAGGTCTTTTACGCTATCTCGGAAAAGACTATGACACGCTATTGACTTGCGACTTTGCTTGCGGCGGATTATCTTCTCATAAAATTTATGACATATATTTGGATGAACTGGAAAACCGTTATCGCTCTAAGGTTTCCGATGTCAATTTCCGCGAAAAAAAATTTGGTTGGGGAAACCATGGAATTTCCGTGCGCTTTCAAAATGGCAAGGTTTATACTCGATATGCCAAGTTGGATCCATACTTTTTTTCTTTCGTTTTCGGACATCTGTCAACTCGAAACAATTGTTTGAACTGCAAATTTAAAAATAATCATTATTCAGATTTGATTCTTGCGGATTTTTGGAGATACGGAGATTTATCTTCATTGAAAAAGAATTATAACGGAATTTCCCTTGTTCTTGTAAACAGCGAAAAGGGACAGGCTGTTATGAATGATATATCTTCTAAAATTACAGTTGAAAAACTCGATGTGGATAAGGCCTCATATAATTGTCGGACAAAATCAGATAACTCTGATGAAATAATCGAAAAGCGGAAACGCTTTATGAATTGCGCAGAAAAAGACGGTCTGACAGTTGCTGCCGCATGTTGCGGAATGCCTGTCGGAAGAATGGCTTTTCGATTAGAACATAAAGCGCGAATATTAAAAATCCTTCATAGGCTTGGCATTAGGTAGTTATGAAAAACAGCAGAAGCAAGGGAATTACTTTATCATATTTATATTTTGTCATCAATACGATAATAGGCATTTTAATGTCTGCGCTTATAATCCGTACTGTCGGAAAAACGGACTATGGTGTTTATCAATCGATGACTGCGTTTATATCGTATCTTGTTCTTTTGGAATTTGGAACGGGAACGATAATGGCAAGGAACATATCTTTATGTAAAAAAGACGGCACAGAAGATGAAGAACTTCGGAAAAGCACATCAACAATCTGGTCTTTGACGATTGTTCTTGCGACAATAATTCTTGCCGTCTCCAGCATTTTTTGGTTTTTAATAGATTCTGTTTATTCTAAATCTCTGTCTGCCGAGCAGCTTGTTCTCGGTAAAAAACTGTTTTTGTTTGCTACAGGGAATTTGCTTTGCGGTTTTTTGACGCAGACATTGAACGGCTTTTTGATAGGCTATGAAAAATATACTTTCGAAAAAACGCTGGCATTGATAAGAGTTTTGGTTCGTGCTGCGCTCCTTGTCATTCTTCTTTCAGTAAGTCCAACCGTTTTCATTGTTGTTTTTGTTGATTTTTCCCTTTCACTTATCTGCTTATTGATAACACTGCTGTTTTGCTTATTGAAACTTCGGGCAAAACTCGTTTTCAAATATTTTGATAAAAGTGTCTTTCGGCAGATAACGCCCCTTGCCTTTGCGATGCTTTTGCAGACAATCGTCAATACCGCCAATGGAAGTGTGGATAAGTTTCTTATCAGCATTATGATGACGCCCGAAGATGTATCGGTATACTCGGTTTCTATGAGTATGTTTTCGATGTTTTCTTCTGTTGCAACTCTCCCCGTCACAATGTTTATGCCGACGGTTGCTAAAAGCATAAAGTCAGGATTGAGCGGTAAAGCCCTGACGGAAACGTTGGTGCAACCGTGTAGGTTAAATGTTTTGATAACCGGAGCAGTTGCTTTCGGCTTTTTTAGCGTAGGAAAAGTCTTTATAAAAATAGTATACGGCGAGTCTTATGTCGATTCTTGGTTATATGCTGTTGTTGTAATATTTCCTATGTTTGTAAATATGTCGAACGCAGTAGTAATCAATGTGATAGATGTTCTTCGAAAAAGACACATTCGTTCTCTGATACTTTTGATAACAACTTCTATGAACATTGTTATGACTGTATTTGCAATTAAATATATCGGTATGCTTGGAGCCGCAGCCGCAACGGGTTTTTCGCTTCTTGTTCAAACGGTTTTACTGAACGTATATTACAGCAAAAAGATTGGCTTGAAGATTGGATATCTTTTTGCTATTAGTTATAAAGGCATTTTGTTGCCGTATATAATTGCTACTGTAGGAAGTTCTATTGTCGTGTACTTCCTGAACAATGCGTATTTGCAACTTTTTGTTGGTGGTATGGTCTTTGTGACCCTTTTTGTTGTACAGTTCGTTCTGTTCGGGGCGGAGCCAAATGAAAAAAATATCATTAGAAAATTTATATTTTATAGATAATTGAAAGGTGTTAATATGGGATTGTTCACAAATAAAACGCTTTTAATCACCGGCGGGACGGGATCGTTCGGAAACGCCGTACTTAACCGTTTTCTGTGCACGGACATCGGAGAGATACGCATATTCTCCCGCGATGAGAAGAAGCAGGATGATATGCGCCACGAATTTCAGGCAAAGATGCCGGAGGTGGCAGATAAAATCAAATTTTACATAGGAGATGTCCGCAGTCTCGAATCGTGCCGCGGTGCGATGCACGGTGTAGACTACATTTTCCACGCGGCGGCACTGAAACAGGTACCGTCATGCGAATTCTTCCCGATGGAAGCGGTGCGAACCAATGTCATCGGTACGGATAATGTGCTGACCGCCGCTATTGAAGCGGGCGTGGAGTGCGTGATTTGCCTTTCGACCGATAAGGCGGCTTATCCAATAAACGCCATGGGTATCACCAAGGCGATCGAAGAGAAAGTCGCAGTCGCAAAATCGCGCAATTCCGGCAAGACAAAAATCTGTTGCACCCGCTACGGCAATGTAATGTGTTCTCGCGGTTCGGTCATTCCGCTGTGGATCGACCAAATCAAGAACGGCAACCCCATTACTATCACAGAGCCGAGCATGACCCGTTTCATCATGTCGCTTGAAGAAGCAGTCGATCTTGTTCTGTTTGCATTTGAGCATGGGGAAAACGGCGATTTGCTTATCCAGAAAGCTCCCGCATGCACGATAGGAACACAGGCGCAGGCTGTCTGTGAGCTGTTCGGCGGCAAGAAAGAGGACATCAAGGTCATCGGTATCCGCCATGGCGAGAAGATGTACGAAACTCTGCTCACCAACGAAGAATGCGCCAAGGCTATCGATATGGGCAACTTCTATCGCGTTCCTGCCGACAACCGCGGACTGAATTATGATAAATATTTCAAAGAGGGTGACGAAAAGAGAAACACCCTCACCGAATTCAATTCCAACAATACACGCATACTGAATGTTGAAGAAACGAAGGCGAAGATAGCTTCGCTTGCGTATATACAGGACGAGCTTGCAAAGGTGGGAAAATAAATGTTTGAACAAGTGAAGTGGCAGGAAAACGGCAAATTAAAGCTGCTTATCATCGTCGGCACGCGGCCGGAGATCATCCGCCTTGCCGCGGTGATTACCAAGTGTCGCAGATATTTTGATGTGATTCTCGCTCACACGGGGCAGAACTACGACTACAACCTCAACGGCGTGTTCTTCAAAGACCTGAAGCTCGCCGATCCTGAGGTTTATCTTGACGCAGTCGGCTCAAATCTCGGCGAGACCTGCGGAAATATTATCGCAAAATCATATACGCTCATGGCGGAAATCAAGCCGGATGCCGTGCTTGTTCTCGGTGATACGAACAGCTGTCTCTCCGTTATCGGCGCAAAGAGACTGCACATTCCGATCTTCCATATGGAAGCGGGCAACCGCTGCAAGGATGAATGTCTGCCGGAGGAGACAAACCGCCGGATTGTTGACATCATTTCCGACGTCAATATGGCATATTCCGAACACGCACGCCGCTATCTTGCCGATTGCGGACTGCCCAAAGAGAGAACATATGTAACAGGCTCTCCCATGGCGGAAGTGCTTCGTAATAATCTCACCGAAATTGAGGCAAGCGATATCCATGCTCGCCTCGGACTGAAAAAGGAAAAGTATATTCTTCTTTCCGCTCATCGCGAGGAAAATATCGACACGGAAAAGAACTTCACAAGCCTTTTTACGGCGATTAACAAAATGGCGGAGAAATACGATATGCCCATCCTCTATTCCTGCCATCCGAGAAGCCGCAAGAGGCTTGAAACAAGCGGTTTTGCGCTCGACCGTCGCGTGATTCAACACGAGCCGCTCGGCTTCCATGATTACAATTGCCTGCAGATGAATGCTTTCTGCGTTGTCTCCGACAGTGGGACCCTTCCCGAGGAAAGCAGTTTCTTCACAAGTATAGGAAAGCCGTTTCCGGCAGTCTGCATCCGCACTTCCACCGAACGTCCCGAAGCTCTGGACAAGGCTTGCTTTATCCTCTCTGGTATCGATGAGAAAGGACTGCTTCAGTCGGTCGATACGGCAGTCGAGATGAACAGAAACGGCGACTACGGCATTCCCGTACCGGACTACATTGAGGAGAATGTTTCCTCCAAGGTAGTCAAGATCATTCAGTCGTACACGGGTGTGGTCAACAAAATGGTGTGGAGAAAAGACACATGAACATACTGATTACAGGCGCGAAGGGCTTTGTCGGGCGAAATCTCACGGAGAATCTGAAGAACATACGCGACGGCAAGAATCGCACGCGCCCGAATATACAGATTGACGAAATTTACGAATACGATATCGACAGCACCGCAGAGGAGCTGGACGAATACTGCGCAAAAGCGGATTTCGTCTTCAACCTTGCGGGAGTTAACCGCCCGAAAGACCCTGCCGAATTCAAGGCGGGGAATTTTGGCTTTGCCTCAACTCTGCTGGACACACTGAAAAAACATCATAATACATGCCCCGTCATGCTCTCATCCTCGATTCAGGCGACGCTTGCGGGACGCTTCGGCACATCGGAATACGGGCTCTCCAAGAGAGCCGGCGAGGATTTGTTCTTCTCCTACGCCGAGGAAACCGGAGCGAAGGTGCTGGTTTACCGTTTCCCAAACCTCGTGGGCAAGTGGGTGAAACCGAACTACAACAGCGCCGTCGGCACGTTCTGCAATAACATCGCAAATGACCTGCCGATCACGGTCAACGACCCGTCGGTCGAGCTGGAAATGCTCTTTATCGACGACCTCGTGGAAGAGATGTTCGATGCTCTTGAGGGAAAGGAACATAACTGCGAATTTGACGGCGTAAGCACGGTTCTCACCGAAAACGGCAGATACTGCGCCGCACCTGTGACGCATAAGGCGACGCTCGGCTATATAGTCGAATGCCTGCACAGATTTCACGACCAGCCGAAAACACTCGTGATACCTGAGATCCCGAACGGCAGCTTTGAAAAGAAACTGTATTCGATGTATCTTTCTTATCTTCCGAAAGAAAAGGTGGCTTTCCCGCTGAAGATGAATGTGGACGCCCGCGGGAGCTTCACGGAACTGCTCAAGACCGAGAAATGCGGTCAGGTCAGCGTGAATATCTCAAAGCCGGGAATTACCAAGGGTCAGCACTGGCACAATTCAAAGTGGGAATTCTTCATCGTCGTGTCAGGGCATGGACTCATTGAAGAACGCAAGATCGGAACAGACGAGGTGCTTCGCTTTGAGGTAAGCGGAGAGAAGATAGAGGCGGTGCATATGCTTCCGGGCTATACGCACAATATTATCAATCTTTCCGATACAGATGATCTCATCACCGTGATGTGGGCAAACGAGCAGTTTGACCCAGAGCATCCCGATACATTCGGGGAAAAAGTATAACCAAAAATGAGGGCAGGTATGGAGAAGATAATCCGCACGATGATGGACTTGATAGCAGACACAAATGTTTATTCGGGCTGACCATATCTACAATGCAGAAAGGAAATAACATTTGAATATGCGACAGAATAAAAAAGAAACAACTCCTGCGACGCAAAAAAAGCGCTTCGGCAACAGGTGGTTGTTGGCACTCTACGATCTGCTTCTTCTCTTTATGGTAGATGTTGTCCTGCTTGTCCTGTACAGGGGCATGGAAGGACTGGAGCCTATGGATATCGTTGTGCAGGGCATAACAGCGGCAGCGTGTATTTTCTTTATGCGTTGGTTTTGGAAGGTGTACAGTCAGGTGTGGCGATACGGCGGAATACAGAGCTACATAAGACTGCTCGTTTCCGACGGCTGTGCATTCCTGCTGTATTATCTCGTTGAACAGTTCCTGCCGGTCAGACACATCTCGTTTGCAAGAGTGTTGTGCATCAGCTGCCTGTCGTTGCTGGGTTCGCTGACAATCCGTATGGTATATCGCTATGCATACAAATGCTGCGACAGAAATACCGTGCTGGGACGGATTCTGAACGTCATTGTCAAGATGTTTGCGGGAAACCGTATTGAGCTTGACAATAACGAACAAACAAATAAAATCCGTGTCGCAATCGTTGGAGCCGGAAAGGTCGGAGTCAGTCTGGCGGAAGAACTGCTCAGCAATCGCACATCTGCATACGTTCCGAAATGTTTTATTGATACCGACCCGGAAAAAACGGGCAGACAGATTCAGGGGATTCCGGTTATTGCCGACGATGAAGTGGTGCATGAGGCACTGGAGCATTACGGCATCCAGGAGATTATCATTGCCTTACCGCAACTGTCATCCGAGGAAAAGAAAGAACTGTACGAAAAGTACAAGCCTTTCCGTTGCAAAATCAAGATATATGATTACCCGACCATGCAGCAGGCGGGTGAAGCCAAGCGCCACCTTCGAGAATTCGATGTGGAAGAACTGCTGTTCCGTAAGCCGATCGTGGTGACGGACGAAAAGACGGGAGCTTATTACCGTGACAAGGTAGTCCTGATCACGGGCGGAGGCGGAAGCATCGGCAGTGAGCTCTGCCGGCAGGTGGCGAAGATGTCTCCGAAACAGCTCATACTTCTTGACATCTATGAAAACGGCGTGTACGATGTTCAGCAGGAACTGAAGATTGCATACAAAAATGATCTCGATGTTTGTGTTGAAATCCTTTCTGTATGTAACCGTCCGGCACTGGAAAGAGTTTTTGATCGGTATCGTCCTCAGATTGTCATTCATGCGGCGGCGCACAAGCATGTTCCGCTGATGGAGCATAATTGCTGTGAGGCGATTGAGAACAATGTGTTCGGCACCCTCAATACGGTAGAACTTGCGGAAAAATACCGTGTCCAGCGTTTTATGATGGTGTCCACAGATAAAGCGGTTAATCCGACCAACGTCATGGGCGCAACCAAACGGATGTGCGAGATGATCGTGCAGAGCCACAGCAAGACTTCGGATTACACGACGTTCAGCGCGACGCGCTTCGGCAATGTGCTCGGAAGTGCCGGCTCGGTGATTCCGCTTTTCAAGCGTCAGATTCTGAACGGCGGACCGATTACGGTGACGGACAAGCGTATCATCCGCTACTTTATGACCATTCCGGAGGCAAGCCAATTGGTGCTTCAGTCAGGTGCCATGGCAAAGAACGGGGAGCTGTTTGTGCTGGACTTGGGAAAGCCTGTCAAGATCCTTGATCTGGCTGAGAATATGGTGCGCCTTAGCGGATATGAGCCGTATCGGGATATTGATATCGTCGAAACCGGTCTGCGTCCGGGTGAGAAGCTGTATGAGGAACTGCTGGTCAACACGGAAGAGCTGGACAAGACCGAAAACAGTCTGATTTTCATTGAACGGGACGAGCCTATCGACAGGCATGAACTTGCTGTAAAGCTGTCGATCCTGAAGAAAGCCTGTCTCGGCGGAGATGATGACGAAGCAAAGGAAGCCCTGCATCAGGCGGTTCCGACCTTCCATCACCCCGAAGAAGTGAACGCCGAGGCGCAAAAAGCAAAAGAAATGAAAGTTGCCGCCACGGTGTGACGGCGGCTCCAGTGATCTGCTACAGTCAAACAGGCAGAATAATCGCGGGGGTTATGCAAAAGCTTCGCACCTCGCTGTGTGCAATAGCGACTTCATGCCTTGCTACGGTTCCGTGCTGCTATGGAGAATGCCCTGCAGGATTTCAGATTTCTGCATGGCATTTTGCTATCAATTTTTTGCAAATATCTCTCCGGACGATCAACTCTTGATTCTTCTCTGTATATCCTCAACAGACGGTAACTGTTTACTCAGATCTTCCGGCAGACAGCTTGTAATCTTGTATTCGCTGACGCCGATAGGCTTTGACATATCCTTCAGCGCGTATTCGGCAACGAGGTCGTTTTTGCTCTTGCAGAGCAGCAAACCCGATGGACGGATTGTCCTCCGGTCGTTTGAGAATGCCGTCAACCGCAGAAAGATAGAAATTCAGTTGCCCGGCGTATTCCGGCTTGAACTCACCTGTCTTCAGTTCGATAACCACATAGCACCGCAGGTTGAGGTTATAGAACAACAGGTCGATGTAAAAATCATCTCCGCCGACATTGATGTGGTACTGATTTCCGAGAAACGCAAAGCCTGTGCCAAGTTCCAATAGCAGCTTGGTGATGTCTTTGACCAAGGCATTTTCGATGTCGCGCTCCACCATATCCTCGCTGAAAGGAATAAAATCGAAAATATACGGGTCTTTCATAGTCTGCAAGGCAAGCTCACTTTGCGGCGAAGCCAGCCGATTTTCAGAATTTGCAATTTTTCCGGCAAGGACTTGGCGTTCATACAAACCGCTTTCGATCTGATGAATCAGGACATTGTGTGACCAACCGTTTTCGGTGGTCTTTTGGATGTACCACGCACGCTGATCGGCATCTTTTACCTTATCCCAAATAATGGTATTATGCGACCACGGAATTTGTGCAGACACCGTCTGCACAAATGCTTCATCAGGATAAGTCTCTGCGAATTTTGCCATGTATTTGAGGTTCCGCACGGAATATCCCTTGACATTCGGGAAAGAAATGCGGATATCGGCGGCAAGATTCTCTATGAATTTACTCCCCAACGTCTTGCGTTCGTTTATCACTTAGCCTATATGGTAATAGCCTCATGATCTCAGGAATTTGTTTCGATATTCCTGTTCCCGGAGCTGATAGCCCCTCCGGTTCAGTTCTGCTATTTTCAGGGCCACAAGGTTGATGTCCGAATGCAATGCCCGCGCGGTTGCGGCAAGATCATAGCCGTTGTAAACGCACTCCAAAACATCTTCATCCGGCAGTTTCAACTGTGCGGCAAACACATTTGCCTCATATTCCATCTGATTGTTTTGCATATCAAACAGGTTGAATTCATGGAAGCCTCCGCTTTGCATCGCCTCTTGTCTGTGCAGGAAATGATGCCCAAGCTCGTGCGCAAGCACAATGGAGCGCATCGCAGGATGCAGGTCTCGCTTGATAAAAATAATCGGTTTCCGCATCATGACCGTGTATGCACCCTTCTGCTTTACAAACGGCTGCGGCAGGATCATAATACCGGCGTAATGGGCAATCCGCTCCGGGTCACGCTCATCATATTTCCGCATGATACGGTTGGCTGTTCGGACTGCGTCGGTTATTCGTGTCATGAAAGTCCCCCTGTATTATATCGTATCTGTCTCATTGCGAATGTCGCTGCTTGTTTTTCTTCGTCGTGTACTTTTCCCGATTCTCCGCTTTCACTTTCCAGTATGCATCCTGTATCGCCTGCATGAAGGTATCCATATCCTCTTCGCTCATCTCACCGCCGGCAAACAGGGAGCGCACCTCGGTCAATACGGTTTCCGCGCCTTTTTTTCCGCGGGGACCGTATTTTTCGTTTGCCGAAATCACGAATTCCTCCTCGGAATCGATCAGCTCGGAGGTGGATACCCCGAGTACCTTGGCAACCTTGGTTACACTTTCAATATTGGAGGGACGGCGAACCCCGGTTTCCCAGTTCTGTATGGTGCGGAGAGCTACCCCACTACGCTCCGAAAGCTCTTTTTGCAGAATATGTGCGTTTTCTCTCGCGTTTTTCAGCCGCTGTGCAAAATTCATCGTAATTTCCTTTCAAAAAAGCACCCGCAATTTCGTCCAAACCTATTGACAAACCGCAAGCACGGGTGTATAATATCATCGCAACCACTCACTATTGCACTTATATTATACACTGAAACACTCAGCCTGTCAAGTCAATTCACGAAAAAAGAAAAAGAAATTGCAGAAGTTTGTTATGAAAGAAGGCAAGGATAAATTTTGCGGAATGACGCAGACGTTTGTATCTGTTGCCACCGGCGCAAGGAGAAATATTGTGAAAAACGAAAGAAATGATTCCTACTGGATTCCGAAACAAATGTACTGTCCGAACTGCGGAACACTCAGCGTTGGATATCAACGGGAGGGACTGACGGAATTCGAGTGCGGTCGCTGCCTGACGATGTTTGTGCGCAGCTACAAGAACCGTCGTCAGGATTTGCTGCTGATTACCATACCGAAAGGAACGGTCCGCCTGACATAGTGCGTTGCCCCAAGGCGGCGTGTTATTTGAAAACTGAATACGGCGAACGACGCATCATGCCTGGCTGAAACAGTGCTAAGTTAAGTCGTGAAAGCAGGTCTCGCCTTGAAATTGGTGTGCAAAGCCAGTTGGCAAAAGCCAAGCATGTAGAAGCCACCGATAGATAGAACATCCCATGGGATAACTGTGGGATCAGTCTGTCTGTCGGTGGCTTTTTTGCTTGTCAACAGATACATACCACTCCCGAACGCTCCCGACAGAGAAATCTGAAAGGAGCGCTTTTTATGTTGTCCGTGTGGCAGACCTACATAGCACGATACCCGTAATCTCCGGATTTTTGATTTCACCCGCAAATTCAAAAATCAAAAATTCAAGGAGATTACAATGGCTATTTACTATTACGAAGATCAAAACGGAAAATACAGCTCGCACACAGATGCGCGGAGATTCTCTCGGGTTTCCGGCAAGGAGGCATACGCCTACCTGAAATCGGCAGAAGGAAAGACAAGGCGATTCATGAAATCCAATGACTATGAGGACGGCGGAGAGGATGTCTTCGTTGAGATTCCCGCCGAATACATCAGGGACTACCGTCAGGGTGAACGCCGGGAGCAGTATGTCAACGACATCCGCGAGGATGCCGGATTTACGGAGATTTCTCTCTATGCCATGCAGGGCGACGGAAATCCGAACGATCTGCTTTCGGGTGAAGAACTGATTGCGGATGAATCTGTGGATGTGGTCGCAGAGGTCATGCACAAGATGGAGCTTGAAACGCTTCGGAAAGCGCTTCTTTCTCTTTCGGAGGACGAGTATCAGCTGATTTATGACCTGTTTCTAAAAGATAATCCACTGACGGAACGGGACCTTTCAAAGAAATACAAGGTATCACAGCCTATCATCCACAAAAGAAAAATGCAGATTTTTGAAAAACTCAGAAAGTTTTTTTGAAAAAGGGGCTATCAAACGCGAAAAAAGTGTGGAATACAGGGTGAGGGGACTTTCCCTGAAAAAAAGTTTCCGCCGACGGGTTGTAAAATCTGAAAAAAGTGTGGAATACAGGGTGAGGAAGTTTTTTCAAAAAACTTTTCGCTCAAACCACAAAAAAATGTGGAATATAGGGTGAGAGGACTTTCCCTGAAAAAAAGTTCCCACTGAAGGGCTATCAAACCCGAAAAAAGTGTGGAATACAGGGTGAGGGGAAAAATAATCCTCCGGGTTCATTGACAACCGAATAAAAGGATACCGAGGTAGCATCCCACCTTGCCCGAAAGGGCGAGCCGCCGGGACCGGGCGCCATGACCTCACCTATCGGGTGAGCGAGCGATCAACCGTGTCGCCGGACCGACCGATAAACAGCATCGGCGGCAGGCGATGACAGAGGTGCGGAACAATGATACTTCTGCGAAAGCAGCCCGCGATGTGCATGCGGGATACGGGGGTTACGGGCTGGAACTCTTATGTCCGCGACACTGTATATGATCCTCGTTTCCGTGAAAATAGTCACGGAATAGATGCTGCGAGGTACTCGGTATCTCCCCTGAAAACAACGGTCTGCACCGTAAAAGGTGGCGTATGCTGTTGTTTTTGTCGCCGGGGGCTGATACAAATACGGCGACACAAAAAACATTTTAGGAGGACAAGAATATGATCTCCGAAAAACACAGAACACGAAATCAAACAATCACCCTGCGCGTTACCCCGTCGGAGCGGGAGCTTTTCCTCCGGGGCGCAGAGAAAAGAAACATGACGCTGACGGATTTTCTCGTCAGTGCCGCGCTCTATAAACCAAGTCACGCCATCAAAGAATGCAAAGCCATTCTCAAAAAACTGAACGAAGTGCAGGCAGAATTGCTCCGAGCCGAGTCCGACCATCCCGATTATGCGGATGTGCTGGCGGCGCAGAAAGAGTTGTATCAGTTGCTTTTTCTGCTTGCAAGAAAGGAAACGATATGAACATACAAACCGAAATCAAGCCCTGCCTTGCGGATTATCCCGACGCGCTCACCGTGGATGAAGTCATCGCAATCCTTCGCGTCAGCCGGAAAACCGTGTACGAGTTGATCAAAGACGGGCGCATCAAAGCGGTCAAGGTCGGACGCAGTCACCGCATCGCAAAGGAGAATCTCATCGAATTTCTGAACCCCGCCGCGGCACATTCGAACCCCGGTTGTGTTCTTTCTGATAACAATCGGGAAAAGGTTTGGACTTGCGAACAACAGTGTGGTATGTTTTGTGTTGCGCAGACGGCGTAAAACCAAAAGCAAGGAGAAAAGCATTATGTCACAAGCGAAAAATCATCTGACCGCCAGCACGCAAGCCAAGAACGGAAGCCTCTATGCGGTCATCCAGTACAAGGACGAGAACGGAAAGCGGAAAAACAAATGGAAGTCCCTCGGGCTGAAAGAAGGGGCTTCCAAAGCCAAAATTAACGCCGCCATGCGCGAGGCGGTCAACGACTTCGAGAAAGAGCTGACCGATATTCTCACGCGCTCACAGAATCCCGATGCGGATATGCCGGTCTTCGAGTACATG
>ERZ780207.2479-NODE-2479-length-13270-cov-2.401286_pt1 | contig 13270 bp, 11 predicted proteins | sample MGYA00510977_ERZ780207 | MGnify/ENA primary metagenome ERZ780207 (study PRJEB29588, sample SAMEA2151383) | human gut metagenome | biome: human gut; feature: human-associated habitat; material: faeces | place: Denmark | collected 2008/2010 ... | reverse complement strand
CCGCCCCCATTTCCACCAGCCATTTTATGCTCTGGCGGTTCATTCGATCCAGAATGGTATTTTGCTTCCACAATAACGCCAGGAGACAACCTGTCCCCAGAACAAAGAAAAAAAGAAAGCCCGCTTTCCTTTTTTGCGTCATAACTGTTCCCATACGATTTCACATATCCTTCCCACGCACTGTCTCCTGTGTCTCCATCAGCATAGTGAATGTTATGATTTACAATCACTTTCCCATATCAAAAATTCACTGTACTAATTACACTGTATGCTGTGATCCGCAGAGATATGTCTCACGATCCTTCCTTCAATCGTTTTCCTGATTACAGGATTTTATATGAGATAGTGTGTATTCTCCCTTCACAAAAAGATTGATTCCTTCAGCCACCAGCTTTCCAATATCACGAATCTGTTCATCAATATCCTTCGGAGTAACAAACAGTTCTCCCATAGATTCATTTGCAAAGCTGCGAAGAAATAATTCAATCTGTTCTGCAGTATATCCCTCCTGAACCAGACTCTTCTCCATACACTCAGAAACGATCGTATAGGCATCCACAACTGTAGGGACACCAATCGCAATGACCGGTACCTTTAATTCTTTTTCATTCAATGTATTTCTGTTATTTCCGATTCCTGCTCCCGGACAGATTCCCGTATCTGTGATCTGAATCGTAGAACAGAGACGATTAATACTTCTTGAAGCAAGGGAATCTACTACCAGAAGGCAGCAGGGTTTGACCGATTGAATCACCCCGCCCAGGATCTCTCTTGTTTCCATTCCGGTTTGCCCCATCACGCCCGGCGTCACAGCGCAAAAGGTTCTTTTGCCCTCCGGATACAGATCTTGAAAATGTTTTTTGATATGACGATTTACCATCACATCATCCAAAACAAAAGGACCCAGAGCATCCGGAGTTGCAAAACGGTTTCCAAGACCTGCTGCCAGATATACCTCTCCCTTCTCCGGAGCCAGTTTTTCAATAACCTGCGCAATCATTGCCGCCGCTGTTCTTCTGGTTTTCTCTCTTTCCTCCGGATCATCGTATTTTCCCCTGTCAGTAAACTCCAGAGTAATATAATTTCCAATGGGCTTATTCATTTGTCTCTGCCCTTGTTCATTTTTGATCTCCACCGTGCTCTTCCGGATCCGTCCGTCCAGATAGGTTTCTTCTTCCAGAATAACACCGGATACCTCAACATCATCCTCCGGAAAGCTTTCCCGTACCTCCAGTGCCAAATCTGTTCTCTTTTCCATATAATGTTTCTCCCTTCTATTTACTGTTTTTGTCGTTTTCTTTTTTTCAGTACATGCTATATTCTATTTTTTGTAAAAAAATGAAAAATATGTATTGACAAGCAACCGAGAATCCCCTATTATATATGAGTATGTTTACATCATAGTGACCGTGTCCACAAATTGATGAAACAGTAGATTTCACGATTGGGAGGTGTAAAGAGAATGGCTAACATTAAATCAGCAAAGAAAAGAATTTTAGTTGATCGCAGAAATGCAGAGAGAAATAAAGCAATCAAGTCCAGCGTTAAGACTGCTATTAAGAAGGTTGACGCTGCTATCGCTGCTAAGGATAAGACCGCAGCTGACAGTGCATTGGTTGCAGCAATTTCAGAAATCGATAAGGCAGCCAGCAAGGGTGTTTATCACAAGAAGACTGCTTCCAGAAAGATTTCCCGTCTGACACTTGCTGTCAATAAGATTGCATAATGAAATCAATTTTTATACAAAAAAGAACTGCTTAGGTGTGGGCAGTTCTTTTTTGCATGTATTTTCCTCTCCGATGGACGTTACTTTCTATCTCATTGCCGCATTTTTCTTTAATATATATCTTCTGGTCATCTGACTACAGCTTTTACTAAACTTTATCTTCATTCCTTTCCTGCAGCCTTTCCATGCTTTTGACTGAATATTTGGTAAACCGGTAGTCTGAAATGTGATCTGCTGCAGTTTCCGACTGTTACAAAATGCTTTCTTTCCGATTTTTTTGATATTTTTACCAACAATGACCTTTTGAAGCTTTTTCTTGTTTGCAAAGGCTCCGTTTTTGATCTGTGTCACCTGATAGCTGTAACCACGGAGGGAAATCTGCGCCGGAATCTTAACTGTTTTTTTCTCTTTGTTTAATCCTTCCACACGAAGTGTTCTATTTTTCACTCCTGTTTTGGTAACACGGTAGAGCAACCCCTTTTTCTTTACTGTCTGTCCTTTCTTTAGAAATGCCTCTCTTGCATTTGCTGCCAGCTTTGACGCAATCTCATTTCTGTCAGCTCCTGCCCAGGTTGAGATAACACTCATGCCATCCTTAGAAATCTCAGATGGCTTTCCGGTTTCTGCCGGATTATCGGATGACGGCACCGGTGAAGCCGATGACGGTGTTTTACTGACAACAGGTGCCGGTGTTATTCCTGATGACGGAGCCGGTGCTTTCGTCCCCCATGGTCCCGGTGTTTTTGTTGCTGCCGGTGCATTGGTATTTCCTCCTGACGGCCTTGTTGTTTCTCCGGCAGCTGGTATATCTCCCGATGGCTCATTGGTGCTCCCGCCCGATGGTATTTTCTCCGGAGGGTTCTTCTGTATCCCCAAACCCAGGCAACGGATTGGAAGCCGGTTTGCCGGTGGGAATGCTGTTTTGATAAATCAAAAACTTATGACTTGCTGTCACTGTTACCTGATCTCCTGCCTTATAAACCTCTCCCGTTTCATCACTGTATCCTTGGATCCCCGTAATATCTTTGATCTCATATGGCATCATAAAGCTTTGTCCATAGAATACCTTTTCATGCGCGAGAATCTTTGTCCCGCTCTCCGATTTCATAACAAATGTAAAATCAAAGGCCTCTCTTTGCAGATATACTTCAACATATGTATTTCCATATGGTGAGATTACTGTATCGGTAAGTACATTTTCCTCCAGAAGACGGTAACCTTCTCCAAAAATCTCACGAATAATCCGGTCACTCTGCCCGGTTCCATACTGCTTCGCCAGATCATCCTTAACCGTTGCCGCTGTCGTTCCTTTTAATTCTACCTCTTTTCCCCGTGTATAACCTATTCCATTTACATTTTCATAAAACGGAATAATTTTGTAGGATGTATCATCTCTTGGTATCCAATGTGCATACAAAACCTGATCGTGATTTGGCATCCTGTAGTCCTCTCCCGGATTTGCAACAATCATTTCTCCATCCGATTTGTCTGTCCATCCCCCGAAATCATAACCTGTTCTCTGCAGCTTAACCTCCGGTAATGTGATCGTTTCCTCAAACATTCCGGTTATCGGCTCCATATCTTCGTTTCCTGACATCAATCTTCCCCCGTTTGCATCAAAGGTTACCGTATATTTTCCCCTTCGGAAATATGCACTTAAGATCAGGGAACCATCCGCTTTGACAATCCCCTTTAACCGGGAAGAATCCTCATCCAAAATGAACCCCGGAAAAAGATCCCTGATATCTCCCACGCTTACCTCTGTGTCTGTCGTTCCCAGTAAATCATAACTTGAAGCAAGCTCATACCGCTGATCTGTTTTTTGTTTGTAATATTCGATATGATATGTCGTTGGCACCGCCTTCCATGTCGCATATAAATCAAAATCCCTGTCCACCTTAAACTGCTTTTGACCTGTTTCTGCCAAAGGATCCTCTGACCAGCCTGCAAATTCATACCCCTGTCTTATTGGCTGGGCCGTCAATGTCACTTCCTTATCACTCCAAACAGCATATAACGAAATCGTTTCTTCATTCCGTGTGATTCCGTTTATGGTACATCCATCGGAATACTGAACTCCACCACCGCTTGCAACCGTAGACCAGCCAAGGAAGTCCGAATATACCACCTGATTTGATGTATCACACACCGCATTTTGTCCATTTGGATTTAATGTGATGGTCTTCCGGTTAATAAATGAATTGCTTGTAAGACTGTAGTCATGACCGTAATATAAATTTCTTAAGGTTGACATATTACCTGCCGCTTCACAGTTGGCAACAAACTCAATATTATACAAGATCGGCGTAAAATAACGATATACGGTACAGCCATCCTCGCCAACCTGTTTCATACTGCAATACATATAACGATATCCCTGATAATACGCACCAACCTCTCTGTCACAGCCGATCACACTACCGCTCGTTGTGGTGCTGTATTCACTCTTCCAGATATGATTTCCTAACTGCCGCCCCGTATCCGGACCTGCATGCACCAGATCAATACACATAACATCGATCATGGCATTTTGAAAATAACGATATACCGTGTTGTCCTGTTCCGACACAACAGTCTCAGAACATCCCACAAACTCCCGTCCCGGATAATAAATACCTGCTCCTGAAGTACAGCCCGCAGCAGCACCACTAACGGTATCTCCATACTCTGCCTGCCAGGTGTTTGTCCCAAGCTTTTCTTCTCCAGTGGAGGTTCTCAATATGTCTATACAGGTTACGTTACATTTTTGTTCAACTGCCTTCCAATGAGGATACAATGTCATCCCCTTTTCTACCAGATCTCCCTCGGATATTTTTATTCCTGCTTCCGGCTCTGTATACCATCCTTCAAAATAATACACCTTCTGATCCCGCTTTTTTACAGCTACCGGCAATTTACGCACCTTATATTTCCCCTTGGAATCAAAATATGCCTCTCCTTTACCGATCACCTGTGCGCCGTCTGCCTCCAGCGAGACAGCCTCTCCCGGCGCAATATAAACACCTGTCTTAATATTATAGATATAGGAAATCTGATTTGCGGACCCATCTCCCACAACATAATCATTTTCCGTATGAATCGCATACATTAGAGAATATCTGGAGTCCAGCCACTCCGAACGACTGTCTGTACTGTATTCCTCTTCCTTACTTAAAAGCTGCCCTTTTTGATATCTTATTGTTTCAATAGAATAACATGGCGTGTTCTTGACAGGTAAGGCAGCATTTTTTCCATGGAGAAGAAAACGCCCACGCCAATTTCTATAAGATAAGAATTCAATAATATACACATCCGAACTTTTGAATGCCTCTCTGTTATCCCGGCGCAATCCATTTAAATCCATATATTGAAACGCCCAGCCGCCGTCTTTCGAATATGCCCATACGTCATAACCATACATCTCCGGCGCATTATCCTTAGTAATTCGTATACCTGATACCGAGGGCAGATTTCCCTCCGTAGAATAGGCAACACCGACATCCGTTGAGGAAACCCATTTATAGGGGTTCTCCGTTAGAGAAGCTGCAGCCGCCTGTGCTTTTTCATTCCGGAACATCAGAATAAATAAGAATATAAAAAATAGTCCGAAACATTTTAATGATTGTCGAAACACTCTTTTTCCTTCCATGATAACCTCCCGTTCTGCCTTTTGCGCAGATTCATGTAAATAAATTGCTTTGATCATCAGCTGTATTCTCCCAAATATGCACACCTGATATCAAAATCTGTATCATGGAATAAACTCTCTGTTTTTATGACTGCCATTAAAAAGCCGTTATATCAATGACAATAGGTCATATTCGCTAAAAATAAATTTTAAAAATCGTCAAAATAACAGAAAGAGTATATATAAAAACATATATACTCTTTCCCAAAAACATATAATTCGCTTTTTTACACAAAAAGAGCGCTTAAAATGCTCCCTAATTTTTATACTGGCTATCCAGCAGATCATTCCAAATATCAGTCCGCAGCGCGTCCCATTTGGATGGATGTTTGACATAATACAGCGGACACAGTTTTCCTGTCACATCATAGTGACGAATGATATCTGTTTTGTCCGCAATCTCATATCGGACGCAAAGCCATGCACAAAGCTTCACCAGAGAATGATATGTCTTTTTATTAAATTTGCCGTTTTTGCCGGGATGACAGCATTCAATGGAAATCGTATCCTGATTCCTGTCATTGGATGCATAGGCAATCTCATTCAACGGAATGCACTGTATGATCTCTCCGTCCAGCCCCACCACAAAATGACTGCTGACCTTATTGACAGCCGTATTTTCCTGATCTTTCCTGCTTTCAAAATAGTCACGGTTCGCCTTAGCCCCCGTTCCCGGATTAGCAGTATAATGGATCACAATTCCATTAACTTTTTCCAGCTTAATGCCCGGCCTGGAATTTTCATTGACTGTAAGAAAATCTTCCGTAATCTCCGGCCGATCGACACGAATTTTATCATATGCGATCACAGGATTTTTTGCGAAATACCGATTGTATATGTATCCGGTAACCGACAGGATCACGCCCAATACCGCTGCTGTAATAATACCTGCTGCAATCACCAAAACAGCCGTTCTGCGTATCTGCTGCTTTTTCCGCTTTGTCATCTTTTTCATTCAAACACCTATTCAGAAGGCAAAACTAACATTTTACCCTTGATTTCCACTATGTTATAAGCACAAACTTAATAAAAAGGGGTACCATGCAGCACCCCTTTCTATCCGCTTTATACTTCCGCCAGCAAATTACTCCTCAATACTATAGTTTGGAGCCTCTTTGGTAATATGAATGTCATGTGGATGACTTTCCTTTAAAGATGCTGCCGTAATCTTAACAAACTTGGCCTTTTCCTGTAATGCCGGAATATTTTCTGCTCCACAATATCCCATACCGGAACGGATACCACCGATCAACTGGAATACAGTGTCCTCAACGGTTCCCTTGTAAGCAACTCGTCCTTCAACACCCTCAGGAACAAGTTTCTTGGCATTGCTCTGGAAATACCGATCCTTGCTGCCGTTCTCCATTGCAGCGATAGATCCCATACCACGATATACTTTATACTTACGTCCCTTAAACAGCTCAAATGTTCCCGGACTCTCATCACATCCTGCAAAGATACTTCCCATCATACAAACACTTGCGCCGGCTGCCAGAGCCTTTGTCATATCTCCGGAATACTTGATACCACCATCGGCAATGATCGGCACACCATACTCCTTAGCGACCTCATAAGCATCCATAATCGCTGTGATCTGAGGTACACCAATACCTGCAACCACACGGGTAGTACAGATAGATCCCGGTCCGATACCAATCTTAACACAGTTTGCACCGGCCTCAATAAGATCTCTGGTTCCCTCTCCTGTTGCTACGTTTCCGGCAATGATCTGCATATCCGGGAACTCCTTACGGATCATCTTGACACAATTTAATACATTCTTACTCTGTCCATGTGCGGAATCCAGTACGATACAGTCAACATGCTTCTCCGCAAGAGCAGCCACACGATCCAGCACATTTGCTGTAATACCAACTGCGGCACCACACAGGAGACGACCCTGCGCATCCTTGGCTGCCAGTGGATATTTAATCTGCTTCTCGATATCCTTAATAGTAATAAGACCGGTCAGATTACCCTCTTCATCTACTAATGGAAGCTTCTCCTTACGGGAAGCGGAAAGGATCTTCTTTGCCTCCTCAAGAGTAATGCCCTGCTTTGCAGTGATCAGTCCACGTGAAGTCATGGACTCGGAGATCTTCTTGGAGAAGTCCGTTTCAAACTTCAGATCACGGTTTGTAATAATACCGACAAGCTTTGTCCCCTCAGTAATCGGTACACCGGAAATACGGAACTTTGCCATCAATGCATTGGCATCCTCCAGAGTATGCTCTGGTGACAAATAAAACGGATCTGTGATTACTCCATTCTCGGAACGCTTAACTTTATCTACCTCATCAGCCTGTGCCTCGATCGACATATTCTTATGAATAATACCGATTCCACCCTGTCTCGCCATAGCGATCGCCATACGGTTCTCTGTAACAGTGTCCATTCCAGCACTCATCATAGGAATGTTTAACTTGATAGATTTTGTCAGATGTGTCTCCAAAGACACCTGATTAGGAATAACCTCAGAATACTGTGGTACCAAAAGCACATCATCGAAGGTGATTCCCTCAGCAATAATCTTACCCATTTTATTGTCCTCCTTATCATTTTTGTATTAGCAAACACGCAGGGGGTATTCCTGCGTGTCAAAAACATGAATATAGATATTTGAAAAATTATACACCTTTTTTATGGTAATTGTCAACAACAAAACGGCTGGATTTTAATCAATTTAACCAAAATCCAGCCGTTTTCTGTTATTTATTCATCTTTAATCTTACTGCGTGATTTCGTTTTCATCTGATCTAATAGTCTCTCATCCGGCGTAAAGCGAATCTTAATATTTCCTTTTTCCCCCTTCGCCACGATAATATACTGTCTGTCCTCCTCATTCCGTGAGGAATAATCCTGTATTGGCAGATTCTGAAATCCATCAAGATAATGAGATCCCTCCGGAGCTACTACTTCTGTTTTTTCCAGATCTGTCCGGCACATATTCTTTCTTGCATTCTCCGCAATAATACGGTCAAAATCAATCTGACCATCTACAAAAACATACTCGAAATCAATATGAGGATTCGGCAGAAAATAGATCATAACAATATCGGCGATCACAGCCACCAACAGTCCCAAAATTTTAAATGCTCCCGGCACAGCCACCAGCGCAAGAATCGGTAAAATAACGCAGGCGGCCAACATAAGCCGCCTACGCATTAATTCCTGCTGTGTCAACCGGGAATGTACATATGTGTCTGAATACAATCCCTCGTTATACATAGCTATCCTTTCACCTTATCCAGGTTTTATCTGATCATATATATAATTTTTTGGAAGTTTCGAAAAAACTTCTAATGCGAAACCGAAGGTTTCGCTATTTACATCATTCCCATACCAGGAGCTCCGCCTGCAGGCATTGCAGGAGCATCTTCCTTAATATTTGAAACAACAGACTCTGTGGTAAGAAGTGTAGAAGCAACACTTGTTGCATTCTGCAGAGCACTTCTTGTAACCTTTGCAGGATCCAGAATACCTGCATCTACCATATTTACATATTCATCCTTCAGTGCATCGTAACCGATGCCAACTTCGGATTCTTTTACTTTATTGATGATAACGCTGCCTTCCAGACCTGCGTTTGCTGCAATGTGGAACAGTGGAGCTTCCAGTGCTTTCAGAACGATCTGTGCACCTGTCTTCTCATCACCTTCCAGCTTATCTGCCAGCTTAGCAACTTCTTTGGAAGCGTGGATATAAGCAGATCCACCACCTGAGATAATACCTTCTTCTACTGCTGCTTTTGTAGCTGCAAGTGCATCTTCCAGACGAAGTTTTGCTTCTTTCATTTCTGTTTCTGTTGCTGCACCAACACGGATGACTGCAACACCGCCAGCTAACTTAGCAAGTCTTTCCTGTAATTTCTCACGGTCGAAATCAGATGTTGTCTCTTCTACCTGTTTCTTAATAGAAGCGATACGTGCTGCAATAGCATCCTTGCTGCCTTCGCCGTCTACGATCACTGTGTTCTCTTTCTGAACCTTAACGGATTTTGCACGACCGAGCTGTTCCATTGTTGTATCTTTCAGTTCCAGACCAAGCTCAGAGCTGATTACCTGACCACCTGTCAGAATCGCGATATCTTCAAGCATTGCTTTTCTTCTGTCGCCATAACCCGGAGCCTTAACAGCTACTACATTGAATGTACCACGCAGTTTGTTGACGATCAGTGTTGTAAGTGCTTCGCCTTCTACATCTTCAGCGATGATCAGAAGCTTTGCTCCACTCTGTACGATCTGCTCCAGAAGTGGAAGGATCTCCTGAATATTGGAAATCTTCTTATCTGTGATCAGGATGTATGGATTATCCAGAACTGCTTCCATCTTATCCATATCTGTTGCCATATATGCGGAAATATAACCACGGTCGAACTGCATACCTTCTACAAGGTCAAGCTCTGTCATCATGGTCTTGCTTTCTTCAATTGTGATAACACCGTCACCGGAAACCTTTTCCATAGCATCTGCTACCAGATTACCAACTTCTTCATCACCTGCGGAAATTGCAGCAACCTTTGCGATATGCTCTTTACCGTTTACCTTAGAGCTCATCTTCTTGATTGCTTCTACTGCACAGTCAGTTGCTTTCTTCATACCTTTACGAAGGATGATCGGGTTCGCACCTGCTGCCAGATTCTTCATACCTGCATTGACCATAGCCTGTGCCAGTACGGTTGCTGTTGTAGTACCATCACCTGCTACATCATTTGTCTTTGTAGCTACTTCTTTTACAAGCTGTGCGCCCATATTTTCAAAAGCATCTTCCAGCTCGATCTCTTTTGCGATCGTTACACCATCGTTTGTGATCAGCGGTGCGCCGTATGATTTATCCAGAACTACGTTTCTTCCTTTCGGTCCGAGTGTTACTCTGACTGTATCTGCCAGCTGGTTTACGCCGGCCTCTAAAGCTGCTCTTGCTTCTGCTCCGTATTTAATTTCCTTTGCCATTTTAAATGACCTCCTTACAATCTGTTTTTCCTTTTCCGTTTCTGCCTGCTTACTGTTCAATTACAGCAACAATATCATTCTGACGAACTACGATATATTCTTCTTCCTCAAGCTTCACTTCTGTTCCCGCATATTTAGAATAGATAACCTGATCGCCGGGTTTCACTTCCATCTTGACTTCTTTTCCGTCTACAACACCGCCCGGGCCAACTGCGATAACTTCTGCCTGCTGTGGTTTTTCCTTATTCTGTCCCGGTAATACAATACCTGACTTTGTTGTTTCCTCTGCTACAAGTTGTTTTAATACAACTCTGTCTCCAAGTGGTACTAATTTCATAAAAATTGCCTCCTTCTATTCTTCATTACAATATCATTCTTTTTCTTTTGTTAGCACTCAATTACTTCGAGTGCTAATCACTGTGATTATATTAGTTTTTTCAGAGTCAATATGCAACTTTATCCAACTCTGTTTTCCTATCTTTTTTCTAGCGTTTTTGTTATGTTTGCTCTTATTTTCTCATTTTTCCATTATTTTATAAAATAAATATAAAATAATGCAGACAGAAAGCCTGTTGTACACTATTTATTTTCTTCATTATAAGAGTCCCATATGTGCCATGGCATTCCAGATGCCATCTTCGAAAATATCGGTCGTCACATAGTCTGCGATTTCTTTCGCCGGTTCTGTCGCATTTCCCATTGCAATACCGCAGCCTGCGAACTGCAGCATATCCACATCATTGATACTGTCTCCCACTGCAATAGTATCTGCACGGTCAATTCCCAGAAGCTCACAGACACGTCTGATCCCGGATGCTTTCGTATACCCCTTTGGGACAATCTCTCCAATATTGTCATAGTGCAACAAAATCTGGAAATTCTTTTTTGCCGCTTCGATCACTTCATGCGCACGCTGCGGCGGCACCTGGATACTGACCTTACTGGCTCTGATCTTGCAGCTGTCCTTTGGTACCGGGATAAAGTGTCCGGGGATCATCGTACGGATCGCATCGATATACCAGTCATCGATCGCATTACCGATCGTATTTTCATCATAATAAATATACTCCGTCCCCTCCAGAATATACATGGTTTCTGTCCGCTGCAATACCGGGAGGATATCATCAAGCACTTCCTGCCGCATCTCTTCCGCAAAAAGCAGCTTTCCCTGATAATCCGCATACATACCGCATGCTGCCACAACTCCGTCAAATCCGATATCAAGGATCGGTGTTTTGGGTACCATGACACGGCTGCGTCCTGTACAGACAAATGCCAGATGCCCGTTTTCACGGATTTTTGCGATTGCCCGGATCGTACTCTTTGGAACATTCTTTCCCTGTTTAAATAATGTGCCGTCCACATCAAAAAATACTGCTTTTCTTTCGTTCATCTTCTTACCCACGAAAACGCCGGAGCTTTGATAAGTTCCGGCGTTTCTTCCTTTTTATTTTTCTAATCTTGCCCTGTATCCGGGTGCATTTTTGAGTTCAAACTTATTATTGAACATTTCGTATTCCGCATCCGGCAGAAGCTTTCTGATCGACTGTTCCACATTTGTTTTATAAACAATACCGCAGGCAACGGATGGAGCAATCTTCGGATCCTCGAAGCTTTCACATTTCTCCTGCATTCTCCTGCAGTACTCTTCCGCTTCTCCGTCCTCTGCCATCGGGATCAATATATTAAACAGATCACCGCCGCATCTGGCGATCACATATTCGTCTTTTGCCTCATCCTTTATAATAGAAGCAACGGTCCGGATCAGACGATCACTTTCTTCATCTCCAAATTTGTCATTAACATATTTCCAGTCATTGATATTGGCACATATAATTGCTACCGGTACAATCTCCGCACGTTCAAGCACTGTGATCCGGCTGTCAAAATAGGTACTGTTTAAAAGACCTGTAAGTGCATCCTTCTTTTCGCCATGCTTTACCTGATACTGCTCTTTTTCAAGACGTCTTTCCAGTTCATCCGCATACATGGACGTCTCAATGCTCTGGTATGTATTTTCTGCCTGTCTCGTGAGCTGGGTCACGATCGCATTAACAAAATCCTCTGCTTCTTTTGTACAGACTTCTTCCTCTTTTACATATAAATGACCGATCGTTCTGCCATAGACTTTAATCTTATGCCCAGGCTCATTTACCACATCCGGCTTAAACCCGATAAAATTGCCGACGCTGACAGCCTTTTCTCCATGCCTGTGTACGAGCAGAAAGCTCAGTCCGCTGACATGTGCTGCAGCCTCCATATAATCGGACAGCTCATTGATCTGAAATAATTGATCCAGACTGTAGTTTTTTATATTATTTGATAATCTTTTCTCAAGTGAAACCATTCCAAATGCCATGTGCTCCCTGTCCTCCCTGTCAAATTGCTAACGCCATATATTGCTTATCATTATAACTTTTTTTCGATTTTTTGTCTATCTTATTTCAGCGGAAAAATAATGAAAAGATAACCTCTTCAGGTTGCAAAAACACATGCCTTATGCTAAAATATTGTTAATCAAATTTTGGAATTGGCATATAATACAAAGGATGGAGGCGACGTGTGATGGATATTCCTGCATTATCAATGGCAATGGCACAATACAATATCAATTCTCAGGTCGGCGTAGCTATACTTGACAAATCGCTTGACATGTCAGCCGCAATGGGTGACGCACTTACTTCCATGATCGATCGTTCCGCAATGGAACGTTCTGTTGCACCACAGCTGGGAGCTAATATCGATCTTTCCATATGATCCAATTTATAATAACAGATTTTTCACAGATGCGGTATCTCTACTGCATCTGCTTTCTTTTTCGGATATTTTTGAGTTTTTTGGGAAACGAGGGGTACTATGCATAATCTGACTCATAAATTAAAACATTATCTGGATGGCAGCCGGCAGCTCGAGGACACTTTCAAA